>Ga0123334_1001372_pt1 | contig 30745 bp, 23 predicted proteins | sample BiotimSIPDNA_FD_89706 | JGI IMG/M metagenome (GOLD analysis project Ga0123334, IMG submission 89706) | Anaerobic biogas reactor microbial communites from Washington, USA - Biogas_R1 time_0 SIP DNA | ecosystem: Engineered > Bioreactor > Anaerobic > Unclassified | place: Washington, USA...
GGGGCATCGAGACCATCACCTACCTGATAAAGGGCGAAGTAGAACACGGTGACAGCCTTGGCAACAAAGGCACGATCAACGACCTGGAATGTCAATGGATGACAGCAGGCTCAGGCATCGTACACCAGGAAATGCCCAAACAGGCAGAACGCATGCTGGGTTGTCAGTTATGGGTCAATTTGCCCGCTAAAGATAAAATGACAACCCCGGCTTATGGGGATATCACCCGCGGCAAGGTGACAGTCGTTGAAGAAGCAGACGCTGTGGTGCGCATCCTGGCCGGTCAATACAAAGGCAGCAAGGGTGTGTTTGAAGGAAAATACGTAAAAGTGACCTATCTGGACATCGACTTGAAGCCAAACACGACCTGGACCTATACCGGCACGCCCAACAACGAAACCCTGTTTACCTACCTGCTTGACGGTACATTGGCGGTCAACGAGGACCTTTCCGAGGAAGAAGAAAAGGCCTGTGCCGTCCTGTTTTCCGCTTCCGATGAAAACGCGTCAACCAACGATGCCGTTGTGGTGCGCTCGGGCAAACAAGGTGCCCGATTCGTCGTGTTGGCAGCCCAACCGCTGCGCGAGCCCATTGCCTGGGGCGGCCCCATCGTCATGAACACCCAGGAAGAGTTACAGGTTGCCATGGAAGAACTCAACAACGGGACCTTTATCAAGTAAGCGAGACGTTGAAGGAAGGCTAGATACCTAGTTGTTGTGAGAACACGCCAGGGAAAAAACCCTAGTAACTAGGTATTGCGGTACAAGGCACAGGAAGTGACCTTTGCCGAAAAAAAATTCATGGACAAAAAATACTTTCTCACAGCCTTATTTTCTGCACTTATTGGATTTGTTCTGGCCAGTCCCGGCCAACTTAATGGCTACGTTACAACATCAGAAGGTCAACCAGCATCCTACGTAAACGTTGTGCTGATAGGAACGGGCAAAGGGGCCGTGGTCGACACGACGGGGCGCTTTCAATTCAACCGCATTGAACCCGGCTTTTATACGGTAAAGGCCAGCTTTATAGGTCTTAAACCCAGCCAGAAGCAGGTGGAGATAAAGGCCGGTCAGACAACAGAAGTCAACCTCACCCTGGAAGAAGACTGGCAAGGATTGAGAGAAGTGGTTGTCAAGGCCTCTCCCAACCGCTACGTCTCCGATTACCCATCCATCTCGCTCCGCCTTAAAACACCCCTGGTTGACGTACCTCAAAACATACAAGTCGTCAGCAAAGAGACGTTGGAAGATCAGCAGGTCTTTGATATGCTGGAAGGTGTAACCCGCAATGTGAGTGGAGTGACCCGCATGGAACATTGGGACAATTACGCACAAATCAATATGAGAGGTGCCCAGATTGCCGGTTTCCGTAATGGCATGAATGTGCAGTCAACCTGGGGTCCACTAACAGAAGACATGAGCGTGGTGGAACGCATCGAGTTCGTCAAAGGGCCGGCCGGATTCATGTTGGCCAACGGAGAGCCCAGTGGATTCTACAATGTGGTCACCAAAAAACCAACCGGTTTGACCAAAGGTGAAATCGGCCTGACAGTGGGCAGTTTCAACACGTTTCGCAGCACCCTTGACCTGGATGGTAAACTCAGCAAGGATGGCAAGGTCTTGTACCGACTCAATGTGATGGGCAGTGCCAAAGACGCTCCCAGGGATTATGAATACGCCAACCGCCTGACGGTGGCACCTGTCATCAAGGTTCAATGGTCTCCTCAGACGTCATTGACCGCCGAATACACCTATCAGAAACTGGAGACCTCCCCGTTAGGTTCAAATTATGCTTACTCAGCCCGTGCCTTAGGCGAGTTGCCGGTGAGTTTTACCACAGCCGAAGCCAACCTGGATCCAACCAACATTCAGGACCAGAGTTTGCTCCTGACGTTGTCGCACACCTTTAATCCTCAGTGGAAGTTTACGGGTCAATTGGCTTACCTGCTTTACGAACAGGAAGGGCAGTCACTGTGGCCAACCTCGGTTTCAGCTAACGGTGATACCCTGTTTCGGGCCGCTTCAAACTGGGATGTGTTGGGGCAGACCAAAGTGGGACAGTTTTTCCTGAATGGAGCATTTACGACAGTTGGTATCGACCACCACTTACTGGCAGGTTTGGACATGGGGGATAAAGATTACTACCACGACTGGTCACAAGGTGGAAGCATCGGCCCTCTGGCTATATACAACCCGGTTTATGGTCAGATTCCAGCTGGAGGGTATCCAGTCTATGACAGGGAACGGAGCATCCGTGAACGGGGGGTGTATTATCGAAATGCCTACTACGCCGCGTACCTGCAAGATGAACTGCACTTATTAGGAGACAAACTACGCCTGACATTGGCGGGACGCTACACATCTGTCTCCGATGTCGATCCCTACTCAGGAAATGGTGCAGCAGCCAAACTGACTCCTCGTATCGGTATTAGTTACTCACTCGACAAAAATACCAGCCTATACGGCGTGTACGACAAGGCTTTTGTGCCTCAGTTGGGCCGTGACTTCCATGGCAAATCCTTCAAACCGGTCACTGGCGACAACAGGGAAATTGGGTTGAAGCGGGACTGGTTGGAAGGACTGTGGACAGCCTCCCTTTCGGGGTATCAGATTACCAAAAACAATGTATTGACCAGCGATCCCGACCATCCTTACTTTTCCATACAACTTGGTCAAACGCAGACCAAGGGCGTGGAATTCGACGTCAGAGGACAACTTGTTCAAGGTTTGCACGTGACGGCCAATTACGCCTATACCGATGGAAAAATCACCCGGAACAGCGATGCCACGGTTATTGGCCGACAAATCGCCGGTACCTCCAAACACATCGCCAACGCATGGTTAAACTATCGACTGATGGACGGTTTTCTAAGCGGACTTGGTTTCTCAGCCGGTATACAATATGCCGCGGGACGTACCAACTGGTACGGGATGTACGATAACAGTCTGCAACACATGCCTGATTATTGCAGGATTGATGGAGCCATCTCCTACCAGGCCGACCGTTTCCAGGTGGCTCTAACCATGAACAACGTGTTCAACACCTATCTCTATTCCGGTGCTTATTACACGTATTCCAACTACTATTTCTGGCAAGCCGAACCGCTTCGCAACGCCAGGCTGACCATCACACACCGATTCTGAACATGAAGCTAAAAAAGATAGCTCACGTGCTACACCTTTGGCTCGGCCTTCCGGCCGGGCTACTGGTGTGTGTGATTGCCCTGACCGGCAGCCTCTATGTGTTCAAGCCAGACATTGAATGGCTCACTCAACCTTACCGCCGGGTTGCCAGTCAGGAAGTCGCCCTACTCCCACCTTCCACGTTGGGCGCCAACGCCAGGACAGCCTTGCCAGGTAAAACGTTGCAAACCCTGAAGTACACGGCTGATGGCCGCTCCGTTGAAGCATTGTTTTACGGCTATGATCCTCCCTACTACCTGTCTGTCTTTCTAGACCCCTATACAGGCGAGGTATTGAAGGTACACGACAACAACAAGGGATTCTTTGCCTGGGTACTCGACGGGCATGCCTATTTGTGGCTAAAACCGTCCATCGGCAGAACCATCGTAGCCACAGCCACGCTGGTCTTTGTCCTGATCCTGCTGACCGGCCTGTTTCTTTGGTGGCCCAAAAACCGCAAGGGATGGAAGCGAGCCCTTTGGTTCACGTGGACCAGGCAGACGGGCGTGAAACGTAAAGTGTTCGACACACACAACATTCCCGGATTCTACGTGTTCTTTTTTGCCCTGGCTGTCTCCCTGACCGGATTGGTGTGGGGATTCCAATGGTTTTCCGAAGCCACCTATTCAGTGACCGGTGGCACAAAAGCGCTGTATGCGCCAACACCAACCTCTGTGGCTCTCCAAAAGACAGCAGAGCCTACGTTCATGTCACTGAATACAGCGCTGGATCGTGTGTTTGAACGTATGTTGAAAGAAAACCCTGATGCCCGTGTGGTAGGTATTCAGTTTCCAACAAACGACAGTGCTGCCATCGGCGCCACAGCCAATGCCTCCTCCAGCACCTATTGGAAAACGGATTACCGCTATTTTGACCGGCACACCCTGACAGCAATACCCTCGTCTTCGCTGTATGGCCGCATCGAAGACGCCAGTGGAGCCGACCTCCTGCGTCGGATGAATTACGACATTCATGTAGGTTCCATCGGTGGATGGGCGGGTAAATGCCTCCTGTTTTTTGTCAGTTTGTTCATCGCCAGCCTTCCGGTATCGGGCTTCCTGATCTGGTGGCAACGGCGCAAAAGAAAATAACGACCAGCAACAGCCTCTACATTTATGGCACGGACACTACATATTCAGGATTCTCAGCGATCCATCCATTGTTTGAAATCCGCCACTCGCTCTCGGCTCACCAGAAGACTGTCGGGCCCTTGCCACGTGGGTACGTTGAGTTTCAGTCGACTGGAGGAGTAGGCCAACATGTCCTTGATGGCGGCGTAGTGAACGATGCACGTGCGGTTGATTCTGAAAAAGCAATGAGGATCAACTTGTAGTTCAATCTTGTCGAGCGAACCATCCACAGCGTAACTCCTGCCTGTGTCGGTCAGCAGAAAGGTGCTGCGTTCATCAATGTAAAAAGCGTGAATGCTGGTGGCAGGGATGGATTTGTAATGATCCCCCACCTTAATGAGAAAACGCTCCTTGGGTCGGTGCTGAAACTGGTTGGCAACCGTCTTGATGAGGGTGGGCTGGGTGTAGGTTTTATATTTGTCCAACGCTGCTTTTAACTCCTCCGGATCAATGGGCTTCAGCAGGTAATCGACGCTGTTCACTTTGAAGGCCTTGAGGGTGTAGGCATCGTAGGCTGTGGTGAAAATGACGGGGATGGTCACGTCGATTTGTTCGAACAGTTCAAAGCAAACCCCATCTTCAAGTTGGACATCCATGAAAAGAAGGTCAGGCGACGGGTGTTTCAACAACCAGTTCGCCGCCTTTTCTACCGAAGGAATGACCTCCACAACCTCCAAGTCGGGCGCCACGGCTTTCAGCAAGCGTATCAACTTGTTGGCAGCCGGGCGTTCGTCTTCAATCAAGAGCGCTTTAAGGGGTGCGTTGGTCATGGCTGGCTGTTGACGACTTAAACGAGTGGCAAGGTAACACAAAAATGGGTTGAATCCTGCGTGATGGTCAATTCTTTGCCGGTAATGAGTTTAAGACGTTCGTTCAAATTAGACAACCCTGTTTGGGGAGAGTCCTCGAGTGGGGTTTTCTTTTGTACGTTATTGGTTATGACCAAGCAGTCTTTCGAATAGCGAATGCTCAGACTCAAAGGGACCTCCTCAGATAGAACATTGTGTTTCAAGGCGTTTTCAACCAGGATTTGCAGCGAAACGGGCAGAACCTGGCGGCCAACCGCATCCTTCACATCCATCTCCAGTTTGATCTTACCTGCGTTTCGGGCTTGCTGAAGGCTGACATACCGATTGACAAAGTCGATTTCCTGTTCAATGGGTACCAGATTCGTGTCCTCATGCTCCAGGATGTAGCGGTAGATGTCGGCCAATTGTCTAATGTAAGCATCGGCTTTGGCTGCATCTTCGTACACCAGTTCGGACAAGGTGTTCAGACTGTTGAACAGAAAATGAGGATTAACCTGGGCCTTGAGGTTCTGGTACTTGTACCGCAAATTTTCCTCCCTGAGTTGCTGTTCTTTCTTGACCGACTTATGCCAGAGCACATACACAAAACCAATGGTGAAACACAGCAACCAAAAAAAGAACCCGAAGCCGGCAAAGGGCAATTCATACAACCGCAGGTGAAGCCAATACTCGGAAAAGGGCCTGCCGATGCAGACAAACCAAATGGCAGTACTGAGGGCGATGGCCAGGTTGGCGATGAGGGTGGCTCCCAGGTAAAACAGCAATAGTGTTGGAATCATCCGTTTGGCCAACTGGACAGATGAGTACCGTTGAGCTCGTTTGAGCATAAAAATGACCAATCCGCCGATACCACCGGCTGTCAGCAGCATGGAGAGGAAAGCAGGTATGACGGTGATGTGAAATGGATTGCCCGTCATCACTGACTTACGGAACATGGCAGAGGCAAAACAGAAGACGACGATGGCAGCTGACAACAACCACCAACGGTTTTTTTTAAAAAAGAGCTTGTTCATAGGTGTATGGGTTTTAACAAGCGTCAAAGTAAGGGGCTGCCCCTGTTGTTTGAAAATAATTGTCGCTGAGTCGTTGAACAAGGGGGCTGAACGGTTCTATTTTATTCGGATACCACTTTCAACCCCACGATGGAAGCGATCAGGGTCGTAAGGAAAAACAACCGCCAGAAGGTGGCCGGCTCCTTAAAGACGAAAATACCCACCAATACCGTACCTATGGCACCAATGCCAGTCCAAACGGCGTAGGCAGTCCCCAAAGGTAAAGACTGGGTAGCCTTGATGAGCAGGACCATGCTGAGTGTCAATGAAAGAAGGAAGCCCCCGTACCATAGGTACATCTCTGAGCCGGTAGCCTCCCTGGCCTTGCCCAAACAAAAGGTAAAGCCCACTTCAAATAATCCGGCTATGGTCAAAAGAATCCAATTCATGGTGTTGTTATTATCGGGCAAAGATAGGCAAGTGAGCGCGTACAAAGCCCATCCATCTACAAAAAAATGCTTATTTTCGAGCCCCATATACGTGTATCATGATAAAAAAGTACCTCCTATTGCCCCTCCTGTGCCTAAGCCTTTCATTGAGTGCTCAATCGACCCGTTTGTGGGGAAACTGGATCACCTGGGGCGACCAAGGCAATGGCACCTACCAAAATCCTGTCATCCCTAGCGACTTCAGCGATATCGACTGTATTCGTGTGGGCAATGATTTCTACGCCATATCTTCCACCTTCCAATATTCACCGGGGATGACTCTGTTGCACTCCAAGGATTTGGTCAATTGGGCATACTGCACCAACATCGTTGAAGACCTCACCCAGATAGGGCCTGAACTGAGTTGGCAACGCATGAACCGTCCGGCCAAAGGCATTTGGGCAGGCACATTACGCTATCACAACAAACGGTTTTACCTGTTTTTCGGCACCCCCGACGAAGGGTACTTTATGACCAGCGCCCCTCAAGCAAAAGGGCCCTGGGCTCCACTGACCCAACTCCTTGACGAACCGGGCTGGGATGACTGTACCGTCCTATGGGACGAGGATGGTCAGGCTTGCTTTGTCGGTACGCATTTCGCCGATGGGTATAAAACCTACCAGTTCAAACTGTCAGCCGACGGCACCCGATTGGATAGAGCCTCGGCCGTACTCATCAATGAGGGAAGCGGTCGGGAGGCCAGCAAATTGATCAAAGTTGGTGATTGGTATTACCTGATTTTCAGCGAACATAAAAATGGAATTGGCCGGTATGTGATGGCCAAACGCGCACGTTCCATGTGGGGCCCCTTCAATGAAGAACGGCAATTGGCGTTGGCGAGCCGTGAAGCCAATGAACCCAACCAGGGCGGCATCATCCTGGGGCCAGACAACGCCTGGTACTTCCTCACCCACCACGGCTCCGGCGATTGGAGCGGGCGTATCGTCAGTTTGTTGCCCGTCACCTGGGTGGATGAATGGCCCGTTCCCGGAACCCTGACGCAAGAAGGATTAGGCACCATGCAGTGGTCAGGCAAGATGCCGGCCAAAGCCGCCAAAAAAGTCAAACTGAATCGAAGTGATGATTTTAAGACAGCGACGCTTGGACCTCAATGGCAATGGCACTACCAGCCCCGTTCAGACATGTTTTCGTTAAACGAACGAAAGGGTTGGTTGCGACTGAAAGCCTATCGCCCACTAGTGGCCAACGATGTCACCAAAGCAGGCAACACACTGACACAGCGCAGCTTCCGGACATCGAGCAACACCGTTACGGTTAAACTGGATATAGCTGGCATGACACCAGGACAGAAAGCCGGTCTCTGCCACCTGTCTTCTCAACACGCAGCCATCGGCTTGACCAAAGAGACGGATGGTTGTTGGTTGGAATACCGTAAGAACAGCCTCATCGACCGTGGCATTCCTGTAATGCAACAAACACTTTGGTTGCGTTCCACCTGGGGGCTCGATGGTTTGTCACAGTTTCACTACAGCCTGGATGGTCAAACGTTCGTGCCGTTCGGTGAACCCTATCAACTGGTCTGGGGCCACTACCGCGGTGATCGCCTCGGCCTTTACAGCTTCAACGACCTGGAAGAAAGCGGCTTCGTGGATGTTGATTACCTGACGTACGACTGATAGATTCCAGCCTCCCTTCAGGAACGGCTGGAACGGTTAAGAAACGCCGGTCTGGTTGTGTTGGCCAGGCGAACCAAAGTCAGCATAAGGGGTACCTCGACCAACACACCCACCACGGTGACCAGCGTAGCGCCTGAATCAAACCCAAACAGCACAATGGCCACGGCCACGGCAAGTTCGAAAAAGTTGCTGGCACCAATGAGGGCAGCCGGTGCGGCCACATCGTGCGGCAGCTTCCATCGATACGCCCAGCCGTAACCAATGCCGAAAATAAGAAAGGTTTGCAGGGTCAATGGGACAGCAATCAGCAGAATACTGAACGGATTGTGCAGGATAACCTCGCCTTGAAATGAAAAGATGATAATCAGGGTGAGCAATAAGCCGCCAATGGTGGTGCCGGTAAAGGCTTTCAAAAACGTGCTTTCAAACCAGGCCAACCCTTTTCGTTTGATGACCAAACGTCGAGTAATCATGGCTGAGACGAGAGGTATGACCACAAATAAGACCACGGACAGCAACAGGGTATCCCAAGGAATGGCGATGCCGCTGACACCAAGCAGAAGGCTGACAATGGGAATGAAAGCCACCAAGATAACCAGATCGTTGACAGCCACTTGCACCAGCGTGTAGGCCGGATTGCCTTTCGTTAAGTGACTCCACACAAACACCATGGCTGTACAGGGAGCAGCCCCCAACAACACAGCGCCGGCCAAATATTCAGAGGCCAACTCACCCGGTAAAAGCGACTTGAAAACCACAAAGAAAAACAGCCAGGCCAGGCCAAACATGGTAAAGGGCTTGATCAGCCAATTGACCACGAGGGTAACGGTCAAGCCTTTGGGGTTTTTGAATGCGTTGACGATGCTACCGAAGTCGATCTTGAGCATCATGGGAAAAATCATGATCCAGATAAGGATGGCGATGGGGATAGACACGTTGGCGTACTCAAACTGACTTAAGGTGTCAGGCACCATGGGCAACCACTTTCCAATGGCAATGCCGGCAATAATGCACAACGTCACCCAAAGCGTGAGGTATCGGTCAAAAAAGGACATAGCGGGTTGAGGGTGCTTTTTCATGGTTTTGTTCCTGTTACTGTGATGCTGAAGATACCATTGTCACCATTTATATAAGCCGCTTTTTCGGCAGATGTTAGATACTTGTCCAACACCGCTTCCGGTATGATGATGGGTTTTTGTTTGTGAATAGTCACCATGGGAAATCCCTGAAGACGAATAATGTCCAAATAGTCTTCCTGCTGAAGGGCTCCGGCAACGCAGCCCACATATAGTTCCGCCTCACTTCTGAGACCTTCCGGCAGTGTACCAGCCAGTACCACATCGGATACACAAAAATGGCCACCCGGTTTCAACACCCTCCAGACCTCGGCAAACGCTTTCCGTTTGTCGGGGACCAGGTTGAGGACACAGTTGGAGATCACTACATCAAAGGCTTCATCGGCCAAAGGCATGTGTTCAATATCTCCGAGGATAAACGTCAGGTTGTTATAGCCCAACTTCTCGGCGTTGACCCTGGCTTTGTCCACCATGGCTTCCGTGAAATCCAATCCTGTCACACAACCTTCTGCCCCCACGATGGCGCGGGCCACAAAGCAGTCATTGCCCGCTCCGCTGCCAAGATCCAGCACATGGTCACCGAGTTTGATGCCAGCATATTGGGTGGGCAAGCCACAGCCTAGCCCCAAATCGGCATCGGGATTATACCCCTCCACGTGTTGGTACTCATCACCAATCATACTGAATTCCAGGGCGTTGCAGCAGCCTTTTGACCCACAACAGCCTTAAGAAGCTATTTTGGTCGTTTCTGTAGCAATGCGTCCGTACTTGTCTTTGACAAGCCCTTTAATATCTTCGGGTTTCATCTGATTTTTGTTTTTTTTATTGGCCATTTTTACGTCACGGGAAACAGGCATCAAGCCTTCATCGACGTCTTCAGAACATCATCATAAAAACGCCGGAAACCCTCCTTGATTTCGTCCCTTACCCGGATGAATTCGCTCCGGATAAAGGCATCGCTGCCAACAGCGTGGCTTGGATCGTCAAAACCGATGTGCAAGCGGTGCTTGACCTTGCCCAGAAAAACGGGGCAGTTTTCGTTGGCGCCTCCACAAACGGTAATTACATAATCCCAGGGCTGATCAATGTACAATGCCACCGAATCGGAGGTGTGGTGGCTGATGTCAATTCCAGCCTCTTTCATAACTTCGACGGCCATGGGATTGAGTTTGCCAGAAGCCTCTGTACCAGCCGAACAGACTGTCAGGCCGGCATCAAACGACTGTAAAAAGCCATGGGCCATTTGACTGCGGCAACTATTGCCTGTGCAAAGAATTAGTATGTTCATCGTTTTTATGTGATTACAAGGCTCCATACAATAAACCAGCCAGCGTGGAAAGCACCACGACCAGGGAAACGTAGACGACTGTTTTCTGGGTACCCATGACATTCCGAATAACGAGCATGTTGGGGAGTGACAAGGAGGGTCCGGCCAGCAACAGGGCCAAAGCAGGACCTTTACCCATACCAGAGGCAATCAGTCCTTGCAGAATGGGCACCTCGGTGAGGGTGGCGAAATACATGAAGGCGCCCACAACGGAAGCAAAGAAATTGGAGAAAATCGAGTTCCCTCCTACCAGTGCCGTTATCCATTCATTGGGAATTACCCCGGCTATGGTTTGGCCATCATGTGTAGATCCCAGCAAGAAGCCGGCGGTGACCACCCCCACTGCCAAAAGGGGCATAATCTGTTTGGCAAAGCCCCAGGCAGACAGGGCCCACTCCTTGTTGTCGGGATCCCGTTTGTCAAACAAGGTGATGAGACTAAGACCGCTTATGGCCACCAGCATCGGTACTAGTGGGCTTATTTTGGCATTGTCGATGAAGCTCGTCGCCAAAAAAGCTGCAGCTATCGTTGCGAGTACAGTAGCCACCACCCACTGCCATTTGATTTTCAAGATGGCGATGAGCGACCAGGCCAGCAACAAGCCCAAAAAACCTGTGATGTACCATTTGTAGCTCCAAATCACATACCAGGCACTCGACGTATCACCCCCCGACGGAGCACCCCAGTTGGCAAACACCAAGATCAGCACGAGGGTAAAAAAGTGAAACAGGGTTTGCCACATCGGGCGCTTTTCAGGCTCAGGCACAATGGTCAGTTGTTGTTCTTTCTTGACGCGTTCTTCCTTGCGATAAATAAGGGCCATGATCAATCCGATGATCACACTGAACGTCACCGCACCGATGGTTCGAGCCAGTCCCATTTCAAAACCTAAAATACGGGCTGTCAAAATGATGGCTAAAATATTGATAGCCGGGCCTGAATACAAAAACGCAATGGCCGGGCCCAGACCAGCACCCCGCTTGTGGATGCTGGAAAACAAGGGCAAGATGGTGCAGGAACAGACAGCCAGGATGGCACCTGATACGGAAGCCACCGTATAGGCCAACCATTTTTTGGCATTGGCACCAAAATACTTAAGCACCGAGCCTTGACTCACAAAAATGGCAATGACACCGGCAATGAAGAAAGCTGGCAGCAAACACAAGACCACATGCTCTCTGGCATACCATTTCACCAAATCCAAGGAGGCGGCAACAGCCGTATTGAACCGAGCACTTTCAATGGGTAAGAAGAAGGCCAACGCAAACACGGCCACCATCCAACCCAGTATTTTCACTTCTTTTTTCGTTTCCACAGTTACTTATTTTTGTATCTGTTCGTCTTTCAACGAACAATCAAAGGAAAAAAATCAAAAGACTAACATAATCACGTAATACAACCCGACACCAAGAAACAGGATGGCCACAATACGGCGAAACCAGGTTTCAAACACTTTCATCTTGTTGTAAAAACCACCAATGGAGCCGACCGAAAAAGCAATGAGCCAGGCGAACACGATGACCGGTATACCCGTGGCCAAGGCAAACACCAAGGGCAGATAGAGGCCGGATGCGCTGCTGATGGTCAATGGGATGAGCATGCCAAAATACAGTACACCGCTGTAGGGACAAAATGCCAGCGCAAACACCACCCCCAACAACAATACGCCCCAAAAACCTTTGTTGGCCCGGTTTTCCATGGTTGATGTCAGGGAGCCGACACCAGGCAGGCGGATGAAATTAAACGCACCCAGCATGAACAAGCCTATCAGTATCAACAAGGGGCCCAATATTTTCTCTCCCCATTGTTGCAGGAAGCCGGCAATGTTGATCTTTCCTGCACCGAAATAGAAAAGCAGCCCAATGACCGTATAGGTGATGGCACGTCCGAGGGTATAAACCAAGCCATTGTAAAATACCTTCTTACGGCTGACAATATCCTTGCTGATATAGCCGATGGCCGTGATGTTGGCGGCCAGGGGACAAGGACTGATGGCTGTCATCAGCCCCAGGAGAAATGCCGACAAGAAGGGAAGCTGGGTCGAATCCAGCCATTGTTGCAATACATCCATGTGGTCAGTAAATTACAGTGCGTCCACCGCTTTCTTAATCGCTACTTTCAGCTTATCCGGATTGGAGCGGGCGTACATAAAACCATCGTTGGTCAGTTCGGTTTTCTTTGCCCCTTTCACCACGATCAAGGTTTGGCCGTTGATCCCCAACTTTTCGACCAGCGCTTCATGACCTTTTTCATCCAGGTTGATGGATTTCAGCACGATCTTGCCACCGTACAACGTTTTAAGTGCGTCTGCCGTGACGCTTTCCACAGCTTGACAGGTGACGCAACGACGTGTGTAGTGGAAATAATACGCTTCAACCTGAGTCGATTGCGTATTCGCTGCCAGTAACTGACCCTCTTCAGCCAATGAGGTCTGTTCGTTTTCAACGGAGGGATTTTTGGGGGCGTTGCTGCAGCTTTGGGCGTGAATACCAAAGACAAAAAGAGCAGCACAGAAGCCTAAGACAAGACGCTTTTTCATACGTGGTTAATGATTGAATGTTTAACTATTATCAGTCTCAAGCAGTAATCAGGCGTTTGATTTCCTCCACCGAGGGCACCCTGCCTTTCACGACTATTTTACCGTCGATGATCAGAGCGGGGGTCATCATGACACCGCTACTCATAATTTCCGTGATATCTTCCACTTTGGTGACAGTAGCGTCCACTCCCGTTTCAGCCACTGCTTCCCGAGTTACTTTTTCCAACGTTTTACATTTGGGGCAACCGGTGCCCAGTACTTTGATTTCCATGTTTGATCGTTTAAAAGGGGTTTTTCAACTTATACACTTATTGGTACTCTATTCGTAAAACAACGAACAATAGCGGCAAAAAAAATCAACAGTCGCAGGATCGGTTGTTTACCTTCGTGCCTTGCTTAAGAAAATGATCGAACAGTTGCCTGGCCTCTTCCCAATTGGTTTGGTTCAAGCAGTACTTGACCTTGGGGGCCTCGATCTCTCCTTGAATAAGGCCTGCCTCTTTCAACGCCTTCAAGTGCTGTGACAAGGTGGATTTGGCGATGGGCAGTTCCTCGCTCAAATCCCCGCTGTAACAACAGGCTTGCCTGGAAAGTAATTCCAGGACATACATCCGTACAGGATGGCCCATCGCTTTGGCATAGCGAGCCATGCGCTTGTGCTGCTCTGTAATGGGTATTTGACGCTTGACGGCCATCTATTGTTCGTATTATTGCGAACAAAGATAATCACTTTTTCCAAACCTCCTTCTTATAGGAACAAAAAAAGAATGGCTTCCCTTTGCTGAAGTGACCCCCAAAAGTCAAATCCAACTATTGGGGGTCAAATCAGCAGGGTTGGCATCCCTTAAAAAAATCTTACTTGATAATCTTCACCACCTGCTTTCCCACCTGAACCAGGTAAGTGCCAGCCGGTACATTCGCCATATTCACACTGGCTTCCTCTCCATCAACCTTGAGCATTCGCACGATGCGGCCGTTCAAATCAAACACCTTGATGAGTTCACCTTGGGTAGCCCCCTTGATTTTCAAACAATCAGCCACCGGATTGGGATATACCTCAAGCTTAACCTCAATAGATTGCACACCCACCATTCGTTGAGAATAAAAGTAGGTAGTGCGGTTTCTTTCCACCCAATCGGTTACTTCCCAATCATAAAAGATCGAGTAAGCATAATCACCGGCTTCGTTGATCGTGTATTCGCGCTTCGAATAGTTGACCCACACCTGGTTGGTTTCATCCCAATCGTACGTGCGCGTTATTGACCTGAGTCCATTTTCGTGGAATTGGAACGTCCGCTTGAACGTATATTCGTCTATCCATGGTTCCAAGGACGAATAACGATAAAATTGAATAAACCATGCCTGCTCACCACTCAAATAATACTCAGATTCCCATGAATACGTTATCAGCCACTCGTCATTGGTCAAATTATCATATTCGAGCCACAACTCATAAGTCATAACCCATCCATTATCTGAAGAATACGAATATCGGTTTAACGACTGCAAATTGCCGTAGTCATACCATGATTTTTCCCAGTAGGTTACCCCCTTCCATATGCTTGCCTCCACATCCCAATCATACCGTACATATTTGGATGTATCACCCTTTTCACTATCGTATTCAAGGTTTGATTTTGTATCGTTGACCCAGGCTGATTTTGAAGCATTCCATTGCTGTTCGATGGTTAATTCATCAAACCACTGATCGCCTTGTTTATCATAGACGTAACGAATGTCCGGACTCCAGGTTTGCGTCGATACGGCGTATTCGAAGTAGGCTTTCGATTCAAGGCTACCACCAGGCAAGTATGTTTCATCGGTACGTTGGCTCCATACTCTCAATGAATCACTCCAATAATACTGACTGTACAGTGTTTCTTCACCCGTCACCTCGTCGCTAACATACCCGTATTTTTCTTTTCCTATCCATATTTTGAGGCTATCATCCCAATCATAATACTCATATTGATAGGAATAGCCATTCACATTTCTGTATTGCAGATCTTTACGATAAGCCATCCACTCCCCAACGGTGGAATCATAGCTATAATCAGTCCATTCCTTGTAGAATTCACGCTGAGGCCCATCAAAAACGATCTCTCCTCTGTAATTACAGACCCACTTGGAACTGTCCTTGTCCCAATAATAATCAACCTGGTGTTCCAACAGGTTGTTTTCACCGTCATACTCAAAAACAGAGGTTTCTTTTTCATCCGGCAGCAGTTGTTGCTTCGACTCGTCCCATTCGTAATAGATCCACAACAATAGGTGACCAGCATCATCATAAAGTCTCGTCTCTAATTCAGTGGTATCCCAGATAGCCGTGTTTTCATTGAATGACATATAGGCCTCTAGAATTCTGCGACCATAGGCATCGTAATCGTACACCGTTTTAGAGGTTGAAAGACCTTCTTTAGATACCACAACGCTATCCAGAAAAGTCTTCGTAGACTGTAAGCCTGCCTTCCTGACTGGACTTTTCCTCCTGCCTGAGTCCAAAGCACGCGCCTTGTCAACGATGGGCGTACGCATAAGCGATCTCTCTTTGACCGTTTGATTGGATTCATCCTCATTCATACTTCTCAGTAACGGACTGATAGGCTTCTTGATTTTTTGTGCCGCTACAGACTTTGAAGCCAAGCGTTGATTTGATGCCACCACTTTCTGAGAAATGGGCCCTTTACCGCCGGTTGCCAACAAGGGCAACGATACCATGGCCACTCCTACCAAGGTAAGGAAGGTCAAACAATGTCTCAAACTCATTTTTTTCATGATGTTCATTGATTAAAAGAGAGTTGTTAGTTCAAGTGAACGGAAGATATGGAGACGAAGATTGTTTTTCGGTATAAACGCAAAGATAGTAAACCATTGTAATTGATTCACCAACACGTTAGTAAATGAGAAAAAAAAAATGACACCTGCCGGGTGTCATCCTTTTTTTGAGTCACTAAATCCTTAGGATTATTTGCTGAGAGGCGTAATCACAAAGCCGTAACTGTATGATTTATCCATGAAACGGTACCTGTCCAGCGGTTTGGCACCCCAGGATTGAAGGCCACCGACGCCCCGTTGGAACAAATCGACACAGAGAACGGTTTCCCAGCGGGGATTGATGTCAGACCAGTGTTGCTGTTTTTTGGTGCGACCCGGATCGAGATCCTCGGGCTTGTAGTTGGTAGCGCTCACCGATAAAGGTTGCAACCCATCAACACGTACGCCCTTGCCCTGTTGGTTTGTCAGGGTCAACCAGCGCACATCGGTCTTGTTGCCCGTTTCCTGGGGACGGTAATAGGCAAACGCCTGCTCACTGACTTTCCCTTTCCAGACACCCATGAAGGTTTCCAGATGACGGTCCACATAGTTCTCTCCAGGGCCTCGTCCGTACCAGGTAAAGTCGGCAAAGTCACCCGACAAGGTCATCAACATACCGAAGCGCATCATTTCAGGCAGGTCATCGGAGAGGGCTTTGTAATCGGCTTGAACAGCCAGGCTGCCATCAGAACGTACAGTGTATGTCAGATTGACAACAGCCTCAATACCACGCAGTTTGGCCTGATAATCGAAAGACACGGCACCACCAACGGCTTGCTTGCCTTTAAACGAATACACCACATTTTGTCCGGCAGCATCCCATAACCGTAAACGGGTCTGGGCATTTTCACCGAATTCATTGTCGTTGGGAGCCCGCCAGAAATTGAGCGTCGGCAATTCGTCGAAGACGTTGCGGCCATCCTGTTTCATTTCCAACAACGTTTGCCCGTCCCTGGTAGAAAAGACATACGACACAGTGCCAGATTTGACCGTCACCCTGTTATCTTTTTCTTCCGTCTCCAGCGGGGTAGCGCTTGCAGCGGCCTGAGCACGCTTCGCATCAACCTTTACGGGATCAGCCTTGTCGGCAAAATACGCATTCGATGTCAGTGCAAACTCGCCTTTGGCCACTTCAAAACCAGCCGGCAAAAAGGTATCGGCTTTCTTGGTGGTAGCAAAGACTTGCAGGTAATACTCCACCCCGTCTTGCTTGGCAATGGTAGGCAGCGGTAAGACTACATCCTTTTGGGAGTCTGCCGGTATGGTCACATCAAACGCTCCTTCGGCTGCTTTTTCTCCGTTTTTCAACAATACCCATGTAAACGTCGTCGTAGCTGGCGAAAGCGATGTGAATTTATAATCGTTCACCACTGTCAAAACACCTTTGCTCAAGTCTTTGGCCTCAAACAAAATGTTCTGATAGACCTTCTTGACAATCAGGGTGTGCGGTACATACTGCTGGTCGGGACTGATGATACCGTCCATGCAGAAATTGTCGCTGTTCATTTTTCCGTAACTACCCAGGTCGCCGCCGTACGCCCAATAGGGACGTCCCTGTTCGTCCTTGGTCTTAAAGCCGTGGTTGTACCATTCCCAGATAAAACCACCCTGCATGTTCTTGCTCGACCGCATCAGGTCCCAGTAATCCTGAAAGTTACCCATGCTGTTACCCATGGCGTGGGCGTATTCACACATGATGTAAGGGCGACCCAGGTCTTTTTTTGCATCACGCAGCATGCTTTCCCAGGATGGATACATGTGGCAAATAATGTCGGTGTTCTTATCCCGTTGATAGGCTTGCTCGTATTGCACCGGACGGCTGTTGTCACGCGCCTTGACCCAATCGTACAAATCGAAAAAGGCCTTACCGTTGCTAGCCTCGTTGCCCAGGGACCAAATAATCACCGAGGGGTGGTTTTTATCCCGTTCAACCAATCGCTTCACCCTGTCCAGGTGAGCGGCTTGCCATTCAGGGAAGTTGGAAACATTGTCCGGACCGTACCCCAATCCGTGCGACTCGAGGTTGTTTTCATCGACCAGGTAAAGGCCGTATTGGTCACACAGCTTGTACCAGAGCGGTGGCTGAGGGTAGTGCGATGTACGTACCGCGTTGATGTTCAGCTCTTTCATCAATTTAATATTACGCATCATCACCGCTTCAGTCACGACCTGCCCCTTTTCTGTATTGAACTCGTGCAGATTGACCCCTTTGATGAAGATTTTCTTGCCGTTCACAAACAGCTGGCCATCCTTGATTTCAACAGCGCGGAAGCCGAGTTTATGAGAAGTCACTTCAACCGCGCGACCGTTGGCATCCTTGAGTGTCAACAACAAGGTATACAGCTGGGGCGTTTCGGCCGTCCATTTCAACACATTGGCAATTTTTCCGGAAAAGGCCACGTCGGACGTTTCCCCCGCAGACAACAAGACCTTTTGACCCTTTTTAAATACCGATTTGCCGGTTTTGTCCAGGAGAGCCACTTCGATGGTCTGTTGTTGGGCCGTCGTGGTGTAATTTTTCAACGTAACATCAAGACTCAACTGTCCATGCTTGTAGGCGGCATCCAAACCCGGGTGGGCAAAAAAGTCGAGGATGCGCGTTTGAGCGGTGCTGTACAGGCAAACACTCCGGTTGATGCCCCCCAAGCGCCACATATCCTGGTCTTCCAGGTAGGAACCATCGCTGAATTTATGCACCTGGCATGCCAGGAGATTCTGCCCCTTGCGTACGTAGTTGGTGATATCAAACTCGGCCGGGCTCTTGGCGTTTTCCGTGTAACCCACTTGTTGACCGTTGATCCAGACGTACATGGCGTTGGTGCCCCCTTCAAAATGGAGGAACACACGGCGGCCATCCCAATCGGCTGGCAACTCAAAGGTGTGACGATAGGCCCCTACAGGCGAATCATCCCGTTCAACGTTGGGCGGAGTGGCTCTGAAGCCAAAACCGGCGCTCACATACACAGGTATTCCGAATCCATTGAACTCCCAATTGCCTGGTACAGGCATTTCGGTCCAGGAAGAAACATCGTACGATTCCTTGTAAAAACCAACGGGCACTTCGGCTGCTTTGGGCACCCAGTGAAATTTCCACAACCCGTTTAATGAACGGAAGTAGGGTGAGGAGCCTGGCTGGTCGGCAATCGCCTGTTGAGCGTCTGCATAAGGCATCGATGTGGCCCTGGGCGCTTCTTTGTTGATGGCAAACACAGTGGGATCTTCCCATTCGGGCGCTTGTTGTGCCAGGACAGGGATACAAAGCGCCAGGGATAGTGATAAGATTGTTCGTTTCATGGTGAATTAGGTCGGTAATTGACGTTGGCTAGAAATGAGTTAATCCATCCGGATCAGCTGCCTGTAATTCCCCTGTGGGATATCGATAGACAAAACGTAAATCCCCTTGGGTAATGTGGTTGAATAGGACGTCCCGATGACCGGAGTCATCAGCACTTGCTTTCCATCGAGCGTACACAATCGGATCGTGCTTGCTGAAGCAGGCATATTGGCAATAGACATCTTTTCATCAGCAAGGGAGACCCGGATAGCGTTGTCGTCAACCTCAGTAAGGCCAACGGGGGGATTATTCGCTTTACCGTATAAGTTGGTGTTTCCAAAGCGCAGTTTGTAAGGCCATTGGGCGATGTTGGTATCGGTATGTTTCCAATGCAGGGCCGGTGCCCCCATCGCCACAAACCACAGGTACGAGGTATTGGTGGGTACCGTAAAAGAAAGACGCCCCTGTGCATCGGAACCCATGGCGCTGTAAACCCTGGTTCCATCTCTCAGGTAGGCCACAAAGCCGTAACGCCAACCAGCCTGATTTTTATTGAAATAGGTATACCCTTCGGCTTCCGTCAAACCATTGAAATCAACTGTAATCTCCTTGCCAACGGCCGAAGCAGCGTTGAGACGAATGGCGTTGTAGCCGTAATTTTGGGGAGCGTGGGACGCCGGTACTTGTAACCAACCGTTTCCGATATCGTCCAATTTATACGTATGCTTGTTGGCATGCTGTGTCAGCGTATTGCCCCTTTTCAAATCCCAGGTAACAAAACGACGCACGCCTTCAAATAGCTCATCGTTGAAAGCCTCCTGTGTCAGACTGTTCAGCCGTTTATAGGTCATGACAAAGTCCTCGCCTTTCAACGACCGATTCCACAAATTGCCCACAAGGGCTTTTCCATGTAGATCAGCCCAATATTCCAGCACAAAGGGTGAATGATACTGGTTATCAGGGTGCATAAAGGCCAGATGTGTCTGGTTCATAAAGGCGGTGACGTGGTACCCCTCAAAGGTGGGCCAGTTGTTGTAGAATTGCCACAGCATGTATTGCGAGGTCATTTCCCAGGCCGTGCCCTCGAAGCCAACTTTCCCGTCAGCTCCCACCATGTATTGAAACGAATGGCCCAACTCATGAGCCAATGCACCATACGGCGCCGACTGGATGCGGGAAGGATACAACAACACCACCCCCACTTTATCATCTGCACCGGAGCCATAAACCGTTCCCCAATCTTTGTTGTAAAACAAAAAGGCGACCATTTTATATTGATCGGTAAGAGATGGATTTTTTTGAACGAAAGCCAAATCATCACGATAAAAGGCGTACAAACTCTCCAATTCTGCCAGAATGCCAGTCAAGGCTACTTTATACCCAACAGGGGCTGTTTCAGGGTTATCACCATAGCCCGCTTCCCAGAAAATGACGCAATTGTCCGTTTGCTTCATGCGTGTTGTTGAAAACCGACTGTCGGGCTTGTCGTAATCGGCAGCCGTTTGGGTAATGTATTTCCCGGCAGCCCCATCGTAGATCCAATACGGGTAATAGATTTGCTTGGTCGTGCTGGCTTCAATTGCATTCGTACGAGTCACGTCTTCTGCTGATTGGACGCACATGTTAATGCAGATGATTGCAAAGAGACAGACAATCAGTCTGGTGCGAAAGGGTGGATGAGTCCTCATAGTTGACGTCCTTTTCGGTTGGGTGGCTAAAGATAGTTTATTATTACGATGCCAGTTAACAATAAGCCCAAAATTCCATCTTAAAAAAGATGGTCCTGCCAGATACAATTTGACTGTCTTTTTACGTTCATATATGGATACCGCCTACACACACTAACCGACCACTATGGACAAAGTAACGATACTCCCGCCCGAAACCATGGGCAATCATTTCATCGAACCACAATACCTCCCCGAAGGCCAGGACGATAATTACCTGAGGAACCAACAAAGCCCTCCCCCTCCTGGTGGTTGGCGTCATTTACATTCCGATGAGGTAGAGCGTCTGGTAAAAAACGACAACACGGCCCACAACTGGGATGACATACTGGTAACCAACCAGTTTGACCCCAAGATGATAAAGAACAACAAGTTCTATGGCACCGTGCGGATTGGAGCCGTTCGTAACGTCATCTTACAACACCACGACCTGCGCCTGGCCGCAGGTATCACCAACAGCCTCATCATCTCCTGCGACATTGGCAACGATGTAGCCATCCACGATGTGCACTACCTGGCCCATTACATCATCGGAGACAATTCCATCCTGTTCAACATTCAGGAAATGAACACCACCGACCATGCGAAGTTCGGTAACGGCATCGTCAAGGACGGGGAGCCTGAAAGTGTACGGACCTGGCTGGAAATCATGAACGAGACAGCCTCTCGCAAGGTACTACCTTTTGACGGCATGATACCGGCCGATGCCTACCTTTGGGGAAAGTACATCGAAGACGCACCGCTTCAGGCCAACCTGAAACGCATCACTCAGGAAAGTATGGACAGCCGCCGCGGCTATTTCGGCACTACGGGTCGTTGTTGTGTCATCAAGAACTGCAGTATCGTCAAGGATGTAAAAATTGGCTCCCATTGTTACATCAAGGGTGCCAGCAAGTTGAAAAACATCACTATCAACTCGAGCGAACAGGAACCCACCCAAATTGGCGAAGGCATCGTCCTGGTAAACGGTATCGTGGGATACGGCTGTCACATTTTCTACAACTGCATCGCCGTACGATTTATCCTGGGCAACAATTCCAACCTCAAGTATGGTGCCAGGCTGATTAATTCCTTCCTGGGCGACAATTCCACCATTTCGTGTTGCGAAGTACTCAACAACCTGATTTTCCCAGCCCACGAGCAACATCATAACAATTCCTTCCTGGTTGCCGCCGTAGTCATGGGCCAAAGCAACCTGGCCGCCGGTGCCACGCTGGGTTCCAACCATAACAGCCGATCCAACGACAATGAAATACAAGCAGGGCGTGGCTTCTGGCCTGGTCTTTGCACCAGTGTCAAGCATTCCTGCCGCTTTGCCTCCTTCACATTGCTGTCCAAAGCCGATTATCCAGCGGAAATGGACATCCCCCTTCCCTTCTCACTGTTGAACAATAACACCGCCCTCAACTGTCTGGAAGTCATTCCGGCCTTTTGGTGGTTGTACAACATGTATGCACTGGCCCGTAATGGTTCCAAATACCTGCAACGCGACAAACGCATCCATAAGGATCAGCACGTAGAGTTTGACGCCTTTGCTCCCGACACAGCCGAGGAACTGCTGCATGGACTCCATTTGCTGGAAGTCTGGACAGCCAAAGCCTGGCTGCGCAGCCAAGGCGTACCTCTTGACAACCAGACAGAAGACGCCTTAGCCGCTAAAGGCCGAGAACTCCTGAATGGACCTCAAGAGGTGGTAGACAGCCTGGAAATTTTGGGCGAAAACATGGAAAAGGGCCATCGCAAGGTTCATATCCACAAAGTCTGGAAAGCCTGGAGAGCCTACCGGGACATGCTCTACCATTACGGTACAAGAAACCTCATTTCTTACATTACCCAACACCCCGAAGCCAGCCTGGCCGACATGCACGCCAATTTGGGTGGCGCACCAAGGGTCTCAGACTGGGTCAACCTGGGTGGACAATTGATGCCAACATCCGATCTTGATAAGCTAAGGCAAGACATCGGTCAAGGCCGACTGAACACATGGGCTGCCATCCACAAACGCTACGACGATCTTTGGGAACGTTACCCCTTGGACAAACAACGCCATGCCTACGCCGTGTTGAGTGCCTTGATGGGTGTGGAAAAAATCGATGTAAAGTCGTGGCCCGGCATATTGGACAAGGCTATCGAACTGCAGGATTACATTTGCGAACAAGTGTACGATTCCAGGCATAAAGACTACGACAACCATTTCAGGCAAATCACGTTTAAAAACGAAGCCGAAATGTTGGCAGCTGTGGGAACCATCGAAGACAACAGTTTCATCGTGCAGGTGCGTGAAGAAACGGCAGCCTTCAAGAATTTGGTCAACACATTGAAACAACGTCGTTGATTTCTTATGAACAAGCCCTGGTTTCAGGGCTTTTTTTAGCAATAAACAGCTACTTTTGTTACGCATAAATATGACCACCTTTCTACCAATTATAACCGCTTAATTCAAACGAACATGAATTTGACTGATCCTAAATACGCTTCTTATGCGTTGGTGCAAGAAATGATGCAGACCGTACAGGCAGTGCAACAATTCAATCCCAATCAGACCAAGGCTGTTGCCAAGGCCATCGCCCAAAAAGGCCGTCTCTTCCTCACTGGTGAAGGTTCAAGTCGTATCTTCCCGGCAAAAAACGCCATGCGCAAAGCCATGACCTGGGGTATGGATCTGAGCATCGCCACCGATGGCTCTCGCCAAGCAGCCAGCTATGACTTATCGAAATTTGCTGTCTTCTGCGCGTCCAACTCCGGTCGTACCAAGGAAGTAGTGCTACTGGCTCAGCAACTGGGCGCTGCCGGCAACAACGACCGTTATGGACTGAGCGCCAATCCCGGGACCATGCTCGAAAAAGCCTGCGCTCAAACCTGGGTACTCAACTGCGGTTGGGAACAAGCCGTTGCTGCCACCAAGAGCGTCATCGAACAGACGCTTTTCTATGAATCCATTCTCTGGAACATCCAGGGCAAAGACATGACAGCCGAGCTGGCCAAACTGCCCGAACTGATAGAACAGGCCCTCATCTTGTGCATTCCTAAGGACATCGTTACCAAAGCTGTGAAAGCGCCCACCATTTACTTTGCCGGGTACAACGACGGGGTGGCCGAGGAACTGACCCTCAAGACCAACGAAATCACCCGCAAAAAATCTGATTTCCTCGAAGGCACCTACGCCGTCCACGGCATCGAAGAGGTCATGGATCCGAACGACATTGTGTTTGTGGTTGACCCCATCGAGTCTGAAATTGAAAAATTCCAGGAAGTACTCAGCAAGGGTGTAGGCCTGACCGTTGTGGCTATCTCTGACCACGAAACGCCCTTTCCCACCATCCGCGTGCCCAAGGGTGGCTGCTTCAATCCTTACCTCTTCCTTTGCGCAGGCTGGAACTTATTGGTTGAAATTGGCCTAGCCAAGGATATCGATCTGGACAAACCTGATAGGGCTCGGAAAGTCGGTAACGAACTGGTGCAAGGTTGATATTTTTTTTCTCCCTAACAATTTAGCGGGATCGGGGCTTACTGGCTTCGATCCCGTTTTTTTTTGTACCGTTTCCTCTTTTTCCTTCGAGACCGCTTCCCTTACAGGGTAGCGCCTTGATGGTTTTGATACCGCAGCGCACCGCAGCGGAGTTGGGTGTTGAATCCGACGAGAGCGGCATTGCCGACTTCGTGAAGTCACTTGAGACGAACGATCGGCGCCGCTGTCTAGGGGACGCCAGCCCTGAGGAATGGGTGTCGGAGACAATACCCGACTCCGCCCCAAGGGGAGCGGGATCGAAGAAAAAAAAGAGGGCCTCTCCCATAAGAAGCCCCCTCTATTATTCAAACGTTCAGAACAAACGCATTACCAAATCGAAGCACGTTTATCGACAGGCAAAAACATCGGGCTGTCCTCACCAATGTTGAAAGCCTCGTACCAAGCACTGATGTGAGGCAGCGCCCCATTCACACGCCATTTACCCAACGAGTGAACATCCAGTTTGGTCAGACGAAGAATTTCTTCGTCCCTGATGTTGCCAGCCCATACATTGGCATAAGCCAGGAAGAACCGTTGCTGTGGCGTGTATCCATCAATAGGCTTTGACGAACCACCTTGTTTGGTTTTAATAAAGGCGTTGTAGCTAATCTGCAAACCACCATGGTCAGCGATATTTTCACCCAACGTATAGGTACCATTAGCCCTGACATCACCCAACACACGGATACTGTCGAAGTAGTTCACCAGCACCTTGCTACGCTCATCAAAACGAGCAGCATCTTCGGCTGTCCACCAATCGAACATGTTACCTTCCTTGTCAAACTTACGACCTTGGTCATCAAAGCCGTGTGTCATCTCGTGTCCGATCACCACACCGATGGCACCATAGTTGATGGCGTCATCCCCATTAGCATAGAAGAAAGGCGGTTGCAAAATACCAGCCGGGAAACAGATTTCGTTGGAACTGGGATTGTAATACGCGTTAACCGTTTGAGGGCTCATAAACCATTCATCCTTGTCTACCGGTTTGCCCAATTTATCCAGGTTGTATTGGTAATCGAAGCGCATCACTTGCTGCACGTTGGCCAGGTAGCTTTCCTGAGGGTTGATGGAGAGCGCTGAATAATCGCGCCATTTGTCAGGGTAACCGATTTTAACCTTGAAAGCAGCCAGTTTCTCTTGAGCCTTGGCTTTGGTTTCATCGCTCATCCATTCCAATCCGGCAATACGTTCGCCCAGTGAGGTTTGCAGGTTTTTAACCAGTTCCAGCATACGTTTTTTGGAGGAAGCAGGGAAGTACTTTTCTACGTAAAGTTGACCGAGTGCCTCGCCGAGTGAGCCATCGACAACTCCTACCGTCCGCTTCCAACGGGGACGCAGTTCCTCAGCACCACTCAATTGACGACCATAGAAATCAAAATTCGTATTGACCATGACATCGCTCAAGAAAGAGGCAGCGTTGTCAATGACTTGCCACGTCAGATACGCCTTGAGCGCATCCAGAGGTTGGCTGTTAAGCAAGGTCACTGCAGCATTAATGGCTTCGGGTTGACCTACATTTAGAGAATCCAGGCCTTCAATACCCATACCCTTGAAATAACCTACCCAGTCCAAAGATCCACAGGTCGCCGACAAGTCGGCCATGGCAACCTTGTGGTAATTGAGTTCAGAGATACGGGTTTTTTCTTTGGGATAATGACCTTGAGCAATGCCTGTTTCGAGTTTAAGCACATTGTTTGCAGCGGCTACACCCTCAGCTTCAGAAAAACCAACATTGACAAATTGTTTGACAATGAGTTTCCTATAACCTTCTCTGATGGCTTTGGTGGCCTCATCGTTTTCCAGGTAGTAATCACGTTCACCCAAGCCCAAACCTGCTTGAAGCATATGCAGGATGTTCATGGTACTGTTCTTGTCATCGGCACCGATGTAGAATCCAAAGAAAGGGGTCACACCCAGGGGCCGCAAGCTGGCCGTCAGGTCGATGTACGCCTGCTTGTCTTTAATTTGCTGTATCTGATCGAGCAAGGGTTTTAATGGCGTTACACCTTCTTGATTAAGGCGGACACTGTCCATACCCAACTTGTATAGGTCACCGATTTTTTGGTCGACCGTACCAGCTTCGTTGGTGGCTTGGCTGATGGTTTCAATCAAACCGTGAATTTGCTCAATGTTCTGTTGGGCTAGTTTATCAAAGGAGCCAAAACGGGAATACTCTGCGGTAAGAGGATTGGCTTGCTGCCAGCCTCCGGTCGCGAACTGATAAAAATCAACACCTGGAATGGCTGTGGTATCCAGATTGGCCATATCCAAACCTGTCTTTCCACCGGCGCTCGGTTTGCACCCAGTGGCGACTGCGACAAGGGCTGCTGCCATGATTAGGGGAACTGTTTTCATATTAATAAATTCTATAGAGGTTGAAAAGTGTATTAAAATGCAAAGATACCGTATTTCTACCATGACCATGGGTCAGTAAAATAAAAAAAGCGTTAATTATATGACTGCCATTTTGTCACTATTAACAATAATGCGCCTGCCATAATTGCATTATTAAGCATTGGCAAGCCATTTGCTGCGATCATTGTGAGTAAACACGCTTCATCATGAACTTCAATCAATTCACCATCAAAGCCCAGGAGGCTGTTCAAAAAGCCATTGAAACAGCCCAGGCCAGACAACAACAAGCCATAGAGACAGCTCACCTCTTACAGGGCGTGCTGGACACCGGCGAGGACGTGACCCGCTTCCTGATCAACAAGTCAGGCGCGCAGACAAATGCCATTACCCAAGCGCTCAACCGCCTACTGGATAGTTACCCCCGTGTATCCAACGGGGAACCCTACCTGTCTAACGACACCAACAAAGTGTTGCAAAAAGCCGTTGACCTTTCCAAAAAGGGTGGTGACCAATTTGCTTCCATCGAATTTCTTCTGTTGGCCCTGGTGGTTGAAAAAAACGCCGTAAGCCAACTTTTGAAAGAAAATGGATTGACCGAGAAAGTGCTCAACGAAGCCATACAAGCCTTGAGGCAAGGCTCCAAAGTCAACAGTCAATCGGCTGAAGACACCTACAATGCCCTGGGCAAATACGCTATCAACCTCAATGAAAGGGCTCGATCGGGCAAGCTGGATCCCGTCATCGGCAGGGACGAGGAAATCAGGCGTGTGCTGCAGATATTGAGCCGACGCACCAAGAACAACCCCATCCTTATCGGCGAACCAGGCACAGGAAAGACAGCCATTGCTGAAGGATTGGCCCACCGTATTGTCAGGGGCGACGTGCCGGAAAACCTGAAATCCAAACAACTCTTTTCGTTGGACATGGGAGCTTTGGTGGCCGGCGCCAAATACAAGGGCGAGTTTGAAGAACGGTTGAAATCGGTGGTCAACGAAGTCATCCAGTCGGAAGGGGAAATCATTCTCTTTATCGACGAAATTCACACATTGGTGGGTGCAGGCGGAGGTGAGGGTGCCATGGACGCGGCCAATATCCTCAAACCGGCCTTAGCCAGGGGCGAACTCAGGGCTATCGGTGCTACCACGCTCAACGAATACCAGAAGTACTTCGAGAAAGACAAGGCACTGGAACGCCGTTTCCAATTGGTGCACGTGGAGGAACCCGACGAAGCCAGCACGGTCTCCATCCTCAGAGGGCTCAAGGAGCGGTATGAAAACCACCACAAGGTCAGAATCAAGGATGAAGCCATCCTGGCCGCTGTTGAACTATCCACCCGCTACATTGCCGACCGCTTTCTACCAGACAAAGCCATCGACTTGATGGACGAGGCCGCCGCCCGTCTACGACTGGAAGTAGACTCTGTACCCGAAGAGCTCGACAAGATACAACGGAGCATCATGCAGCTTGAGATTGAACGGGAAGCCATCAAACGGGAAAACGACACGGCCAAACTGAGCATGCTCAACGAAGAAATCGCCAACCTCAAAGAGGCAGGCAATACGCTGAGGGCCAAATGGAACGACGAAAAGGGCCTGATCAACACCATTCAACAAGGCAAGATCGAGCTGGAAAACCTCAAGTTTGAAGCCGACAAAGCCGAACGCGAAGGTGATTATGGCAAGGTGGCCGAGATCCGTTACGGGCGGGTAAAAGAGGTCCAGGCTGGCATCGACAAAGCCAAGGATGCCCTGCACGCCATCCAAGGCGATGACCCCCTGATTAAGGAAGAAGTAGACAGCCAGGACATCGCCGACGTGGTGTCCCGCTGGACAGGTATTCCAGTCAGCAAAATGTTACAAACGGAAAAAGATAAGCTGCTGCACCTGGAAGAAGAACTGCACAAGCGGGTCATCGGGCAGGACGAAGCCATCGCCGCCGTTTCCGATGCCGTGCGTCGTAGTCGTGCAGGCCTCAACGACCCGAAACGTCCCATCGGCTCCTTCATCTTTTTAGGCACGACCGGTGTAGGTAAAACGGAGCTAGCCAAAGCCTTGGCCGAATACCTGTTTGACGACGAAAACCGGTTGACCCGTATCGATATGTCCGAATACCAGGAAAAGTTCTCGGTAACGCGGTTGATCGGCTCGCCTCCTGGCTACGTGGGTTACGATGAAGGTGGCCAGCTTACCGAAGCCATCAGGCACAAACCCTACTCAGTCGTCTTGTTTGATGAAATTGAGAAAGCCCACCCAGACGTATTCAACGTGTTGTTGCAAGTACTTGACGATGGGCGACTCACCGACAACAAAGGCCGGGTAGTCAATTTCAAGAACACACTCATCATCATGACATCCAACATTGGATCCAATTTGATCAGGGAAAATTTTGAACATCTGACCATGCAAAACCGGGAAGACGTCATTGAGAAAACCCGCAATACGGTATTCGAACTGCTCAAACAAAGCATACGGCCCGAGTTCCTGAACCGTATCGATGAACTGATCATGTTCACGCCCTTGAATCAATCTGAAATCCGACAAATCGTGCAACTGCAATTGAAAGCGGTAGCCTCACGATTAAACGGAGAAGGCGTTCGACTGGAAGTGAGTGAAAAGGCCATTGATTGGCTGGCCGAGGCTGGATTTGATCCACAATTCGGCGCACGCCCCATCAAGCGGGCCATTCAACGCCACTTGCTCAACGAACTGTCAAAAACATTGATTGCTACGCCTTTGCAAGCCGGACAAGTCATCCACGTTGAGACGACTTCAGAGGGTCTGACATTCAGGATTACAGACTAAAGGTTACAAATACCGATTGACTATTCAACGTGAACGGTGTCACTCCACAGTGATGCCGTTCACTTGTATTTCCCAACGTACAGGCATGGCTTTTTTGTACACGGCCGACACCCCGCAATACGCTTCCATCGACAAGTTGATGGCTTTCTTCAGTTTGTCAACATCCAGATTGTCACCCTTGAAACGGTACACAATGCACATATCGTTGAAATGCCTGGGATGCTCTTCGGTAAGTTCACCCTCCACCGCAACAGAAAAATCCGTTAAAGGTACCCGCATTTTCTTAGCCATTGCCACAATATCCATTCCCGTGCAACCGGCCAATGCCAATAGCATCAGGGGTTTCGGCCTGGGACCCAGATCATGGCCACCGGCATCTTCCGGCACATCCAGGATTAGTTTATGGCCGTTCACATCGGCTTCAAAAGCCATATCGCCCTTCCAATGAGCTTCCACTAGTTGCTTCATCGCTATTTATTTTTGCTTATTAATTATTCTCATACAAAAATAACTAACTCAAAACTGATTGGCAACTGATTTCATTTTTTTGTGCCACCTCATTATGGTTTTTAAAGTAATGCTATTGAAAAATGGATGGCACCCATTGAAGCGCTGGTACTAATCGAATCGAATCGAATCGAATCGAGTAGGAGAAAGCATAGGTAGTGATAAGACCTTTGCTTTCGTTCTCTCACACCACCGAACGTACCGTTCGGTATTCGGCGGTTCCTTGATTTACGACCTTGACACGACCGAAAAACAATCGGAGAGGAAGGTGTAACCAGCACGTCTAAGCGTATCAGAGTTGATAGCATGACAGAGGAAAGGGCTCTTGGCTGTACGCCAGTAGCTCTTTCTTGTGTTGGCAAACTGATACGCCTTATACTCGGGTATGCCGAGTTTTATCAGGTAGCGGAAACGGGTTCTAATCCGTTTCCATTGCTTCCAGATGACCATGCGCAGACGTCTGCGTAACCAAGAGTCCAATCTTTCAAGGTATATCTTCATGTCTGCCAGCTTAAAGTAATTCACCCAACCAGTGATAAACTGTTTGAGCTTTTCTTTACGCTTTTCATTGCCCCA
>Ga0123334_1001380_pt1 | contig 30671 bp, 31 predicted proteins | sample BiotimSIPDNA_FD_89706 | JGI IMG/M metagenome (GOLD analysis project Ga0123334, IMG submission 89706) | Anaerobic biogas reactor microbial communites from Washington, USA - Biogas_R1 time_0 SIP DNA | ecosystem: Engineered > Bioreactor > Anaerobic > Unclassified | place: Washington, USA...
CCAACTATTGCTACAATGCAGAAAGCACAAAGTCCGAAAGCAGCGTAAATAAGGCACTTTCGAGCAAACAAAAAACCACCTGCTGACAAAATTCCTTTTATCAATAGATGGTATTTGATTTGGCAGGGGAGACAGGACTCGAACCTGCAGCCGACGGTTTTGGAGACCGTTACTCTACCAATTGCGCTACTCCCCTATAATTAAATTCTCCGTCATTACCTCTGACGACTTTTATATTCTACAATAAGCCGCAGGACAATGTCAATGGTAAAGCTAAATTAGTTATGGATTAATTTTCTATGGTTTGTTATGATAGTGAAAAGTATACACTTTAGTAAATCATGTTTTAAATATGAATGTATTTTAAATGTAGCAGACTTATGAAAAAGCACTGTTATTGCTTTATGTAAAGAAATGAGGAGATGCTGTATGGGATTTAAGGTAGGGTTTATAGGAACAGGCAATATGGGCACACCGCTCCTAAAAGGTCTATTGAGCTCGGGCGCAGCCAAGCCCGATGATGTTTATATTTATGATGTTGACCATACCAAGTCCGGAAGGCTGGCAAAAGAGACGGGCGTGAATCAAGCTTCCAGCAACGAAGAGCTGGTGTCTGCCTGCGATTACATCGTACTTGCGGTCAAGCCCGCTTATATCAGGCAGGTTTTGGAGGAGATACAAGGGGTCTTTACAGACGCAAAAGTGCTTGTCTCCATTGCTGTTGGTGTTACGACTAAAACCTTAAAATCTATTATTGGGGATAAGGTAAAGGTCGTCAGAACTATGCCTAATTTGCCTGTTTTAGTTGGTGAGGGAATGACACTGGTATGCTTCGGTCCTGAAATAGGCGAAGGTGAAAGGCAAGTAGTTAGGAGTCTGTTTGAAGGTTCTGGAAAGGTCGAGGAGCTTGAGGAAGGATTGATGAGCCAGGTTACCTCACTGACAAGTAGTAGTCCTGCTTATGCTTTCATAATGATAGAAGCAATGGCAGATGGCGCAGTGCAGCAGGGCATTCCCAGAAAGCTTGCCTATAAGCTGGCAGCTCAGGCACTTTTGGGGGCAGCTAAAATGGTAGTGGAAACAGGGTTACACCCTGCCGAGCTTAAGGATCAGGTATGTTCTCCTGCCGGTACGACTATTGAGGCAGTCAAATCCCTTGAGGGAAATGCCTTCAGATACAGCATCATTGAAGCAATGGAGAAATGTTCAAAAAGGGCGATAGAAATAGGAATTGAATCCGAAAGCAGGTAGGATATGGGCAAAAGGATGAGAAAGGTTCAAATATATACAGACGGCGCTTGTTCAGGCAATCCCGGAAAGGGTGGCTGGGGAGCAATACTCATATGTGATGGAGTAGAGAAGGAACTATCCGGTTACGAGCCATACACAACTAATAACCGAATGGAGCTGACCGCGGCAATCGAGGGCTTGAAGGCCTTGAAATACCCCTGTGAGGTAACCTTGTATAGCGACAGCTCATATCTAGTTAATGCCTTTAAAAGTGACTGGCTAACAGGCTGGAAGGCAAACGGATGGCGTACAAGCAATAAGAAAGAAGTGCAAAACAGGGATTTGTGGGAGCAGCTTGATAAGCTAATAGACATACATATTGTGACTTGGGTTAAGGTCAAAGGGCACAGCGATAACGAGTACAATAACCGCTGCGATAAGCTGGCAACGGGAGAGATAAAGAAGAGGACAGAAAGCGAAATAGAGAGCCAGACAGATAATCAGGCGGAAAATCAAAGCGAGAATCAAGGCGAGAATCAAGGCGAGAATCAAAGCGAAGGCTAAACAAGAGGTTAAAAAATACTAATCGAATAACAAAAGGATAACATAGAGATAAAGGGAGAAGCAAGCATGAATTATGAAGAAAAAACAGTGTCAGGACAGCATATTTACACGGGGAATATTATTAGTGTTGAGAAATTGACGGTTACACTACCGGACGGAAGACTGGCTACCAGAGACATCGTTAGGCATCCTGGAGCTTCGGCTATCATTCCTCTAAATAGCAATGAAGAGCTCTACATGGTCAGGCAATATAGAAAACCATTGGATGTGGTATCGCTGGAAATACCTGCAGGCAAACTTGATAATTGTGAAGATCCTGCCATATGCGCAGAGCGTGAGTTGAAGGAGGAAACCGGTCTTTCCGCAAGTCAAATAATTCATATTGCCAGTGTTCACAGCACACCGGGCTTTTCCGACGAAATTCTTCACCTATATGCAGCTGTCGGCCTTGAGGAAGGCGATGCCTGTGCGGATGAGGATGAATTCATTTCTACTGAAAAATACAAGGTAGATGAGCTTATAAGGATGGTGCTGGAAGGGAAAATTACTGATGCAAAGAGCATAATAGGAATTCTCCTTGCTGACAAAATAATCAGTGGCACTATTAATATAGACTATAAGTAGACTAGCTTTGTTTCAGACATTTCCAGCCGGAATAGTTTACAATATCATCCGCATATGATGATAGTGTAAATTTGATTTCGGGGGGATATACTTTGATAAAGAAGCTTCAAAGCACGATCAAAGAGCACATAAAAAACAATCGCAAATCATATCTTTTCTTGCTGATGGCATTTACTCTTGGTGTGTGTGCAGGGGCTTTTACAGTTAACGGATTAAGTAGCATGCAGAGGGATGAATTATTACACTATTTTCAGGGGTTTCTACAGCTATTTGACAATCTGAACATGAACAGTAGTGAGCTTTTTTACATGGCTTTGCTGCAAAACTTAAAAATAATAGGTCTGCTATGGATATTAGGAGTAACGATAATCGGCTTACCTTTTATTTTCATCATTTTAGGAATTCGCGGCTTCACAACTGGTTTTAGCTCAGGCTTTGTAATCAGCGCGCTTGGTATGGATGGCCTCATGTTTTCTGGTATTGCACTGCTTCCTAAGGAAATTCTTATTGTACCATGCCTGATTGCAATTGGTGTAAATGGTATTAATTTTTCAATGAGTATTGCAAAAAACAAGACAAGAGATGGAAGCAATAAAACAGGACTCAAGTCCGCTTTTGTATCCTACTGCCTGGTAACACTCCTATTAACGTGCATCATCGTCGCAGGTATAGTATTCGATGCATATATTACGCCAACCTTGCTAAGGATGATTTCAATGGCTTTGACAACATAAAAAATAAAAAATATGAAATAAGTATAAAGAGGTAAATTTAGTATATAATATTTACATAACAAAGAATTAGTAAATATTTCTTTCAAAAGTATAGAAAGTGTATTAGAATCAATTTAAAAAGAAATATGGGTATAATTACAAATTAATATAAAGAGAGGAAGTCATTCATGGAAGCTTTAGTGCAAAAGTTTGTTACTTTTTTGGAAAAGGATAAGCGTCTGTCTGCCAATACGCTACAGTCCTACAAACGTGATATCGAACAGTATTTCAATTACTTACGCGGAATTAACCTTCATAATATATCTAATTCCAATAAAACAACCGTAATTACATACTTGCTCTTTCTTCAGAAGAAGGGGCGGGCAACATCGACGATATCGCGAAACCTGGCATCAATACGGTCCTTTTATCAGTACATGACAAAAAGCAAAATGATCGAACAGGACCCCACAACTGAGCTCGAATCACCAAAGGTAGAAAAGAAGCTACCGCAGATATTATCTCCAGAAGAAGTTGAGCTTCTGCTGGAGCAACCGCAGTGTGTTGATATGAAGGGATACCGTGACAAAGCGATGCTAGAACTGCTCTATGCGACAGGAATTAGGGTGTCTGAGCTGATACAGCTTGACATGCAGGACTTGAATATTGACATAGCCTTCATTAAGTGTAAAAAAGGATCTCGCGAGAGGATGATTCCGATAGGATCTATTGCAATAAGCGCACTTAAGGAGTATTTGAGCAAGTCACGACCTTTGTTGATTCAGCGCATAGATGAAAGGGCACTGTTTGTAAATGTAAACGGAGGAAGGCTTACCAGGCAGGGCTTCTGGAAGATTATTAAGCAATACAAGAATCAGGCTCAGATAAGTAAGGACATTACGCCACATACGCTAAGACACTCATTTGCGGCTCATTTGTTGGAAAATGGTGCCGACCTGAGATCTATTCAAGAAATGCTTGGACACTCAGATATTTCGTCTACGCAAATTTATGCTCAGATTGCCAAGAATAGAATCAAAGAGGTCTACAAAAAAACACATCCAAGAGCATGATTTATCATCTGCTGCAGCTTGATAGAATACAGTGACAATACCAGTAAAATTTTTGAAACCTGCTATATTTGTAGGTTTTTTCTTTTGGGAATATCTATGATACAATAGCATTAATAAGGCCTTAGCGGGAAACCACGGCTAGAAGAAAGAAAGACAGGAAGGCAGAAGGACAGGAAGGCAGAAGGACATAAGCAGAATAAATGACATAATTGTGGAATGATTGAGGAGATTGAGATGGACAGAGTGATTATTCTTGTACTGGATAGCGCCGGAATAGGCGAACAGCCTGATTCGGCAGACTATGGTGACGAGGGCAGTAATACGCTTGGAAATATTGCCAAGGCAATAGATGGATTTACTCTGCCCAACCTGGAGAAACTGGGTTTGGGCTGCATAGATGGTATCACCGATTATACTGCTGTAAGCGAGCCTTTAGGATGCTTTGGGAAGATGACTGAACGCTCAATTGGCAAAGATACAACAACAGGCCATTGGGAGCTGGCGGGCATCAGGCTAACAAGACCATTTCCTCTCTACCCGGAAGGCTTTCCCAGCTATCTTGTAGAAGGTCTGGAGGCAGCAATAGGAACTAAAACCCTGGGCAACTATCCGGCATCGGGCACCGAGATTATTAAGGTGTTAGGCCGACAGCACGTAATGACGGGATACCCAATCATTTACACGTCTGCTGACAGTGTATTGCAGATTGCCGCCCATGAGGAAGTGATACCAATTGAGAGGCAGTATGAAATCTGCAAAATTGCGCGGGAAATAATGAGAGATGAACATGCGGTTGGGAGAGTTATAGCCAGGCCATTTGTCGGAAGTGATGGAGGCTTCACCCGCACTGAAAGAAGGCGAGATTTTTCTCTGAAGCCTATTCGCAAGACCATTATGGACTATGTCAAGGAGCAGGGCAATGAAGTAAAGGCTGTGGGGAAAATCGAGGACATTTTTGCGGGCGAAGGCATCACGCAGTCTGTTCATATCAATGGAAACATGGATGGCGTTGACAAAACACTGGAATTTATCCGGAAAAGGTTTAGCGGCTTGATTTTTACTAATTTAGTTGATTTCGATATGCATTTTGGTCATAGAAATAATGTAGAGGGCTATGCACAGGCTTTAAGAGAATTTGATGACAGGGTGCCGGAGCTTATGCAGGCCTTGGACGAACATGATATGCTCATCATAACAGCTGACCATGGCTGTGATCCAACGACAGAAGGTACTGACCATACGAGGGAGTATGTCCCGCTGCTGGTTTATGGTAAAGGGCTTAGAAGGGGTATGAATCTTGGTATTCGTAAGACCTTTGCCGATGTTGCACAAACTGTTTCGGAGATTTTTAACACAGAAGGCGACTTTGATGCAGAATCTTTTTATAAGGATGTTATATTATGAGAATAGTTGATATTATCGAAAAGAAGCGCGATGGTAAGGAGCTGTCCACAGAAGAAATCCGTTTCTTCATTTCAGGGTTCTGTGATGATAAAATAACTGATTATCAGGCGTCGGCGCTGTTAATGGCGATTTTCATAAGGGGCTTGAATACGCGGGAGACTGCTGATCTTACGATGGCCATGGCTGATTCGGGTGACAGGATAGATTTGTCCGAAATACCGGGCGTCAAAGTGGACAAGCATAGCACGGGTGGCGTAGGAGATAAGACCACCTTGATATTAGCACCTGTCGTAGCCGCATGCGGTGTTCCCATAGCTAAAATGTCAGGACGAGGACTCGGCCATACAGGGGGAACCATTGACAAGCTGGAGTCAATAAAGGGCCTGCGTACCTCCCTGAATCGAGAGGAATTTATTGATAATGTAAAGCAGATAGGCATTGCATTAGCTGGTCAGACGGGTAATCTGGCACCGGCTGATAAAAGGCTTTATGCACTGCGTGATGTAACGGCTACGGTGAGCAGCATACCATTAATAGCCAGTAGCATTATGAGCAAAAAGATTGCATCAGGTGCAGATAAAATAGTGTTGGATGTGAAAACCGGCAGTGGTGCATTTATGAAGACATTTGACCAGTCAGTTATGCTTGCCAGGCAAATGGTTTCCATAGGAGACCACATGGGAAGAAGGACCGTGGCTGTCATAACCGATATGGATACACCTTTGGGAAATAATATAGGAAATTCACTGGAGGTGCTTGAGGCAATTGAGGTTTTACGAGGACAGGGACCTGAAGACCTTAAAATAGTATGTCTTGAATTAGCTGCAAGAATGCTTGAGTTGGCTGGGAAAGGGTCGGTAGAGCAATGCAGGCGCCTTGCTGAAATGGCCATCCGGGATGGGAGCGCTCTATTAAAGTTCAAAGATATGGCATTGAGACAAGGGGCAGATTACCCGCCCTGGGATGAAAGAGCGATGGAGCCGGCGGCTGTGCAGGAACCTGTTTATGCGCCATTTGAAGGATATATTGCATCAATCCAATCAGATATTGCAGGAAGGTCATCCATGATATTGGGAGCCGGACGGGAAACTAAGGAAAGCACAATTGACTATAGTGCCGGTATTATACTAAATAAAAAACCGGGAGAATTTGTTAAGAAGGGTGAGCAGCTTGCCAAGCTGCACACATCAAATGTTCCGAAGCTTCGGGAAGCCAGAGAAATGCTGCTTGGGGCATATAAAGTGTCGGATTCACCTCCTGATGCAAAACCGTTGATTTTAGCCTACATTGATAAGGATAAAATCACAAAGTTTTGATCTTTTTCACCACATTGTATGGTTCACAGAATATCCTGCCTTTTTGCGGCATAACTTTAATTATAGTATAAGAAGTATGCAAGCAAGGGGTGTTTTAAATGCCGAGGAAGACGCTATCATTTTGTCTGTTTGTGGCAATATTTATGTCACTGTTGGCTGGTCCAGTTAATTCTGGTATTGAGAATGTTGCTGAATACGATGCCACAACAGTCATGAAAATCATGAATAATACTTCAGTGACGGATCTAAAAGCTAAGGGAGCAATATTAATCGACTGCAATACCGGGACGACGATATTGGAAAAAAACTGCCAGGAAAAGCTCCCGATTGCAAGTGTGACCAAAATCATGTCTATGCTGTTGCTTATGGAAGCCATTGACGCAGGTGTAGTTTCTTACGATACAAAGGTTAAGGTCAGTGAACATTCATGGAGCATGGGAGGCTCTCAGGTATGGCTGGAGCCGGGCGAAGTATTTACAGTAGATGAATTACTCAAAGCGGTGGCAATCCATTCCGCAAATGATGCAACAGTAGCACTCGCAGAGGCTATTGCAGGCAGTGAGGATGCCTTTGTTGCAATGATGAATCAACGAGCGAAGGAATTGGGAATGGAAAATACGAACTTTCTCGATTGCTCTGGATTGACTGATGTTGGACATTTCAGCTGTGCCTATGATATAGCTGTTATGTCAAGGGAGCTGCTTCTCAAGCATCCTGAAATCACAGAATATACAACCATTTGGCACACTAAGTTTCGCGAAAATGTTCCCGGGAAAAATCCCGTATCACTTGATAATACCAATAAGCTTATTCACTATTATGAGGGCACAATAGGTCTGAAAACAGGTGTCACGGGAGCAGCAGGCTTTTGCTTGACGGCAGCGGTGGTTAGAAACGGACAACAGTTGATTTCAGTTGTTTTAGGGGAGCCCGATTCCAATACAAGATTTGCTGAGAGCAGAAAGCTGCTGGATTATGGCTTTGCAAATTTTGAGACATTGCTGGTGAACAGGATGGGCGAGGAGGTCATGCCTGTACAGGTGAAGCGAGGGCTGAAGTCAGAGGTTGGTGCTATCTATAGCGAAGATGTGAAGTTGCTCATGAAAAAGGGTGACAAGAACAAGGTTGAAAGAATTGCGCAGGTAGAAGAGAATTTGACAGCACCCATAACGGCTGGACAAAAAATAGGAGAAGTAATATACCTGGTTTCAGGAGATGAAGTGGGGAAAACCGATATTGTTGCTTCAAATGATGTACAGAAGGCCTCTTTCTTGAGAGTGTTTCTCAACCTGTTTCAGCAGTGGTTTAGAATGGGCAGATAAGCCAGAGTAGGCCAAGTGGGACGTAAGCCGAGGGACGGTTCTCAAAGCAAGGGGACGGTTCTTTGTCTTGACCATTATAGTGTTAAGATAGAGAACCGTCCCCCGGCTTGGAGAACTATCCCTGGCTTACCTAGCTTACCTTCCATAGCCTATTGGAAATATGCAGACCTTTCCCTTTTGTTTTGGTATAATAAATATAAAAGGGAGAAGATTTATTATGGGAAGTAATTTAATTGTTTATTTATATGCAATACCTGCTATTTTGATATCACTTAGCTTTCATGAGATGGCTCACGCATATGCTTCCTACAGGCAAGGTGATCCCACTGCAAAAATGATGGGAAGGTTGACAATGAACCCGCTTAAGCATCTTGACCCTATAGGCACGCTGATGCTTATTGCTTCTATGTTTAGCGGATTTGGTTTCGGATGGGCAAAGCCTGTTCCCATTAATCCTACTTATTACAAAAATACCAAGCGCGGTACCGTACTTGTTAGTCTGGCAGGCCCTGCGTCAAACCTGCTGCTTGCCTTTTTGTTTTCCTTTCCAATGGCTTTCATTGCAGTACGAAAAGGTATAGAAATAGACACTATTTTTGTTAGCAATCTGGGGATCTATAGCTCGGCGTTTTCCTTTGAGGCTCTTGTTTTTAATGTTTGTAGGTTCTTCTATATGATAAATATTGGACTTGCCACCTTTAATCTACTGCCCATACCGCCACTGGATGGATCAAAGATAATCTCTGCAGTGCTACCTACTAATATTTATTTCAATCTCATGAAGTACGAAAGATACATTGGGCTGGTGTTTATAGCTCTTGTAGTTTTAGTACCCGGGGTACTTTCTAGTATTCTATCACCTATCAGATGGGTGTTCGAGGGAGCCTTCAAAATGTTGGCATCGCCTTTAATTAACCTCATCACATAAAGGATGAAAGCTCATTTTGTGTTGTAGATAGCTGCAAAGATATAGAATATACAAATGCAAAAATGTTAATGCTTGTGCTACAATGATATAAGATTTACAATAGTGTAAATAAATTATTTAGTTCACGAGCAGAAGGAGAGAAGCAAATGGGTAAACAAATAATGCTCAGTGGTATGAGACCTACGGGAGCGCTCCATCTGGGTAATTACTTTGGAGCACTGGAAAACTGGGTGAAGCTGCAAAACGAGTATGAATGTTATTATTTTATTGCTGATTGGCATGCCTTGACCACGGGGTATGAAGATACTCAAGATATTAAGTCGAACATATATGATATGGTTATAGATTGGCTCAGTGCAGGCTTGGATCCCGAGAAATGTACCATGTTTCTCCAATCCTCCATTATTGAGCATGCAGAGCTGCATCTGCTTTTTTCCATGATAACACCCCTGTCCTGGTTATATAGATGTCCTACCTATAAGGATCAGATGACTCAGCTGAAGGAAAAGAATATAGCAAGCTATGGTTTTCTTGGCTATCCCTGCCTTCAGGCTGCTGATATTTTGATGTATAAGGCTGACGCGGTACCTGTAGGCGAGGATCAGGTTCCCCACGTTGAGTTAACCAGAGAAATGGCCAGACGCTTTAACTATATGTATGGGGACGTGTTTCCCGAGCCGGCGGCTAAGCTTACAAAGGCAAAGGTGCTGCCCGGTACAGATGGCAGGAAGATGAGCAAGAGCTATGATAATACGATAGCCCTTGCAGATGATCCTGAGACTGTACGCAAAAAGGTCATGACAATGGTCACGGATCCGGCTAGAATTAAGAAGGACGATCCGGGTCATCCGGATGTGTGTACTGTTTTTGCTTTTAATAAGATTTTTAATGAGGAAGGCGTGGAAGAAACGGAATCCTTATGCAAAAGTGGCGGCATAGGCTGTGTTCAGTGCAAGAAGAATCTTGCTGCAAAGATGGCTGTGATGCTTACGCCTTTATATGAGAGACGGCAGACATTGTTGCAAAAGCCTGAATATATCAGGGAAGTAATAGAATATGGTAATGAGTGCGCTAGAAAGATTGCACGAAAGACGATGGCTGATGTTAGAAAAGCAATGAAGATCGATTGGTAAAAAGTGTTTGCTAGCCGGAGCAATCGACAAGGTAAAGAAATATAAGATACGATGGGGGTGCGGGCTTGGAGAGTGCACTGACGAATGCCTGCAAAATTAAAATTGAAAACTTCGAGGGCCCATATGACCTGCTTTTCCATTTGATTGAAAAGAATCAGTTCAGCATATATGATATTCCCATAAACACTATTACCGATCAGTATATGGAGTACCTATTTGCCATGCAGGAGATGGATATGGAGATTGCCAGCGAGTTTTTGCTGATGACAGCTACACTCTTGCATATAAAGTCCAGAATGCTGCTTCCCTCCAGAAAGCAGGACGAGCAGGAGGAAGTAGATCCCCGCGAAGAGCTTGTAATGAGACTTTTGGAGTATCGAAAATATAAGGAGTTCTCAGGGGCTCTCAAAAATCGTGAAGAGGAATGGGCAAGGATTTACTATAAGCTGCCTGAAATTGTGCCAATCACAAAAAGGGATGAAACACTTGAATTAATCCCCGCGGAGCTCCAAAGAGTATACAGGGAACTGCTTGAAGCGAATGTAAGAAAGATGAATCCTAATGTAAGCGGCATGAACAGGATTATTCAGCATGAGAAGGTATCGATGAAGAGTAAGATGCGCGAAATAATAAGAGAGCTTCTTAAGAAGGGCCGTCTGAAGTTTTCAGAGATATTTTCCTTTAAGCTCAGGTCGACTACTGATATAGTCACAGGCTTTTTAGCAATCCTGGAGCTTGCCAGGATGAAAAGGGTCAAGCTTGAACAGAGAAAAGCGTTTGATGAGATTTACATAAAAAAGGCAGAGCCGGCAGAGCAAATGCAAGGGTATAATCAAGAGCATTTGGATAACCTGGCTTAGGCAGGATAGGATGCGTGGGGAAGATAGGATTTGGGAGTACTACCATAAGAAGAGAAGGGCATGATAATATATGGACATAAAAGAGATTGAAGCCCTAGTAGAGGGCTTGCTATTCTCAGCCGGTGATCCCCTGCCTCTTGAGAAGATTGCAGAGATAGTGGAACTGGACAAAAAAGCAACAAGGCTAATACTAAGTAATATGATTGTTTCTGTTCAGAATTCGAAAAGAGGCATCATTTTGAGGGAGCTTGACGGATGCTATCAGTTGTGTAGCAGACCTGAGCATTATGAGTATATAAGGAAGCTTGTTGAGCCAAGACAGAAACAGGCTCTATCTCAGGCGGCTTATGAGACCTTGTCTATTATTGCATATAACCAGCCTGTCACAAGAGCAAGAGTAGAAATGATACGCGGCGTTAATTCGGATAGTGCAATTACCAGGCTGATCGAGAGAAATCTTATTAGGGAAGCCGGACGTATGGACGCTCCGGGCAAACCATTTATTTACGAAACGACGGAAGAGTTTTTAAGAAGCTTTGGATTCAGGTCTATTAAGGATTTGCCTATCATAGAGTTCGGGGATATGCTGCCTGACGAAGAACAGCTGGGAGCTGAGGACGGACGGCAGAATGCTGCGGAACCAGGCCGGGAGCTTGGGCAAATGCAAAAGGAGCCAACTTTGCAAGTGCAACAGGTGCAAGCTGTTCAAGGGCAAAAAGATGAGCCTGAGCTGGAGCAACAAGAGCAAATAGAGCAAGAGTAATTATAAAAAGATTAATAGCATCATGGTTCGAGGCGGCTCAGAAGGAATTAAATTTAGTAAATTGGAAATAATAGCTTTTTAGCATTCCACGATATGGTTATTGAGGTGGCCCATGCTTTATATAGCTATTTTTTTTATACTTCTGATACTTTTCCTTTTGTACGGACTTAAGATAAAGGCTGCCATTAAGTATGTACGAAATAAGCAGGACGAGTGGGTTAAGTTTGTCTTTTATACCAAGCAGGGCGTTATTAGGTATGAGTATGAGGTCCCACTGGTTGATGCCGAGAAAGGGAAAATTAAGTTTAAGCTTGTAAAGGGACAGAGCAAGGAAATGCGTGAGGGGGTTGAGAAGCAAAAGAAATTGACCCCATTTGACATTTTTGAGAAATACAGGAGCCTCAAGGCTTACCTTAAAGATCATGCGAAGCTATTTGAAGATATAAGAAAGTACCTGAACAGGAAAAAAATAAAGATCCAGTTGAATATAATCGTGAAGCAAGGCACAGGCGATGCCGCTCAGACAGGCCTGATATGCGGGCTAATTTGGTCGGCAGCGGGTATAATTGTGGCTACGCTTTCAAGATATTTAGAGCTTTTGAGCAAAGAAGTTGCTATCGTGCCCTACTTTAACGAAAGTATTTTTGAAGTTGAGGCAAGTTGCATATTTCACGTCAGATTAGTTCATATTATTGTTGTGTTGAGAAAAATATATCTCATGAAATTTCTTATTAAAATGAAAGCTAAAAAAGTGATTGGTGGTGAAGTAAGTGGCTGAACAGCATCCAATAGAAGCATTGATGACAACTGCAATGCAGAGTATTAAGGAAATGGTTGATGTTAACACAATCGTAGGTGATGCGGTGCAGGCGCCGGATGGTACTGTGATTATTCCAATATCGAAGGTTACCTTCGGTTTTGCAGCAGGCGGCGGGGAGTATAGCTATACGGTAAATGTTGAGTACGAAAACGGCAACTCAAGCAGTGATCGGGAAGATCACATTGACGGGGGTGAGTTTCCCTTCGCAGGGGGAAGTGGTGCGGGAGTAAGTATATGTCCTGTGGCATTTATGGTGGTAGGAAACGGACAAATTAAACTACTACCGGTTAACATAAATACTACTATAGATAAATTGCTTGATTTGGTTCCAGATTTATTATGCAAGATTGAGAATATGATAAAGAAAAAGGTCTCTGTTAAGAAGGAAGTTGAAAAGGAGGGAGATATACAGTAAAATGGTTTGAGATTTAGAAATGGGGTATAAGTATGGGTGAGATCAGATTGCAGAAATTCCTTGCTGATGCTGGCTTAGCATCCAGGAGAAAGTGCGAGGAGCTTATTTCTCAAGGCAGAATAGAGGTTGATGGACAGGTGGTTAGGACACTTGGTACTAAAATCAACGGTTCTGAAATCATCAAGGCAGATGGTAAGGAGATTAAGCCTAAGCAGAAAAAGATCTATATACTGCTAAACAAGCCTGTTGGATATATTTCGACTGCAAAGGATCAGTTTTCGAGAAAGACTGTTATTGACTTAATTGAGCCTGTGAAGGAAAGAGTATATCCGGTTGGCAGACTCGATTATGATACGTCAGGACTCATTATACTGACAAACGACGGTGATTTTGCAAATAAAATGATGCACCCGAAGCATGAGACACAGAAGGTTTATCGGGCTGAGATAATAGGCAAGCTGAATGAAAGAGATGTTAACAGTATTAGGAATGGAATGCAAATTGAGGACTTTACTACTGCTCCATCAAGGATTCGTATCATTGAGGATTTAGGTGCAAGCTCTATCGTGGAGATTACTATACATGAAGGTAAGAACCGTCAGGTAAGAAAAATGTTTGCATCGCTCGGACACCCTGTTCGGCATTTGAAGAGAGTCGCTATCGGTTCTGTCAGGGTAGATGGTCTGGAAGAGGGAAAATGGCGGTATCTTAGCAGGAAGGAGCTGACACAGCTCAAAAACCAAGCCGTTGGAGAAAAGGAACGTATTAGTAAGAAGCGACATAAATCCAAATCTGGTTCTTGACTCAAATTGAACACAATGGTAAACTTGAACTAATTAAAGGGGAGTAGCTTAAAAGTTATAAGGCCAACAGCCGGCACCATAATGTGCCTGGTTTTATACTCCGAGGTGAAAGCAAGACCTTTAACATGTTCAGTGAATACTGACGGGTTAAAGGTTTTTTTATGAGTATGTTAAGTTGCAGCAATAAAGAAAATGTTATATAATTTTCCTTAATTAGTACCAGGTGATAAAATAGAACATAAGAGATAGACGGCATTAGAAATAATTAGACGAGGTGGAAGATGCATGGGAACTATTGAAAAGATTAATGACCTCAACGCCCGCAGACAAGCGGTTGAAGCCGGAGGCGGTGCTGACAGGGTTACCAGGCAGCACGAGTCTGGCAAAATGACGGCGCGGGAAAGACTGGAGAAATTGTTTGACGACAATTCCTTTGTTGAAGTTGATGGGTTTGTTGAGACAAGAGCTATTGATTTTGACATGCAGAAAAAGAAGGTACCTGGGGATGGCGTCGTTACCGGATACGGAACAATAGACGGCAGACCTGTTTTTGTGTCATCACAGGATTTTACTGTAATAGGTGGCTCCCTGGGTGAGGCTCATGCCCGCAAGATTACCAAGGTGATGGACATGGCTATGAAGGTTGGAGCACCATTCATTAGCATTAATGATTCCGGTGGGGCTAGAATTGAGGAAGGTATCGATGCATTGAGCGGATATGGCGATATATTTTATCGTAACACATTGGCTTCAGGTGTTATACCGCAGATTTCTGTTATTATGGGGCCTTGTGCCGGCGGCGCAGTTTATTCTCCTGCAATAACAGATTTTATTTTTATGGTGGATAAAACAAGCTATATGTTCATTACAGGGCCGCAGGTCATTAAATCGGTGACCGGTGAGGATGTTACCTTCGATACCCTTGGCGGAGCTCAGGTACATAATGAGAAGAGCGGCGTTGCTCATTTCAGAAGCAGCAATGAAGAAGAATGCCTGAAGGAAATCAGAAGACTTATCAGTTTTCTTCCGGACAACAATCTAACAGACGGGCCAAGTCTTATTGCGAACGATGATTTGAACAGAATCGACGAGAGTCTGTTGGAATTGATTCCTGATAACGCTAATAAACCCTATGATATAAAGGATGTAATTGTCAGTATACTTGACAATGGTGATTTTCTTGAAGTGCACAAGCACTTTGCACAGAATATTGTAGTCGGATTTGGCAGGCTCAATGGCAAGACTGTTGGAATCGTTGCTAATCAACCTCAGGTTATGGCAGGAGTTTTGGATGTCAATTCGGCTGATAAGGCTGCAAGATTCATTCGCTTCTGCGATTCCTTCAATATTCCGCTTGTATCCTTCACCGATACTGCCGGATATCTCCCGGGGACAGGTCAGGAGTACTCGGGTGTTATAAGACATGGAGCTAAGCTCTTGTACGCTTTCTCAGAAGCAACTGTTCCAAAGATTAATGTAATCGTCAGAAAAGCTTACGGTGGGGCTTATATTGCAATGAACAGCAAACATCTTGGTGCGGATATGGTTTTTGCGTGGCCAAGTGCTGAAATTGCTGTTATGGGGCCTGATGGCGCGGCTAACATTATATTCCGCAAGGAAATTGCTGCTGCGGATGATGCCATCGCAGCCAGGGAGCAAAAGATTGAGGAATACAAGGAGAAGTTTTCTAACCCTTATGTTGCAGCTGCCAGAGGGTACGTGGATGACGTAATTGATCCGGCTACTACTCGCAGCAGACTTATAAATGCTCTTGAAATGCTTTCCGGCAAGAGAGAGAATAGACCGGCAAAAAAACACGGTAACATACCGCTGTAATATGGAGGTGCACAAATGGCTGTAAATGAAAATGTAAGTATTAGTGAAGAAATAATTGCTGTGATATCTGCAGCAATAGCCGCAATGGAAACAAGGCCGGGTTACAGACTTGTAGTGCGTTCCATGAGACAGCTGCCTCAAGCATCAACGGTTTGGAATACTACAGGCAGATTAGAGCGGTTAAGCCGCGATTTAAACTCATAAAAGGAATATTGACGGTTAAAATAATATGTTGGGAGGATATTATCTATGAAGAAGTTCTTAATAAATGTAAATGGGAATCAATATGATGTTCAGGTGGAAGAGGTTAGAGACGGATCAGTTCCTGTATATGCGGCACCTGCTGCAAGCGCTCCTGTTCAGGCACCCGCGGCACCTGTTGCAGCGGCACCGGCTCCGGTAGCAGCGCCTGCACCAGCTGCGGCTCCTGCAGCTGAGAAAAAGGCTGTAAGCAGTGGAGCGACAGGTTCAGTCAAGGTCATGGCTCCTATGCCGGGAACTATTTTAAAAGTGGTTGCAAATGTTGGCGATGCTGTCAAAAGAGGTAGTGTGCTTGTGGTTCTTGAAGCGATGAAGATGGAAAATGAAATTGTTGCTCCTTCAGAAGGCGTTGTAGCATCTATCAATGTTTCCAGAGGAGCTTCCGTTAACGCTGGAGATTTGCTGGCGTCTTTGGAATGAGGAGGATTTAATTATGTCAAAGGTCAAGATAACAGAAACAGTACTAAGAGATGCGCATCAGTCTTTGATAGCTACAAGGATGTCTACTGACGATATATTGCCAATCGTTGAGAAGCTTGATGATATTGGCTACAATTCACTGGAATGCTGGGGCGGAGCAACCTTTGATTCCTGCCTGCGTTTTATGAATGAGGATCCCTGGGAAAGATTGAGAAAAATCAAGAGCAGAGCAAAGAAGACTAAGCTGCAAATGCTGCTCAGGGGGCAAAACCTGTTGGGCTACAAGAATTATGCCGACGACGTGGTTACATATTTCGTGCAGAAGTCCGTAGCGAATGGTATTGATATTATCAGGATTTTCGATGCGCTCAACGATGTAAGAAATATTGAAACATCCATAAAGGCTTGCAAAAAGGAAGGCGGACATGCACAGGGAACAGTAAGCTACACGATTAGCCCTGTTCACAATTTGGAGCTTTTTGTTAAGGATGCACGTATGCTGGTAGAGATGGGTTCAGATAGCATATGCATAAAGGATATGGCCGGATTGCTTCTGCCTTATTCCGCTTATGACCTTGTAAAGGCATTGAAGGAATACATCAAGGTTCCTATCCAAATTCACACTCACTACACAAGCGGTGTTGCATCGATGACCTATTTGAAGGCAATAGAGGCAGGAGCCGATGTAGTGGATTGCGCCATTTCACCTATGGCCATGGGAACATCACAGCCTCCTACAGAACCTCTTGTTGCTACATTGAGTGGAACTGAGTATGATACCGGGCTTGAGCTTGGTAAGCTCACTGAGATAGCTGAATATTTCAGACCTATCAAGGAAGGCTACCTGAATAGCGGGCTGCTTGATACAAAGGTCATGGGCGTAGATGTAAATACGCTTATTTATCAGGTGCCGGGCGGCATGCTTTCCAACCTTGTTTCACAGCTGAAACAGGCAGGAAAGTCAGATCAGCTTGAAGAGGTTTTGAAGGAAGTGCCTAAGGTGAGGGCCGATTTTGGATATCCTCCACTGGTAACTCCCACAAGCCAGATAGTCGGCACACAGGCCGTAATGAATGTAATCACAGGTGAGAGATATAAAATGGTGCCTAAGGAGTCCAAGGCCCTTGTAAAGGGTGAATACGGCAAGACTCCAGCGCCGATTCCGGAAGGCATCAAAAAGCAGATACTTGGAGATGAAGAGCAAATAACCTGCAGACCTGCTGATCTTATTGAGCCAGAGCTAGATAGCATCAGGAAGCAGATTGGTCAGTATATCGAACAGGAAGAGGATGTTCTGTCGTATGCACTATTCCCGCAGGTTGCCGAGAATTTCTTCAAGCTGCGCCAGGCAGAAAAATATAAAATAGACAGCAATATGGTGGACTACAGCATCAGAGTTCATCCGGTATGAAAGCAATAAGCAGCAAGCAACAAGGAAGATAGATAATGAAATAGAGAAGAGTGAAATGAGGGGGACCTGTTTGGTTCCCCTTTCCTCGTTAGTATCCAGCTGCCAGCATATTCGGGTTACTTGATTTTTGTCATGCGAAACTGTAAGATTATTAATGTAATGCATATTGTAGTATGTCGGACGGGGTGCTTTATGGAGAATAACAACCAAAACATGATTACGAGAATACAGGACAGATTGCCCGGCATGAGCAAGGGACACAAGCTTATAGCCAGCTACATCATAAATCACTATGATAAGGCTGCATTCATGACTGCTGCAAAGCTTGGCAATACTGTTGGGGTGAGTGAATCGACTGTTGTTAGGTTTGCTATTGAGTTGGGCTACGAAGGTTATCCCAAGCTTCAGAAGGTGCTGCAGGAGCTTATAAAGAGCAAGCTTACATCCGTGCAGAGAATTGAAGTTACATCAAATAGGATAAATGAGTCCAATATTCTCAAAAGTGTACTGCAGTCGGATATGGAGAAAATAAAGCTAACGATGGAGGAGATAGACCAGGAGGGCTTTGACAGGATAGTGGAATGCATCTTGAATGCCAAGAAGATTTATATACTTGGAGTCAGGGCATCTGCACCACTTGCCAGCTTTTTGGGGTTTTACTTTAATTTAATTTTTGATAATGTCAATCTGGTTCAAACGACCAGCGTCAGTGAGATGTTTGAGCAGGTTCTAAGGGCCTCAGAGGGTGATGTGGTTATAGGCATTAGCTTCCCCAGATACTCGAAGAGGACTACAAAGGCTATTCAGTTTGTTAAGAGTCAGGGAGCCTCAGTTATCGTTATCACAGACAGCAAGCAATCACCGATTGCAGCTCATGCTGATTATTGCATCACGGCAAGGAGTGATATGGCTTCATTCGTGGATTCCCTGGTTGCACCACTGAGCGTTATTAATGCCTTGATTGTGGCAATAGGAATGCGTAAGAAGGAAAGTGTTTACAATACATTTGAGAGGCTCGAGACTATCTGGGATGAGTATCATGTATACGAGAAGTATGATGTTACCGAGCCGAGCAGGAAGGATGAATAGTGAGTAATAAGGTTATTGTCATAGGGGCGGGTGCCGCCGGACTTATGGCCGCTGCACAGGCTGCAGGGCGCAAAAAGGAAGTTCTGCTGTTAGAGAAGAACGACACAGTGGGCAAAAAGCTGTTGATTTCCGGCAAGGGGCGCTGCAACATTACCAATAGCATTGATATTGAAGGAATGATACAGAATATTCCCGGTAACGGGAATTTTTTATATTCCTCCTTTTACACCTTTTCCAATGAAGACATTATTGAGCTTCTAAGTAATGAAGGGCTTGAAACTAAGGTCGAGAGAGGCGGTCGTGTTTTTCCGGTGTCGGATAATGCAAAGGATGTAGTCAGAGTGCTGCAAAGGCTTGCAGTGAAAGGGGGAGCACAGATAAAGCTAAAAGCGGCTGTTCATGAGATTCTGGTTGATGATGGGGCCGTGAGTGGAGTTAAAATGAAAAATGGAGACTTTATCGAGGCGGATTCCATAGTCCTGGCAACCGGAGGGGCATCTTACCCGGGCACTGGTTCCACCGGTGACGGTTATTCTATGGCCAGAAAGCTGGGGCATACGATTATTCCCCTGAAGCCATCTCTGGTTCCGCTATTGACTTGTGAGAATTGGATAAGCAAGCTTCAGGGGCTCTCACTTAAGAATATTTCGATTACCATATTTGATAAAAAAGGCAGAAAGATTGTAAGTGATTTCGGTGAAATGCTATTTACTCATTATGGTGTGTCGGGGCCGCTTATCCTGAGTGCAAGCCGCCATATTATGCAATACGATTACAAGGATGTCAGGCTTGTCATAGACCTAAAGCCGGCCCTGGATGAAGAAAAGCTGGATGCCAGAATTCAAAGAGACTTTGAGAAGTATTCAAGAAAGCAGTTCAAAAATAGTCTCGATGATCTTCTTCCTCAAAAAATGATTCCTGTGATCGTCGAATTATCACAGATTAGCGCAGATAAACCGGTCAATCAGATTACGAAAACAGAAAGAAGGGCAATAGCGAAGCTGATTAAAAGCTTCACTTTGAACATATCAGGAGCTAGACCTATAAGCGAGGCTATTGTTACAGCAGGCGGCATTAGTACTGATGAAATAAATCCTTCCACAATGGAGTCTAAGCTTGTGAAGGGCTTGTTCATGGCTGGTGAGGTAATCGATGTTGATGGATACACAGGCGGCTTTAATTTGACGATTGCATTTTCTACAGGCTATGTTGCAGGCATGAACTGTTGAGGGCCTAGATAAGCGGTGCAAGCAGGAATAATGCAATCAATGTGGCAATAAGTGACTTAGTATGATTAGGCTTTCAAGGGTCAATAATATTCTTATTAGAGGCTTTTGCGATGTAACTTAAATAAAAACCTAGCTGCACAATATATAGTGACGAACTTTCATATGTACCCGCAATATATTGTTCAGCTGGACTCAAAACATTTGACATCGCAAAATACCCTATTAGGAATAATTGGAGTGTAGTCTATGAAAGCAGCCTTAACTAATCATGAGGACAATACAAGAAAGGATGGGAATCCAAAAGCAGCAAGCGGAAAGAAAATCGAGCTGCTTTTAATTAGCTTGTTTCTTACGGCTTTTGTTATTCTTGTTGCTGTTCAGGCAGTTATGCTTAATCCGGACATGAGGCCAATATTTTATTATGAAAAAGTAGAGGGTTCTCCATTGAACAAGGAGATGACACTTTTTAGTCCATGTAGGATGGAGCTAAGACTTACGAATATGGGGCAATGCAGGGATTTAAAGGTTCTTGTAAACGGCCTTGAGGTAGATTCCTTTAAGGGAAAAGAAGTTATGCTTGATTTGAAGGATGAAGATGTTGTACAGCTCGATTGTAATGCTGTTCAGGTGAGCGCCCAGGTGGAGATCAGTGCAGTTAGTATGAACATCAAGGACCTACTCGGAAAGAGGATAGATGTCACTGACGGAATTATATCTGTTGCGGCTGTGAATACGGATAAATGAGGATATTGCCAACATCTATATTGTGCATTTGAAATTATTCTTATATAATATATAAGAATTGAGGGGGAAGTCAAAATGGTTGAAAGTAGCAATGAACATTCCGGCAAATCATTCGGCAGTAAAGAAATTGCCTGTGCTGCGGTACGGATTGCGCTTACTTCTGACAGAGCTGAGGAGAAGCAGCTACAGGCTGAGTTTAATCAAAGTGGTATTTTTACGGCAGCTGTGGACTATGGCGGAGAGTTTATCAACTCTGTCATGAAGATAGTTGAGAGGGCTGTAGTATCGTCCAAGCGCGAGGGACTTATTCATGAAAGCCATGCGGAGGAAGGCGCTGTAGCAGGAGCCACAAGAGAGGCTTTAACACAAATAATGCCCAAGGCACTGGGGCTGAATGTAGGCGGCAAGATTGGTATAGCAAGGCATAAGGATCATATCAGCGTATGCATATACTTTGGGATAGGACTTCTACATCTGAATGAAGTGGCTATCGGACTCGGACACAGAGTAGTATAGACCAAAAAGGGGTGTTTTATTACTGATGGTAAGGGCAGTAAGGGGTGCAACAACTGTAAAAGAGAATACTGAAAAAGAAATGCTTGATGCCGCCGAAGAATTACTAAAGGAAATGACATTACAGAACGATATTCAAGAGGATGATATAATCAGCATTATTTTTTCCGTCACATCGGATCTCAATGCCGCATTCCCTGCCGTTGCAGCAAGACGCTTAGGCTGGAATAATACCGCCTTGATGTGTACCTATGAAGTTGATGTACCGGGAAGCCTGAAGAGCTGTATTCGCGTATTGATGCATATCAATACAGACAAAGAGAAAGATGATTTGAGATTTATATATTTGAAGGAAGCAAGGGCGCTAAGGCCTGATATTGCTTAGCAGGATAACACTGAATGATTTGCGGAGGGTGTGCCTTTTGACACGAATTAATATTGCAATTGACGGACCGGCAGGGGCTGGCAAAAGCACTGTTGCCAAAGCTGTAGCAAAGGATATGAATATTATCTATTTAGATACGGGGGCTATGTACCGTGCAGTAGCACTTAAGGCTATTCAATCAGGCTTTGATACAAGGGATCAGGTGGTATTGGAAGCTCTTGTAAAGGATATTGATATACGTATTGAACATGACGGAAACGAGCAGAGAATATTTTTGGATGGGAAAGACGTTTCAGGAGATATTAGAACAGCCGAAGTGTCCATTGGCGCATCAAATGTTGCAGTCAACCCGGCCGTCAGAATAAAGCTTGTAGAACTGCAAAGAAAAATAGCTAAGGACAATGATGTTGTTATGGATGGTCGGGATATAGGCACTTATGTATTACCTGATGCCAGACACAAATTTTTTCTGACGGCTTCTATTGAAGAACGTGCGAAAAGAAGATATTATGAGATGATTGGGAAGGGGATGTCGGATATTACTATTTCGCAAATAGAAAAGGACATCTCTTATAGAGACAAGAATGACAGTTCCAGAGCCTTTGCACCTTTATCAAAGGCCTCGGATGCTATAGAAATCGACACTACAAGCCTGAGTGAGCAGGAAGTTGTTGATTGTGTATTATCTCACATAACTAATAAGAATGAATGATTGGTGTTTTACATGAAAACTTTTGCGAGGATTATAACAAATATAGTATTTAGATTGCTTTTCAGAGTTGAAGTAATCAACGTTGAAAAAATTCCGGCAGAAGGACCGGTTCTTTTTTGTGCAAATCACAATTCTATTCTGGATATGTTTTTCCTCGGCTATAAGCTCGACAGATGGATATACTGGATGGCAAAGGACGAACTTTTCAAAAACCCTATTTTGAGCTTTATTATAACTAAGCTAGGTGCATTTCCGGTGAAAAGAGGGAAAGGTGATGTCGGTTCTATTAAACATGCCTACAAGCTCCTAAGCGAAAATAAGATAGTTGGGATATTCCCTCAGGGTACCAGAATTGACCCTGAAAAAATTGAGACATCCAGAATTAAACCCGGTGCGGCCATGATTGCTGCAAATACGGGAGTTAAGGTTTTACCTGCTACAGTTAAAGGCAGCTATAGGATATTCAGCAAGATGAAGGTTGTTTATGGTGAGCCCTTTGTCATCAAGAAGGTAGATGAAAAGCCGACAAAGGAAGAGTTGACAAGAATCAGCAGGGATATTATTAATAGAGTGTATTCTCTTTCGGAGGTAGGGTCGTGAAAATTGTTCTGGCAAATACTGCTGGTTTTTGTTTTGGTGTAAATAATGCTGTGAATATAGCGAATGACCTGCTGGAGAACTCCAAAACAAAGGTTTATATGCTGGGGCCTATCATTAATAATGAGCAGGTTGTGGACGATTTAAAGAAAAAGGGAATTGAAAAGATATCTGATATTAGTGAGGCTTTAGAGGATGGTAAAGTTATTGTAAGAGCCCACGGGGTTACTGCCGATATGTATAATGAACTTGAAGAAAGCAATCTGGAGGTTGTTGATGCAACCTGCCCTTATGTTGCAAAGATACATAGGCTGGTCAGTGAAAAGTATAAAGAGGGATATAAAATAGTTATAGCAGGTGACCGTGAGCATCCCGAGGTAAAGGGTGTAAATGGATGGTGTGATGGTTCGGCACTTATAGCCAATAGTCCCGAGGATGTTGAGGGCTTTGAGACTATTGAGGGAAAGAGCTGTTTGGTTGCACAAACGACGATAAGAAAAGAGATATTTGAAGGAATTCATAAAAAATTAAAAGAAAAATGCAAAAATGTCATTAAATTTGATACAATATGTAATGCAACCAGCAACAGGCAGGAGGAAGCTGAAAAAATTGCACGTTTGTCTGATGTGATGATTGTGATAGGGAGCAGAAATAGCTCAAATACACAGAAGCTTTTTGAGATCAGCAGCAAGTTTTGTGAGGAGACTTATTTAGTTGAGACGTACGGTGATTTGCCACCGATGGATATAAAGAAAATAAAAATGCTGGGAATTACAGCCGGAGCATCTACACCGGAACGCATAATTAAGGAGGTTGTTGAAAAAATGGATGAATTAAATAAACAGGAGAACGAGCTAAGCTTTGAGGAAGCTTTTGAGAATTCAATTGTAACTCTCAAAAGCGGTGAAATTGCCACTGGCAAGATCATTGGCTACAACAACGCTGAAATCTATGTTGATTTAGGCTACAAATCGGATGGCATTATACCGATTGAAGAGTATTCCGACGATCCTGACTTTTCACCTGAGGAGAATATTAAAATCGGTGATGAAATAGAAGTGTTCATTGTCAGGGTAAATGATGGCGAAGGAAATGTAATGCTATCCAAGAAAAAGGTTGATTCCATCAAGAGCATTGATTTGATAGAAGAGGCTTATGAGAACAAGTCAAAGGTTACGGGTAAGGTTGTTGAAATAACAAATGGCGGCATCGTTGCCAGTGTTAAGGGAGTTAGAGTATTTATACCGGCTTCTCAAATTTCGGATAGATATGTAAAGGATCTTGGTGAATACCTGAGACAGACTGTGACAATCAAAATCATCGAGTTTAACAAGCAGAAAAGAAAAATCGTTGGTTCAAGGAGAGCTGTTCTTTCTTCTGAGAGAGAGATGCTCGAAGGACAGGTGTGGGAGAATATCGAAGTAGGCAATAAGTATGAAGGTGTAGTCAAGAGCCTTATGAATTTTGGTGCATTTGTTGATATAGGCGGAGTTGACGGACTTGTGCACATTTCGGAGATTTCCTGGAATAAGGTCAAGCATCCTTCAGATGTGTTGAAGGTTGGTGACAAGGTTGAGGTTACAGTGCTCGACTTTAATAAGGATAAGAAAAGAATATCACTGGGAATGAAGAAGGATGAGGACAACCCATGGTTTGAAGCCGAGAAGAGATATAATGTAGATGACATTGTCAAAGGTCAAGTGGTAAGACTCGTTCCCTTTGGAGCATTTGTGGAGTTGGAAAAGGGCCTTGATGGTCTTGTTCATATTTCGCAAATTTCAAATGTCAGACTTGGCAAGCCCGGTGATGTTCTAAAGGTCGGCCAGGAGGTTGAAGCAAAGGTTGTCGAAGTAAATGTTGAAGCGAAGAAGATAAACCTCAGCATAAAGGAAGTTAACCCAATCGATCCCGAGGGTTATGTTCCTGAGCCTCCGAAGGAAAAGGAAAAGATAGAGGAAGACGTAAAGGAGCCTGCTCAGGAGCCTATTCCCAGCGAGCATACTGAAGTGTTGACCAATACTATAGCAGACGCGCTGAAGGAATCGGTGGAAGCAGCAGAGGAAATTGCACCTGAAACTGAGATCAAGGCACCGGCAGATGTAGCTGAAGAGAACGTAGCTGCGGAACCGGAAAAGGCAATGGTAGAAGCAGCCGTGGAAGAAGCAAGCGAAGTAGCTGCTGAAGCTGCCAAAGATGCAGTTGAAGTAGCAGAAGAGGGCCCGGTAGAGATAACCAAAGATGTTAACGAAGAATTGACTGATGAGAAAGTCGCGGGAAAGGTAAAAAAGCCTGCAAAGACAAAGGCTACTAAAAAGGCCGAGGCACCTGCAAAAACTGATGAAGGGTCCTTGACGGGAGCTGTCGAAGAAGCAACTGAAGAAGCTAAAAAGGATGCGGAGTAGTAACTAATATTGATGTATTGTTTCAATCAGATAGAAAAATGCAAGGCTTATGTCTTGCTTTTTCTATCAAAATGCCCTATCAAGAATTGTTTTGATAAGCAAATATTTGTTCGGGGGTGATTGGAAATGGATTATGAGGGCTTCAAAACTGAGATATACAAGTTGACCGGCATTAATCTGAGCTATTACAAAGAAAAACAGATGAAAAGGCGGATCGATTCATTGATTCGCAAGAATGGATACGACCAGTATTCGGATTATGTAAAGGTTCTAAGAACTGACAAAGAGCTATACAATGAGTTTATTAACTACCTGACAATAAATGTATCTGAGTTTTACCGAAATCCCGAGCAATGGGAGGTATTGAAAAATACTGTTTTACCCGGCCTTCTTGAAGAGTCAAAAAAGCTCAAGATTTGGAGTAGCGCCTGTTCTACGGGTGACGAGCCATATACTTTGGTAATGGTTTTGAATCATTATCTACCCCTAAAGGACATAAAAATCATAGCTACCGATATTGACAAGGAAGCAATTAGAAAGGCTGAGGCAGGAGTTTATTCGGAAAAGAGTCTTGAGAAGCTTCCAAAGCCCTATATTGAGAAATACTTCACCAAAGAGGGCAGTATTTATACCATCACGGACGAAGTGAAAAAGCAGGTGGAGTTTTCTCAACACAATCTCTTAAAGGATCCATACCCACAAAATTGCGATATGATAGTATGCCGGAATGTACTGATTTATTTTACTGAAGAGGCCAAGGTAAATGTTTATACGAATTTTAACAGGGCTCTGCGCAAAGATGGAATTTTATTCATAGGAAGTACAGAGCAGATAATAATGTCAAACCGATACATGCTCAATCCTTTGAGAACCTTCTTCTACAAAAAGGAAGGAGACATATAATATGAGCTCGTCTATGAGAAGAGTCATTTTTCTTGTAGATATGAATGCATTTTTTATTAGCTGCGAAATGGCGAATAAACCTGAGCTAAAAGGACAACCAGCCGCAGTTGCAGGTAATCCGAAGAACAGATCAGGAATTATTCTGGCAGCCAATTATGATGCAAGAGCATTTGGCGTTAAGACAACAATGCTTATCCACGAAGCTTTAAAGCTATGTCCGGGACTTATTCTGGTTCCACCCACCCACAACCTTTATGCAAGAAAGTCAAGAGAAGTAATGGAGATACTTTCGCGATACACGCCCGTATTGCAGCAAAATAGTATAGACGAAGCATGGCTTGATCTTACCGGCTGTGATCTCCTTTTTGGCGAGCCATTAGCGATAGCAGGTCGTATCATGGATGATATTAGAAATGAGCTTGATCTATGGTGTTCTATTGGCATCTCTGACAATAAGTTTCTTGCTAAGATGGCTTCGGAACGGAAGAAACCGCTTGGTATTACAGAGCTTTGGAAAAAGGATATAAAGAGAATTCTGTGGCCTCTTAATGTGAGAGAAATGTATGGGGTAGGTAAGCAGACCGAGAAGCGGCTTAACGAGATCGGAATCATGACTATAGGAGATCTGGCTTGCTGTGATGCTAACATTCTAACAAATGCTTTCGGGAAATATGGCAATGAGCTTAAGAAGCTTGCAAATGGGATAGACACATCGCCTGTAACAGCCAACCCAAAGGGTGAGTCTAAATCTATCGGTCGCAGCACCACCTTATCAAAGGATATAGTCGATATTGAACTTGCCCGATCAGTATTGCTAAGACTGGCAGAGGAAGTCGGGGAGGAGGCCAGGAGAAGTGATTTCAAGGGTAAAACAGTTTCGATTGTAATTAGGTACAGCGATTTTAGGACGATTACCCGGCAAAAATCAATTCCTTTATCCTTTCTTACTAGGGATATCTATAGAACAGGCTGTGAGCTATTGGATGAGAATTGGGACAGTAATAAGCCTGTACGTCTTCTGGGAATCGGGATAGCTAATATCGACGAAGATATGCCCGATCAGCTATCCATATTTGATGTAAACGAAGATTTAGATGATGAGATTAAGCGTGAAGAGAAGCTGGAAAGGGCAATGGATCAAATACGGTCACGTTTTGGCAGCGATATGCTCAAGCGAGCTAAGCTGGTCGATGGTCAAAAGGAAGAATAGTCTTTCCTTATCTTATTAGTTTATGTCAGTCATATTACCCAGCCTATAGTGCGCGATAAGGTCAAGGCGGCTTTTGAAGCCGGTCTTCTTGAATATATTACCCACATGGAACTTTACCGTGCTGTCAGTAATATAAAGGGCATTGGCGATTTCAGTGTTAGACATTCCTTGGATGATAAAGCTAAAAATCTCCTGTTCTCTGGCCGACATACCGAATCTGCTTGTATATTCGATCATAAGGCGTTTCTCTGCCTCCTCAGGGCTTATAGGCGGGTTGTACAGTTTTTGATAAAGCAGGGAGAAGAGCAAAATTACCAGCACGAAAACAGCTGCTGTTATCACAACCAGCGGTAAGCCGGTGAATAGAGCAGACCCTAGTGTACCTGCTGCTTCTCCTAGACGTCCTGCGAGTAGTCCGAACACTGCAAAGAGTAGATTTCCACTCTTGCCTGAGATGTCTGAGAATACTATTATACGGTATACAGACCAAAAGCCCATAAAAAGATAAGCAATCATCCACATGGCAGTTTCTCCCGCTACATTGTTTCCAAGTGACAATGCTGCAAAGGGGAAGGCCAGTGCTGCCACACAGCATAAGGCACCCCAGCGGCGGCTTCTATCATTTAGTATCCCTGCGGTGATAAGACCAACACCATAAAAGGCGCGGGTGAACTCGATGTAAACGCTGTTAACAGCTCCCTTGAGCGGGAAAGAGAAGCCAAGTGTATTTACCATCGACAATAAAAACAATACAACTATTGCATGCAATATGAATTTTTTGTCGAATTTGCCACTCATATGTCCAATGCTTTTATCAATTTTTGCTGGTAGGGGAAGCTTGTATACAAGTAACAGCGAAAGGGCTGCCAAGGCAGCGATAGCAAAAATGCTAGTCTTGTGCCAAAGAAATCGCCCACCCATCGGAAGGGACAGTAGCCATGTGCCGATACTACCAAAAGCATATGCAGAACCGAATACCAGTCCACGGCGCTGTTGAGGTATATCTGTTGTAAGCCTTGTCAGGAAGGCGGCGGATAAAACTCCGATTGCTATGTTGAGCAATGTGCCGCTTGCGATGATAAGGGCTAAGGAGGATGAATAAAGAGATATCGCAGTGCTGGCCAGCGTAATGACAGTTGCGTACAAGGGAAGCAAACGACCACCTGCCAGAGTAGCCCGTTTGGCAAAAAGTAAGCCAACAGCACCAATACCAAGAGCCTGACATACATAGTAGACTCCACAAACCAGCAGGTTAACTGTTCCTGCATCCAGAACCCCAAGAAGGCGATAAGCCTGTATTATATAAGCTACACCTGTCCAGAGAAAACCAAGCCCGATAAGTGTAACAAAGTAAATATGCCTTTTTGTGCTGACATTAAGAAGCTTTGTCATGTTCTCTCACCTTGCCTATAATGATAGATAAATGCTGTGAGTTTATTTTAGCATACAGCATGGCTATCTTAAAGACCAAAATAAGGAAAATAGCAACCGGCAAGATACATTATGCATGCTGTTTAGCGCAGAAGATTTGTGTATAGTTAACATAAAAATTATTGTTGTTTTGAGTGATCTTAAGTGCTAGAATATATTTATTGAAAAAGCTCATTAGTGATGTATTGGACGTGTTTTTTGTTATTGACTAGAGTGTAGAAATCATATGAAGAAAACAACAAAGCATTTTTGGATTCACAAGAGAATTAGCAATGTCATAACAAAGGAAGATTACAAGGAAGTTGAAGAATATAACGAAAAGATGCTGTCTACACTATTACTAATGGGTGGAATACTGATGCTGTTACCTTTGCTGGCAGCACCCTTTAGCAACGCCAGGCAGGAAACCATTAACGTATATTCTATAACCACATTGGGCTATTTTTCCATGTATTTTATTTTTAAGCTGCCTGCTATGAGAAGGCATACACTTGCCGGCTTGTATATATGCTTTTCTATATTTTTTATGTTAGCTATTTACCTTAGTATAATTAACACTCCTAATATGCGGGCGACAGTCCTGCTAGGTGTCTTCTGCGTTATGCCGCTTAGCTTCATAGATTACTCCGTCAATATTAATCTGTTTTCAGGCTTCTGGTTCATAGTGCACACAATACTTACATTTTACTTAAAGCCCTTGTATGTGCTTGACGATGCGCTCAATTGCTTCTGTTTTGCTGTTATGGGATGCTTTTTTGGGAGCCTGATGAGAGGAATTCATTTGAATAGCATTGAGGTACAACGTCTTCTAGTTCTAGAAAAGGGGACGGATGTACTTACAGGATTATTAAACCGCCGTATGCTGTACGAAACACTGGCATATCTTGAAAATGGCTGCCAAGAAAAGCCATCTGGGTTCTTAATGATTGATATCGATAACTTCAAGGCTTTTAACGACGATTATGGACACGCTGCGGGCGATAGATGCCTGAATATCTTTGGGAAAGTGCTGAGAAAGTATACAGAAAATTATAAGTTGAGCTTCTATCGCTATGGCGGTGAGGAATTCGCGGCTATAGCTTATGATGGATATGATAAAAATGAACTGTTTCACATAGCGGAAGGCTTGAGAATTGCTATACAAAATACAGATATGGATGGACATAGTATTACTGCCAGTATCGGGGCTGCTTACTGTGGCAATGAGGAAATTCAAAATTATGAAAAAGTAATCGATAGGGCGGACAAGTCCATATATGTGGCTAAACGTTCAGGGCGAAATATGGTCTACATGGAGCCGGATTAAGTACGGGTAGGTCTTGTGCGCTTCTCAACTTCCTACTGAAGCTTGCATACTGACGCCTCGACTTAAGTCTCGGCACACTCCCCTAAAAAGTGCATTTAGCACCTTTTATTTACGGCTCGTGCCTGAGAAAATATATGGTGACACATCTGTCACAGCCTCTTCCAGATATGTCCCCTTGTTCAAGTCCTTTTTTTCAAAACAAAAACTCCGGGGATAAACCGGAGTTTTCTAGAAAGACTTAAATATTGATGGAG
>Ga0123334_1001383_pt1 | contig 30590 bp, 16 predicted proteins | sample BiotimSIPDNA_FD_89706 | JGI IMG/M metagenome (GOLD analysis project Ga0123334, IMG submission 89706) | Anaerobic biogas reactor microbial communites from Washington, USA - Biogas_R1 time_0 SIP DNA | ecosystem: Engineered > Bioreactor > Anaerobic > Unclassified | place: Washington, USA...
AATACCGCGCTCTGGTAGTTGGCCAGCAGCGGCATGCCCGCGAACTCGTACGGGTTCCACAGCGGCCACGCACCGGACCGGACTGCCTCGCGGGAGATCGTGTACCACGGACGGAACAAGGTCAGCGCATCGGCCATCAACGGGTTGCTGGGGCCTTCCCAGTCCTTCGGGGCATAAGCCGCCCAGGGAGGCTGCTGGAACGCGATATCCGCCGGGGAAATCATCTCGCCCCGAAAGAACACGCCCGGGAAGGCCGCGGCCAGAAGCACGGCGAGGAGCACAGCCTGGCCCGCCGCCTCCTTTAAGGTGATACCTTCCGCTCTGGCTGTATCATTGGCCTTCATACGGGGCTGCCATCGCGGGGACCGGGGACTGCGTCGCGTCAATCGCGCTTTGAACCGTCATAGATCGCCCGGACCTCTTCCGGCGCCAGGCAGACATTGTGGATCACGATGTCGTCCAGCATGCCGCGCACAAAATACACGTCCTCGCCCAGCGCATACCGTCCAACGAGCAGTGGGTTGGCACTGGGACGCGGCCGGCCCGCCACGCGTTTGCGTCCCACAAGCTCGCCGTTGATATAGGCCTGCATCTCCCCGAAACCATACGTCGCGGCCAGATGCTGCCATTCTCCGGCGCTGGGATATCCGGCGTCCAGTGTGCCGACGCCCGCGATATAAAAGCGCAACTGTTCGCGGAAGATCTGCAGAAAATACCCCGATTGCTGCCAGGCGCCCTTGCAGATCAATACCGGCATCCCTTCCAGATCGTCCAGCTTCACCCACATCGAAACCGAGAGCTGATCCTCGGGGTTCCACTCCGGTTGCGGGGCCAGTTCGGCCCAGCCGCTGCCGCCCAGGGCCAGGGCGTTCTCGGCAATCTGCGCCAGGCCTGCGAGAAAGGTGTCGTCTTCAAAGGACAGGTCGACCATGGGGGTGATGGGGGATTCCGCGGCGATCACGCCGATGCGCCGCGACGGCGGTCCCGTCCGGCCGTCGGGGGTGACGCCGCTGACCTCGTACGTGAAGATCTCTCCCGCGGACGCCTCGTCGGAATACTGCAGGTAATGGCCGGGCTCCGACGCAACCTCTATGGTCTCGACCGCGTTGTCGTATTCGTCATATTTGCTGATGCGATAGGCCGACGCCAGCGGCGACGCGGCTTCCCAGCCCAGCACAATCCGGCTGCTGCGGGTGGCGGCGGCAATGTTCTGCGGGGGCTCAGGCAGCGGAAGTTCCGGGAGAGTCGCGTGCACAGAACGCTCCGCGCTCTTACCCGTCAACAGGTCGCGCGCGGTGACGCTGTACCGCACCTCATGACCCGATGGGGGCGCGGTGTCCTCAAACCACCCGTCGGGCGTGACCCCCAGCGCCGCGCCGTCGCGGGCTACCGCGTACAGTTCACCCGGCCGTGCGCCCCAGGTCAGACGGACACAGTACGCGTCCGGGACCACTTCCAGCGTCACATCAACCGGTGTGATTTCGCGTTCGGCCGGAGACGCCGGCGCGGATGGCTCTGCCGCAACCACATTCAGCGAGGAAAACGTCCGGGTCGGAAAGCCCTCCGGAGCCGTCAATAGGGTCCGGAACCGCGAACTCACCTCGACACCCCATTCAAAACTCGGCCATTCCGCGGCCTCTTCCGGGAAGGCGAGGGCAAAGGTCTGTTCGCCCATCGGGTAAAGTTCGCGCTTCTCCCAACCCGAGGTCCCGAGCGCTCGCGCCCGCACGCGAACGTTGACGTTCTCAACGCCCGGCCCCATGACGATGACCCGGTCCGGAAGAACCAGAATCCGGGGCTCGATGGTGATCTCCGCGGGCGGCTGCGTTAACTCGACAAGCCGCTCCGGCGGCAGGTCGAGTCGCGCCCGCACATCCGCCCATGCCCGGCCGTTCATCGAGGCCAACACCCCGAGCTGGCCCTTGGTCGTTGTCCAGCGCCCGTAAGCGTACATGGCCTCGGCAAGCTTCGACTTGCGCAGCGTGGCCAGCGCGGCTTCCAGGTCCTGGTCGCTCAGGTTTTTCGCAAACTCGCCGTCGGGTCCCAGCACCCCCGCCGCATGGTCGTACGCGAGCACGGCGGCGATCAGAGAGAGCCCCGCCTGAAGCCGCGCTGCGCGGTCCGGACGGATCGTGCTGCCCATGAGCACATCCTTAAGCGCATCGCCTACGCCCAGCGTCAGCGCCGGAACAATCTCCCTGGCGGCTTCCGGCACCGGTACAAGCCCCGTGATCTCTTTGAGCGCCTCGCGAAGCAGGGTCCGGTCCTCGCCGAGCGCGTCGCGCACCTCCAGGGCGATCTGCGCGAGCTGGGCCCGTTTTTCCTCATCGCCCACCGACCACACGAACGGGCTGCCCTCGGTCTGACCCAATCCGCCAACGTACCGGTAGCCAAGCTCTTGCAGCCGCAACAGGCCCGGCGTGAACGTCGCCCCGAGTTTGTCGCCGAACAAATGTTTCGCGCGGGCCTCCACAAAAGCTTCCGGCGTGAGATCCGGGTTCCACGCGAACCGCGCCGTGTACGCCATCGCTTCTTCCACCGACCGGGTGCGCCAGTGGGCGCCCAGCAGGCCCTCGCAGCCTTTGCTGCGGGCGTCGCGGCACGCTCCCGCCGTGTCGTACAGATTCGGTTGCGGCATCCAGAGATCCCCGGCGAATTCATGCCAGATCACCGGCCAGCATTCCCGCCCGGAAGACAGTTTGTCATAGACGCTGCTGACGCTCGAAGAGGTCCACTGGTTGTCGAGGGCCGAGAGCACTACGCCTTCGGGAAGGAGGGCGTCCATGGCCGGATACAGGTCCGTACTCCGGAGCCACGCGTCCCCGCCCCAGCCGCTGACCACCAGCCGGACATCCGGGCGAAGCGCGTCAAGGAGCTGCCGGCCGTGCAGGGCAAACAGCACCATCCGGACCGCCTCCGCGCGTTGCCGCGCTTCCGTTCCGTCCTCGAAAAAACCATTCCAGCGATTGACGTACGATGCCCACGCGGACCGCGCCGCGGGGTCCTCCCCCGGATACAGTGCCCGGCCTTCCGGTTGCCAGAGCCACAGGCTGCGGATGTCCGGATAATCGGCAAGGATCGAGCGCAGCCGCGCCTCGAAGCGTTCGCGAACGGCCGGATCCATCGCGTCGCCCTTCACCTCAATCCCAAGGCCCGCCTCCAGCCCCCGGCTTCTGGCGTACGCCATGGCCTCGCGCAATACCGCCTTCCCCTGCGCAATGGCGGGCCGTTGCTCTTCCACCAGCGCGTCGGAGGCGCCAAACGTGTCACGGGCGAAGAATCGGCCCGTGCCCGCAAAGTATTCCCCCGTCGGCACGGGCTCCACCCGCCATTTCGCGTTCGCCATGCTGGCCAGAGGCTCGCCGCCCGTGATGGTCCCGTCGAATTCGTACGCCGCGAACGGCTGATCATCGCGCACGTAAAAGGCCACCATATTCATGCGCATGCGGGACAGCGCATCAATGTACGTCTTGTAGTCCCGGATGTCCCAGGTCGAATGCCCCATCAGGTAATCATAAAACGGCAGGGCGCCGCGCACCTTGAACACGGGCGTGACCGACGCATTGAACCGGGGGAGTTTCAGCGCCGGGATGTCCGCAAACGTGTCCGGCAGCGTCTCCTGCGAGGTGTAGAAGCCAAATCCCAGGGCCTCCAGCAATCCGTATACCCCGTGTTGCGCCGCCGCAGCGGTCTTCCCCGCGACGATCACCAGCGCGTTGGCGGCGTCTTCTGAATAAAGGATGTAGCCGTCCGCCCCCGGTTCCTCGAGACCAAAGGGCCACGCCGTTGGGGTCTTTGGGAGGGATTGCGGAGTTCCAAGCGCAATGCCCTGGGCGCCGGCCGGCGCCGTCTCGGCCGCCTCGATCGGATACAGCGAGCCGGTGGCGGCATAGAGAAGACGCTGCAGATCCGTCGCCGCACCCCGTTCAATATCCGAAGCCTCCGGGCCAAGATAGATGGCGGGCGACGCGGATGCGTTCGCCGCCAGACCCGCAAGCACCAGCATCACTAAGCACCGTATTGCGCGCATGGACACACTCCCTGTTCACTATCCACGATTGTGCTGCAAGAAAACGCCACTACCCGCCGGGCAGACGCGGCGAACCCGCTCGCAGCCTGCCCCACCGGGGCCCTGCGCGTAGTCTACCTGCTGAAACCGCGGAAATAAAGCCGGCGAAACCCCGCTACCCACACACCATTCGCCCGGCGCCGCTGCTTCGAACGTCCGATTTCACCCGCGCCGCTGCCGCCGGCGACTGACCGGTAAGACACGTGCTTCCCAAGGCTCCCCTGTGCTATCCTATCGGCCGACCTCGGCATATCGGGGCGTAGCGCAGCCCGGTTAGCGCGCCTGCTTTGGGAGCAGGAGGCCGTGGGTTCAAATCCCACCGCCCCGACCATTCAAGATACTTCAGGCCAATGGCTTACGACAATGAGCCGTTGGCCTTTCTGTGTGTGAGAAGGCCCGCGTATAACAGAAAGCATCACACCCGGCCAGCCGTTCCTGACCATATTGAGGCCAAACCAGCGAATTGGAATGTCCATGCTATTTCACGGCGGATCCAATGGCCGCGCTGCGCGTGCTCAGGCTCCCGCCAACTCACTTGAATCACCGCATACACGTGAGGATACTGAGCCTGCGGGTGTCGCACGTCCAGATCGACGCCCGCTTCACTATTGTCGCCGTCGCGCGCAAGTCGGCGGGGATGAAACACGGGTGGACCATTCAGAATCTGACACCTGCGAGGCACACTGATGAACGATGCGTACGACGTGCTTGTGATCGGCGCCGCCACGGCCGGCAGCTATTTCGGCAAGCTCATGGCGGAACAGGGCATGAAAGTGCTCATCGTGGACCGGCTTTCTTCGGAGACTCTCGGCAGGAGGCTGGACATATTTCACCTCGATAAAGAGGTACTCCCGGTGTTCGGTGTGCCGGAACCCCGGCCCGGAGATGACGACTACGTTACCGAATTCCAGAGCGGGCTCACGCTGTCGCCTGAGAGCAATTACCCCAAGACAACCCAGTATCCGTTCATCGTGTCGCACATGCCGCTCTACATCAAAAGGCTCAACCGCTGGGCCGAATCCTTCGGGGCCGAGATTTCCTGCGATACCGAGTTTGCCGATTTTGTCTACGACGGTAACGGGAAGATCGCCGGCGCACTCCTGCAAAAGAACGGGAAGCCCCTCACCGTCGCCGCGAAGCTTGTGGTCGACGCCTCTGGCATCGCTTCTGCTGCGCGCAGCAGACTCAAGGACGGTTACGGCGTGGAGAATTTCCAGGTAGCGGACCACGAGAAATTCTATGTCGTGTTGCGTTACGTCAAGTTGAAGAATCCTGAGAGGGACAGAGTGACCAGGCCATGCGGCTGGCCCGCATACAAAGCCTGGATCGCGCCACAGCACGATCCCGACGGCGCCATCATCGGCATAGGCCAGTCGCATTCTTTCGCGCACGCCGAGCAGGCATTTCAGGAGTTCATTTCCAGGGTCAGGCTGCCGGACTACGACGTGCTCTACAAAGAACAGGGCACAACTCCGTTCCGGCGGCCGCCATACTCGTTCGTCGCGGACGGATTCCTTGTGATCGGCGACAGCGCTTGCATGACCAAGTCCTTCTCGGGCGAAGGCGTCACCTCCGCCTGGACCTTGTGCAAAATCGCCGCCGAGACCATCGCTCCCATAATCAAAAGCGGCGCACCCGCCACGCGCCGTGCCATGTGGCGGGTCAATACCGAATACATGCGCGGCCAGGGCGCCAAACTCGCTCATATCATGGGCTGGATTGGCGGCGCCGTGAATTGCACCTTGAGTGAACAGGAATTCATGTTTAAGCACGACATCGTGTTTTCGGATAAGGCCCTCACCGACACCAACCGGCATTTCGAAGCGAAAATGACCGTCTCCGAAATGCTCGGTTGGGCCTTCAAGATGCTGGGCGGGGTGTGCTCGGGGCAGTTCCGCTTCTCAACCGTTCTCAGCATGCTCCGTTCGGTCTTCAGAGCCGGCAACATCAAACGACACTACCAAAGGTATCCCGGGAACGAAGAGGCCTTTGACGCGTGGCGTCAAAAAGCCGATCTCCTGTGGTCCCGAGTTGACGGCGTGCTTCGCGAAGATTAACGAACACGCGATGCCGGCGCAGATCCCACCCGCTCCATGGCCCTGAGGGCAATGAGGCCGAGGATATGATCCGGATCGAATTCGACCAGCACATCCACATCGCTGTCCGGCCCGAACCGGCCGGTCAACACGGAGCCAAACAGCGCCCGCATCGTAGAGATAGTGCGCGCGGCCGAAAGCTGCAAGCTGTTCCCGGGCGATGACGGCGGACAAGCACCCTGGCGTCAGCCTGGGTCTCCTCGCTCTTGTCCGCGCCTTTGTGATCTTCCGCACCGCTCTTCTCGCTCTCCATCCGTGCCTGCAGCGTCCTTCTCGAACTCCGCCGGCGCCGTGTGTATGATGGCAAGGGCGGGGTGGTTAGAGCGTGGATGACGGGCACGGGACTTCCGTTGCTCCGGTCGCCCGCCACGGCCGGAGTTCGCGGGCCCGCGCGACCCGTGGCAAGGCAGTCCGGCATCCGCCGAAGAGAGCGGGATGCGATTACACCGGGCCGCGATTTCTGTTGGGGCCGCGCCAGAGGGGGGAGGAATGAGAAGCAGCGCGAGGGTACGCACCTGCCGGAAACTGTGCATGGGGGCCGTTCTGGTCACGGCGTTGCTGGCCTCTCCGGTGTGGGCTGCCGGCCCGCTCATGGACAAGAACGAAGCGGCGGCGGCCTTGGCGGCCTATTTTGAGACCATGTGCATCCCCAAGCCGTTTCCGGTCCTTACTGGAGACGCGCTGAATGCCCGCCACCGGGAGTTGCGCGCACGGATCCTCGCGGATGCCGGCCTGGAGCCGTTACCGAAGCGCGTTGACTTGGACGCGCACCGCTCGGAGCCGATCGATCATCCGTGGTGTGCCATCCAGAAGATCGAGTACCGCCTCTGGCCTGGCGTCTATACCCAGGCCCTGTTGTTCATGCCGAAAGAGTTTCCGGAAACGCCCGCGCCGGCCATGCTCTGTCCCCATGGACACTGGGATCACAACCATGCCCATCCGGATGTTCAGACACGGCTGCTCACGTTTGCCCGGATGGGATACGTCGTATTGTCGCCGCGGCAGAACCATCACGAGGATCTCCTGCTGGGCCTTTCCCATCAAACGCTGATGATCTGGACAAACATGCGGGGGATCGACTTTCTGCAGTCCCTGCCGGAAGTGGATCCGGAGCGCATCGGCGCCGCGGGCGCGTCGGGCGGCGGGCTGCAGACGCAGATGGTGACGGCTCTGGACGATCGCATCAAGGCGGCGACCATTGTGGGGCTCACCTGCGATTACCGGGAGATCCTGTTCCCCCATGCGGCCCATTGCGCCTGCAACCATTGGCCGAACCTCATGGCCTACACGGACTCTCCCGAGATCAGCGCGTTGGCGTTTCCCCGTCCCGTGCAGTATCTCGTCATGAACGACTGGACGCGCCACTTTCCCCACGACAACTTCCCCACAATCCTGGAACTTTTCCACCAGAACGGATTTCCGGACCGCGTCAGCTGCACCTATTGGCCCACCGGCCACACGTACGACCGTGACAAACGCGAGCGAACCTACTGGTGGATGGAGCGGTGGCTTCGGAACGCCGGAAATCACCAAACGCCCATCCCCGCGGAGCCCGGTGATATCGTGACCGTATTCCCTCCGCAAATGCTCGACGAATGGCCCGTCAAGAACCCCGAGAACAAGGGATTCGATGCGTTGGCCGCCCTGTTTCACGCTCGATACCATCATGCGAAGCAGCCCAGGCCCGACCCGGACGGTCTGAAGGAATACGCCGTGAAAATGAAGGCCGCCCTGCCCGGACTGCTTGGCCTCGAAAACGGGCTGAAGCCTGAGGCGAACGGCGTCACGGTGCTCAGCACGGAACAGGCGGGGGAGGCCATCGTCTCTCAGGTGGAATTTCCCTCGGAAGGATATCTGCGTCTCCCGGCGCGCGTATTCCGGCCCGCGGAAGAGTCCTCCGCGCCATGGCCCGTCACTCTCTGCTTGTCCAGAGAAGGAGCGACAGGGCTCGAAAACGCCGCCCCATATGTCGACCGCGCGAAACAAGGCAATGTCGTGGTGGTGCCGGATGTGCGTTTCTCAGGTGTCTATGACCTGGCCGGGCTGGCGGGGCTCATCGGGCCGGACCTCGTCCACTATGACATCGCAAACAATGCCTCGGCGTACAACGACCCGGCAGACCAGCGCAGTTTTCTTCTCTGGGCGTGGGAACGCAACAGTGTCGTGTGGGGCCGTCCCCTGGTCGGCATGGCCACAACCGACATCCTAAATATCCTCGCGGCGTTGGCAAACGATCCTCGCGCGGACACCGGGTCAGTGCGAATCGAGACGCGGGGGGTAAGCCATTTGGGACTCGCCGCCGTTTTCGCGGCCGTCCTGGACGCGCGCATACAGTCCCTGGACGTCGACCTCGGCAAGAGCCGTTACGACACCTACCGCTACTGGAGGGAAGCGCCCGATGCGCTTCCCGTCATCCCGTTCATCCTCCGGTACGGCGACGTGCCGCAATGGCTGGCCGTTCTCGCGGATCGCGACGTATCTGTTCGTAACCTGGATGCGAACGGCAATGAGCTCGCGTGGTTGAAAAGATGCTTTGCCGCCACGGGAAACCCGGCGGGTCTTCGCATTGACGGAATGGAGTGAGTGCGCGGTGGAGTCCCGCCCAATGACGGCCACGGGCACGGAGGAGGTCACAAACGTGGTGCGCTTGAGTGAAACGACCTGGCAGTTGCCGGCTATTGTCATTCCGTTGGCCTTGCTTGCACTTTCACTGCCCTGCGTCTGCTCCGCCGGCGGAACCCTCCTGGAGATCCCGCTGGATATCCGTCATGCCGCCCTTGAGGGCAACATCGCCGTTGAGCAAAGCGCCGAGGGCATCTCCCAACTGGCGGCGGGAGATCGCGCCAACGCCGTCCGTATCGCCTTCGAACTGGCGGAGGAAGGCCTCTATGAGGTCAAGCTGCTCGTCGTGTCGCCGTTCAACAATCCCCATTTCGGGCTGCGGGACGAATCCAACTCGACCTTCACCCTCGCGGGGCAGACGCGCACCTGGCCCATCCGCACAAGCGAGCAGCCACGCTATCGAAACGTCCCCGCCTTGTTTGAATTGCCCGCGGGACCCCATACGCTGACGCTCCAGAATCTGCCCGCCGAGGTGAGGCTGCGCGAAGTGATGCTGGTTCGTGACGGCATTCTGACGGAATCCCGTGAACCTGTGCTTCCGCCCTTCGACATGCTCGAGGTGAACCCTCCGGCGTTTCCTGAACGCACCTTCAGCGTTGTCGACTACGGCGCGCAGCAGAACAACGGGCCATCCTTCTCGCATGCGTTGCAGCAGGCCATCGAGGCCTGCCATGCCGCGGGCGGAGGCACAGCCCTTGTCCCTCCCGGCATCTGGCAGACCGCTGGCCCGGTTCAGTTGAAGAGCAATGTACGGCTGCACATCGAGAAAGGGGCGGAAATCCACTTCAGCGCCAATCCTTCGGACTACCTGCCGCCGGTGTTTGTACGCTGGGCAGGGATCGAGATGCTCAACTATTCCCCATTGCTCTACGCCCGGGACTGCGAGAATATCGCGATCACTGGAGACGGGCGTCTGGTGGGCGAGGGCGCGCCCTGGTGGCCGCACTACCTCAAGGACCAGGAAATGTCCGCGGCGGCCTACGCGGCCTGGGTCGAGACCTTCACCTCCGTTGAACAGCGTGACGCCACCGCCATGGGCCACGTGTTTCGGCCGCAGTTCTTCCAGCCCATCCACTGTCGAAATATCCTCGTCGAAGACGTTACCTTTGAAAGCGGACCATTCTGGACGATGGACATGGTGTATTGCGAGGATATCCTCGTGCGCCGGGTCAAGGTCTTCACGCATGGCCCAAACGGAGACGGTTTCTGCCCCGATTCCTCGCGCAATGCCATCGTGGAGCATTGCCTGTTCAGTACCGAAGACGATGCCATCGCCATCCATACGGGACTGAATGACGATGGCCGCCGGGTCAACCGGCCCACGGAAAACGTGATCGTTCGCCACAACCGTTTCAGCGGGGGATACTGGGGCGCCTGCTCGCTGGGCAGCCTCACGACCGCAGGCATACGCAATGTTCTATACCACGATAATCACCACGCCGACATGAATCACGCGTTCTACTTCAAGTCCACGCGGGGGCGAGGGGGCATGGTCGAGAACATCCATCTCCGGGATATCCGCATCGAACGAATGCAGAACGAGACGATGACGTTCACGACGTTCTACAGCGCCTATTTCGGCACGGTGACCGGGCCCATACCGACCTTTCGGGACATTATCATCAGCAACGTAAGCGCCAATGCCAGCGGGACCGCGCTGGACATGCGCGGCCTTCCCGACCGGCCCCTCGAAAACTTCGTTCTCGAGAATGTCTCGATCCTCAATGCTTCCGCGGGCGCTGTGCTTGAGAATATCCGCGATCTGCGCTCCTCCAACCTGCACATCCAGACAACCCGGGGCGAGGCCATGACCCTGACCAATTGCCAGAATTTCATCATGGCGGGCGCCGTTCTGGAAGGCGCCAACGGGATCGATCTGCGCATCCGCGACACGCGGAACGCAGGCATCGTGTTCCTGGACGCAGAGCTCCGCGCTGACCGCATAGCATTTGACGAGGGAGCGATATCCAACGTACTCTCCCTCGGTGAGACCAGATAGTGTTGCGCGGCCGGTTCTCGTGCAGCCAGCGCACAACGTGGATAACGACGGGAACTACTATCCCGGCATGAGCATGTTCTGATGCATCAATCCCTGTGACCGCGAGGCGTGCTCGGACGTTAAGCATGCGTGTCCCGCGCAGGAAGCATTCCTATCGAAAACGGGCACGAAATGGTCTCATGACTTCGGCTCTCCTTTGGTATTGACAGGCGCCGGGCTTGTCTGTGAGACTCACGAGTACGAGGTGGGAGGGGGCACAACGATGCATGTTCACGTGGCCTTTCTGGGCTGTGTCGCCGGTGTACTCGCGGTCGTGGCCGGATGCACCGGGGCGCCAGCGCCTCAGGCCGAAAGCTCCAGTGAAAACCCGGTCCTGCCATACGACCCCGCGTTTGCCCAGCATGCCGCGCAAGTGCGCCAGCGGGTACCGGAAGCGTTCACGGTGGTTGAGCAGCCGCCGTTTGTGGTTGTCGGCGACGAATCGCCTGAGATGGTCCGGAAGCGGGCCACCGATACCGTCCAATGGGCGGTGGACCGGCTCAAAGCGCTGTATTTCGACTGCGATCCCGCGGAGACGATGGAAATCTGGCTGTTTCGAGACAAGGAAAGCTATACAAAGCACGCATTCCAGTTGTTCGGCGACACGCCGGCCACGCCATTCGGCTACTATTCCGCGGAGCATCGTGCACTTGTGATGAATATTGCCACTGGCGGCGGAACCCTCGTGCACGAGATCGTGCATCCGTATATGCATGCGAATTTCCCTGAGTGTCCGGTCTGGTTCAACGAAGGTCTGGCGTCGCTCTACGAAGGATGCATTGAGAAAGATGGCCGGATTCACGGTCTGACCAACTGGCGGCTATCCGGCTTGAAAGACGCCATCAGGGAAGGGAAGACGCTGTCGTTTGAGCAGCTCATGGCGCTCAGCGAAGAGGAGTTCTACGGCGGCACGGTGGACGTCGGTTCCGGCGTGTTCTACGCCCAGGCGCGTTATCTCTGCTACTACCTTCAGGAACAGGGCCTCCTCGTCACGTACTACCGGGATTTTGTCGCGAACGCACAGACGGACCCGACGGGTTTCAATACGCTGGTGCGCGTCCTGGGCGAGACCGACATGGCCGCATTCAAGACGAAGTGGGAGGCATTTGTCCAGGAACTGCGTTTTCCCTCGTGAGCCAGGCCCTGCCTCCATGACACGGGACGGCCCGAATTTCCCCCGGAAGTAAACGGTCCCTGACGCAAGGCCGCTCAGCCGGCGTCCCCGGGGTTGCGTTGATACCGGAGCAGTGCCGAGCCGGGCCTGTCCGCGAGAGTGATTGAGATGCCGCGGTCCATGAGTTCCCGCCCACTGGATTCCACCGTCGACAGGGTGTCCAGATCGGTCACGGCGCAGGTGCGCTCCGGCTCCAGGCCCTGAAGCCGGAGCTGGAACGAATCCGCGACGGTCTCTTTCCGGCGAAAGGCCTGAACCATGCCGTCGCCCTGTTCTGGACGGTCGAATTGCCAGGCCAGCCAGCATTTCTCATCGAGACTGTAGGGGGTGAGGGGATAGTAGTCGCCCAGGTAACAGTCGGCGACCTGCCGCCACTGTGCAATCATCCGGCGATAGAGGTCCCAGTCCACGTCGGGGCTGCGCACGTCGCAGACGAGCCCGAGCGCGGGCGTCATGTAACTGCGGACCGAGTACACGGTCTGTTGCGGGTTGTAATAGACCCCTTCGCCGAAGTAGGGAATCCATGAAGCGATGCCGTAGGTATGCCCCTGGTTGCCAATCGCCCATTGCGGATGGCCCTGGAAGTGCTGATAGTCGCTCCGCAGGAGGGGAATGGCGCGACGCAATGTCTCGATGTCATTGCGGCGTCCCCCGCCGGCGCACGAGTCAATCGGCATCCCGGGATGGCGCCGCAACAACTCGTCCCACATGGCCAGATAGCCCTGAACGTGCAGGTTTTCGTGGATGCCCAGGCGGTCAGGGAGATCGCTGCCGCGCCAATAGCTCAGGGGACCCAGGTTCATGTCCTGGCGGTAGAAATCGATGCCCTCTTCCCGGATGATGCTGTCGATACGGTTGGTAATCCACTCTCGGGCCTGGCGATCACCCAGGTACAGCAATTCCAGTCCGTAGGCTTCCGGGGGCATGCTTTTCAGCATGGCCTGAGGGTTACTCTTGGCCGTAATGCTCCACGGGTAGGCCGACTCGGGTTCAAACCAGACAATCAGGCCCATGTTGCGTTCGTGAACGTAGTCGCTGATGGCTTTCAGGCCGTGGGGAAAGCGGTCTTTCGCAACGACCCATTCGCCTTGTCCGCCAGGAAACCAGCCGGCGTCGACCCACCAGTAGTCAAGCTGGATGCCTTGCCGGGTGAGTTCGTCAATAAAACATTTCTCGCCTTCTTCGGTGTTTTTGGCCCAGCCGTAGAAACCGTAATCGCAGAAGGTCAGCAAGGGACGCAGCGGCTGTCCTCCAGGATGGGGGAGATTGTGCGCAAGCATCCAGCGCCGCCACAGGTTTTGCGACCGCACAATGTCATCGCCCCCCCAGAGCATCAGCGCGATCAACGGGGTGCGGATCTCCTCGCCCGGCTCGAGGTACAGCCGGGTGAGCTCTTGCCCGGCGGTAATCTGCAGGCCGCGGTCGGCCCTGTGCGCGAAGGTGGCCGCCCACTGGCCCGTCCAGCCGACGGCCAGTATCATGCCGGTCCCGCCCCGCATCGACAGATTGAAGTACGGGAACGCGGTGTCGCAGGGGCGTCCGCCGTTCGGAGCGAAGGTATACTGGGTGTTCGGCCAGAGCGTGATTTCGTAAGGCGCGTAACTGTCGGCAACATTGTGGTCGCCCTTGTTGCCGCGCAGCACGTATCCATCGGAACCGTCGCAGGGAAACGACACGTCGAGGCCCTGCAACCCCTCGATCAATGGGGTGTTCTCGGTCCCGTTGTTCTTGAGATAGGCCGTCCATTCCACCACCGGAAAATCGCTGTAGGTCACGGCCACCCAGCGGACCTGCAACCTCGACTCCGGGGCCTCGTAGCTAAGGATATACTCGGTCCGCTGCGGATCGAGTTGGCGGCTTGTTCGCTCGAAGGTCCATCCGGGCAGCAGGTCCGCCGAAGGTTTCCCTCCGTAGAAAAATGAGAATCCCGGCTCCGCCCCCTCAAATTGGCCGGCGCCAGTGAACCGCCCAGCCCAGCGCTGCGCCTCGGCCATCTCTTCAGGCGTCGCGGCAGGGGGCGCCGCCTGAAGGGCGGAAGAGAATCCAAGAACCGTGAGAATGACCAGCAGTGTCGAGTTGCGCATCCCGGGATCCCCCTGTGTGCATGCTCCTCACACGACCAGAAAGAATCCTACCACATCTTCCAGGTCCCCCTGCGGCTCGTCGCTGGCAGCACGGCGCCTCCCCCGCACGCGTTATGCAGGAGAGGCCGCGCCTAGAGGACGTCCGGGAGTTGATACGGCGCGCGACGGGCCCGGTCCAGAAAATGATTGCCCCATGCGCTGTTGGTGAACTGTTCCGTTTTGGCGTCCCACGTCAGACGGTTACCGGTCTCGCCGGTCACCTCGCTTACCCAGCGGGCGATGTTGCCCAGATGGACCAGGGTGGCTACGCGGTGGCCCACTTCCGCATGCGCCACGGGATTCTCCCTTGACCTGATGCAGTCGAGCCAGTTCCTGTGATGGTTTTCGCTGCGAAACAACTGGATCTCCGGGTTCTCCAGCGGTGCCTCGATTAATTCCGGCGGGTCGGAACTCAGATGATCGCGGGAAATGGTGATGGTGCCGTGTTCGCCGATGAACCGGGCCCCCGTGTTGATGTCCTCCCCGAATTCCACGGTGACATCGCCCGGAAAGCGCATGAACACCTTCGGATTCAGCCCCTTGAGACCGCTGTGACACTGCGTGCAGGCCCTGTCGGGATACGTGTCGGGATGGTAGATGACCGATTCGAACGGATCGCCTTCGGTCCACACTTCTCCGGGACCGCTCTCGTCCATGCCCAAAGCCCGTTGTACGATGTCGAGCCCATGGGGACCGAAGCAGGCCATCTCCCCGCCGCCAAATTCGCGCATGGAATACCACGCGCCGTAGGTGATGTCCGGGCTGTCCGCGGTGAGGCGGTGATTGTAGGGCTGGGGTTGAACCTGGCCGCACCACATGTCCCAGTCGAGTTCGGGAGGAACCGGTTCCTCCGGCAGACCGTTCAGCCACGGGCTCAGATAATGATGGGTCACCACGCGGCTCACTTTGCCGATGCGGCCATTGCGCACCAGCATGCAGCCCGTGTGCTCCTTTTCGCCCGACCGCTGTTGCATGCCCGTCTGCAAGACCCGGTTGTGCTTCTTGACGGCCTCGGCCATCAGACGCCCTTCCCGCACAGTCAGCGAGAAGCATTTCTCGCAATAAATGTCCTTGCCCGCCTGGGCCGCATGGATCGTGTTCAAGGCGTGCCAGTGGTGGGGCGTGGCGATGATCACCGCGTCGATATCGTCACGGTCCAGGAGGCGGCGGTAATCCTGGTACGCGTCCGCGCCCAGCCCTTCGGCGGCGGCTTTGGCCTTTCGCATATCGACATCAGCCACGGCCGCAATCCGGACATCCTCGTAGCCCGAGAACGCGCGCATGTGGCTGCTGCCCATCACACCGATGCCAATGCCGCCAAGGACGATCCGGTCGTTTGCCCCCGGGGCGCCCGCGCTGGCGAGTACGCCCGAAGGAAGGATCATGGGAGCGGCCGCGGCGGTCGCGGCCCCCGCCACGCTGTGCTTCAAAAAACTGCGCCTCGTTTGGTTCTTCATCGCAAGTTCTCCCCTGTCTGCGTGGTCTGTCCCGGCGCGGAACGGTCCCATGATGCGCTGCACGCGTAAAGCTGTGGCCCGAGCCCGGTGACTTCTTTACGCGTTGCTGCCTTGGCTTCGACTTCAGCTGCCTGTCCGCGGTCCGGCCCGATCCCGGGCAGCCGGGCCTCATCATAGAGACCCCGGCGCACAGTTTCAAAGTCGTGTCGCTGCTATCCGACCTCAATCGTATCCTTCGTCTGCAGGTACACGTGCGTCAGGCAGGTTGCGCGGTCCAACGTGCAATTGGGCCCTGAGTAAACCAGTGCCCGCGTTGCGCACGAAAAGCTTTTGCGTGGGGGGCCGTCTCATCACAACACGCCCCGTGACTGGACGCGTTCACTCCCCTTAATCACTGGACAACGCGTCCGATTGTCACGGTTTTCTCAGGCTGCGGGGGATTCGGTTCCCTCAAAGTGCCGTTTTGACCGCCGGGCGACAGAAGGTTTGTCATTGGTGACACAATAGTGTCTCGTTGCGGCGTCTGGGCGTACATCCCGGGCCCGTATGTATCTCGCAACTGTTTGTGCATAGGTATTTTAGCAGGTGCTTGCATTCTTGGCACTCGAATTGCTATTTTAACAGGAGAATATGTCGGACTTTGTGGTATCCACCCTAGCTGTCTGCTAGGAGTGGGCTCCACTTCCTGGCCCAGGGGAAAGTGCGGCACACCGGGACAATGGATGCGGGGGCGGGTTGAGAGGGGAGCAGGCGTCCTTCGGGACGGACGTGGTGCAGCGAAATGCGGAGTGGCAAAGCAATGGCTACCGGAAGCGGCCAAATCATGATGCGGAACGATGCCGGACGAGTCGAACCCGAGTCTCAACAGGTTCGTTGCGCACAGGTGCTGGGGGAAACTGAACCCGGTAACGGCGCCCGGCGCAAGAAAGTGCTCGCGGTGTCGTCGGGCGGCGGTCACTGGGTGCAGATGATGAGACTGACATCCGTTCTTTGCGCGCATGACGTGGTGTTTGCCACGGTCAACAAGGCGTATGGCTGCGATGTCCCCGGCGCCAAGGTGTATGCGGTGGTGGATGCGACCGCCTGGAACAAGTTGAAGCTGCTTCTGCAAGCGATTGAGGTGTTGCTGATCCTCCTGCGGGTGCGGCCCGACGTGGTGGTCTCCACGGGCGCCGCCCCGGGATATTTCGCCATTCGTCTTGGTAAGCTTCTGGGGGCGCGGACCATCTGGATTGACAGCATCGCGAACGTCGAGCGCCTGTCGATGTCCGGGGCCAGGATTGGTGAATATGCGGATCTCTGGCTGACCCAATGGCCTCATCTCGCCCTCGATTCGGGTCCCGCATATCGGGGGGCGGTGGTATGATCCTCGTCACGGTCGGCGCACAGATGCCGTTTGATCGGTTGATTGCAGCGGTGGACCATTGGGCGGAAGTGAGCGGATGCACGGATATTTTCGCGCAGATCGGCGATACCGAATTCCGCCCCAAACACCTTCGATGGACCCAGTTTGTCAATCCCGACCAGTTTCGGGAACTGGTCGAATCGGCCGACCTGGTTGTTGCCCACGCCGGAATGGGCAGCGTGTTAACGGCGCTTGAGCTGGGCAAGCCGATCATTGTCATGCCGCGGCGCGGCGCCCTGCGCGAGACTCGAAACGACCATCAGGTGGCCACGGCGCGGCAGTTGGGCAATCAGGGCCTGGTGACGGTTGCCTGGGACGAGTACGAACTTGTTGAGAAGCTGGACACCCAGTTGGGGCAGATCGAGGTGGCCGACAGAATTCCCCGGCAGGCGTCGGACAGTCTCTGCAGCGCGTTGACGGAGTTCATCTCCCGGTCGCGCAGCGGGATCGTCAACGGCATTATCTGCTTTGGCGGCGTGGACTGGTGGTATCACAATCGCGGCCATTACGACATCCAGATGATGCGGGAACTCAGCCGCCACACCCCGGTCCTTTACGTGAATTCCATCGGGATGCGGACCCCCAGGCTCTCCGAAGGAAAAGTATTCGCGGGCCGAGTTCTTCGTAAACTGAAGAGCTGGAGCCATGGACTGGAGCTTGTGCGCGAGAACTTCGGCGTGTTGAGCCCGGTCTCCATACCGAAATTCCGAAACACCGGAGCAGCGAAAGCCCTGCTTGCCGAACAAGTTCGGGATTCCGCGGCGTGGATGGGCATTACGCGACCGCTTGTGTGGGTCGCGGTGCCGACCGCGGCGGATGTCCTGAGCCGCATCCCTTCCGCGGGGCTGGTGTATCAGCGCACCGACCGGTTTGAACACTATCCCGGCGTCGATGCGGAGCGCATTCGCGCATACGACCTGAAATTGAAGGCAGACGCCGACCTGACGCTTTTCTGTTCCACCAGCGTCTTTGAGGACGAAAAACCGGAATGCCGGGCGGCCGCCCTGGTCGATCATGGCGTCGACTACGAACAGTTCGAGGCGGCCGGGGATGGCGCGTCCCCTGAACCGGACGATGTCAAGGCGATCCAACATCCAAGAATCGGTTTTGTGGGAGGAATAGACGCCCACACGTTCGCTCCCGAGTTGTTCCTGCAAACCGCCTCGGCGCTGCCCGAATGCTCTTTTGTGATGGTAGGCGCCTGCTCGCTCCCCGAAGGGTGGTGCACTCTCAAAAATGTGCATTTTCCCGGGCGTAAGCCATACGACGAGGTCGCGGCGTATATGGCGGCATGCGACGTGTTGATCATGCCCTGGAACCACAGCCCGTGGATTAAGGCCTGCAACCCGGTCAAACTGAAGGAGTATCTTGCGGTGGGCCGGCCGGTCGTCAGCACCGCATTCGATGAGCTGGAGCGCTACGCCGGGTTGGTCCACGTCGCTCGCGATGCGGCGGAGTTCGTCGAGGGAATTCGCGCGGCCCTGGCCACCCAGCCGGATGTGGACGCTATGCGCCAGCGCGTCAAGGGTGAAACCTGGTCGGCGAAGGCAGAGGCGGTGATGGAAAACCTGCAAAAAGCGGGTGTCTCATTTCGCGGTGCGGCCGCAGCGGAGCGGAGGGCCGCCGCCGCCAGAAAACTCTCCGGAAACGGGGCGGGCGAGAACGGGGCGACGGCCAGGGTCAACAACAAACCCCACCGGCGCCCGCTCGGACTCATTCTCCCCTCCAAACGCGGAACCTATTGGCGAAAGCGGTACTTTATCGGCGCGGCCATCATGGCGCTCCTGGCAATCTGGGTCACTCGCGACGCATGGACCGACATGTTCCGTCTGGCCAGCCGGGATGAAGAGTCCAGCCATATCTGGCTGGTGCTGCCCGTCGCACTGTGGCTGGCCTGGGTGCGGCGAGAAGAAGTGAGTGTTCCCCGGCGGTCAGGCTACCTGATAGCGCCCCTTGTTCTCGTGTTCGGGTGGTTGCTCTATTCCGTTGGCGACACCTTTCTTTTTCAGAGTTTCTGGCATCTCGGGGCTGTCGTGATCGTGGCGGGGTGCGCCCTTTCGGTGCTGGGCGGAAGTGTGCTTCTGCGGTTCTGGCCCTCGTTTGCCGTGCTGGTGTTTCTCGTGCCTGTCCCCAGGATAGTCCAGCAACAGGTTGGTCTGCCGATGCAGGCGTTCACGGCTCAGATTACCGCATTTGTTCTGGATACCCTGGGCACCCCGATCGCCCTGAGCGGCAGTGTGCTGCAGGTGAATGGCGTGTCGGTCGCCGTAGCCGAAGCGTGCAACGGTATCCGCATGCTTTTCGCCTTGACCCTGGTCTGTTTCCTGTATGCATTCAGCACCCGGCTCAGCACGTGGACCCGAATCCTGATTGTCCTGATGAGCCCGTTCGTTGCCATTGCCGCAAATGTCCTGCGGCTGGTTCCGACCGTCTGGCTCTACGGATACACCAATAGCCAGACGGCCGATCTGTTCCATGACATCAGCGGCTGGGCCATGATGCCCGTCGCGTTGTTCGGGTTGTTCAGCGCGGGCGCGTTGATTCGCTGGACCCTCGCCAAGGACAGCGGTCAGCCTGAGGAGGTGCACCAGCGTGTGGCGTCCAGCGCGTAAGCCAGGTACTGCCGGGGAAGACGGAGGACCAGCCCGATGAAGTTGATCGCACCGGTGCTCTCGCTCGCGTTGCTCGCGGCCGTGGCTGTGGACCAGGGGTTCCGTCACCAGGTCCCGTCCGGGGCGGGAACGTATCATGCCATCGTGCGCGAAGCGGCAAAGACGATCCCCTACCAGCTCGGGAACTGGGTGGGCGTCGATTCCGAAATTTCGCGGGGCGCGCTCCAGATTCTCGATGCCAATGTGGCGCTCAGCCGCTCGTACCGGCAGGTTGGCACCAACCGGGCGGGTACGCTGCTCATAGTGCAATGCGCCGATGCCCGAAGCCTCTTGGGCCATTACCCGCCGGTATGTTATCCCTCGCAGGGGTGGTCGCAAGTCTCCGCCAGACCGCACGATATAGAGATAGACGGGGTCTCCCTGCGAGCGACGGAGTATATCTTCGCATACGAAACCCTGGCCCAGTTTACCCGGCTCGCTGTGCTACACTTTACGGTGCTCCCGGATGGACGCACCGCGCCCGACATGGAACCGCTCGAACGCGTCGCCCGGGAGCGAAAGACGAAATTCCTGGGCGGTGCAAGCCTCCAATTCGTATCGGATGCGAGCCTTTCAGAGCAGGATCGCGATGAAGTTTACAGTCTGTTGTACCAAGCCGCGAAAGCGTGGATTGACGCGGTACAATCGGGAACCAAGAGAGCGCCATGAATCAAAACCGACTGCCATCGTTGCCCAACCAGGCGGGCTACCCCGCTTCGCCAAAGCCGCCAAATGCCGCCCCGGAGCAGAATCCTCTGCTGTTGGTTCACCGCCTGTTGCGCGGCAGGTATGCGGCGGCGCTTGTTCTGGCGGGTCTCCTCGGCCTGGTCGGCAGCGTCTGCGGTTACAAGGCGCTGTCGCTGGAATACCAGAGCACCGCTCAGATTCGCATCGCGCCGGTAATGCCCAAAGTCCTCTTTGAAAGCGAGCAGAGCAGCGTCCTTCCCATGTTCGATTCCTTCGTACAGACGCAGGTCTCGCTCATCCAGAGCCGTCGCGTCGTCGACATGGCCATGCAGGACGCGACCTGGAAGGGCGCTGGCGGCGAGTATTCCCTCGAACGTGTCGGCGATTTCATGGAATGCCTGAGCGTTGTCCATCCCAAGAACACCGAAATTATCCAGGTGTCGTTTACGGACCGCGAGCCGCGGGTCGCTCAGGCCGGCGCCAAATCGGTCGTCGACGCGTATCTGAGCATCTACGGGGGCGAGGACCTCGATACGGCAACCCAGCGGTTCGAGTTGCTGGAAGAACGGGCCAAGTCGCTCGCCAACGAAATCGAGGGCTACCAGTCCCAGATGTACGAGATCGCCAACGAATATGGTTCGAACGCCCTCGAAGGAATCTACGCGTTTGAGGCCGAGGAACTGCAAAAGCTCCAGACCGAACTTGAGTCCGCGAAAATTGAGCTGGCGACGTTTGAATCCGCGAGCAAGGATGGCATGCTGCCGAACATTGGAAAAGACCCCACCAAACTCACCGTAGAGGAAATCGCAACCGTCGATAGTTGGATGCAGCAACTCCTCGACACCCGCAAGCAGCTCCGATGGAGCATGGACGAGATCAAAACGCGATACAAAGACCCCGAACAGCGTCCCGAATATCGCCTGGCGCGGGAACGCTTGAGTACCCAGGAGGAGGAGATCGAGAACTACGCGAGCCTGTACCGGGAGCAGGCCGCGACCAATGCCGGATTGTCCACGGCGGGGGCAAATACCGCCGAAACCATGAAGGCGGACCTGGAATTGCGGGTCGAACGCCTTCAACAGCTTTTCGATGAGAAGCGGGAGCGCACGCTGGCGCTGGGCAGGCAGAACCTCCAGATCGAAAAACTCCGCGGCCAGATTGCCCGTGCGCAGGAGAGTCTCGACAAGACCAACGCGCGAATCGAGCAGTTGAGCATCGAATCCGCCATCGGCGGCCGCATTGATTTGCTGACCGAAGCGGATATGCCCTCCTTGCCGTCGAATGCCCGCCGGCGGACCCAGTTCGCAATTCTCGGCGGAATGGGCGGCGCCGGACTCGGCGTCGCATTGATCATGTTGTTGGGCCTGGTGAACCGGCGGATACGCGACGTGGTGGACGCGGAAACGTCCCGCCCGAAACTGCTCGGCGTACTCCCCGAACTCCCCGAGAACCTCTCCGACCCGGCGGAGGCGATGCTCGCCGCGCAAAGCGTCCACCATATCCGGACGCTCCTCCAAATACACGCGGGGGCGCAACAGCCCGTCTCGCTCACGGTCACCAGCGCAACCAGCGGAACCGGCAAGACCAGTCTGGTTTTGTCGCTGGGTTTGTCGTTCGCCGCGGCGGGAAGCCGCACCCTCCTCATCGACGCCGATTTGGTGGGCACCGAGCTCACGCGCCGGACGCGCGCCGCCGGTTGGCGCAGCTTGGGGCGTGTCTTGAGTGAATACGACATGATTAGCGAAGCGGAACGGCAGAAAGCGATGGGGGCCGTCAGCTTTTCAGACGCGGCGCCTGAAGAGGGCTCGCCGCGTATCGCGGAAGCCGAACTGGCGGAGGGACTCTCGATTCATAGCGAGCCGGGATGGGGGCTGGCCGATGCGCTGCGTGGCGAGCCGATCGGAAGCTGCATCTCCACCATGGGAGTGCGAAATCTCAGCATACTGCCCGCATGCGGAGCTTCCGGAATCGCCGCGAACGGTTTCTCGCCCGCGTCCGCGCGCGGTCTCCTGGACCAGTTCTCCGGCGCCTACGATGTCGTATTGGTGGATACGGGGCCGATCCCCGGTCAAACGGAGTCGTCTGTAATGGCGGCCTGTACCAGCGGGGTGATCATGATGGTCTCGCGCGGCGACCATGACGCCGATGTGCGCAAGGCGCTGCAGCATCTGGAATTGATTGACGCACAGATTGTCGGGTTGGTATTCAACCGCGCACGAAACCGCGATATGGAGCGTTCGGGCTACTCGTCGTCGAGAGCCAGCAAGAGATCCGCTTCCGGCGCGGCGGAGAGCGTCGGCGAAGCCGGGGAGATTATGGCCGGTGCGGAGGCCTACGCCCGCTTCGGTCCGCTTGCACAGTCCGTGCTGTGCATGTCAATGGATTCTTCCATTTCCAGGGGGCACGTCGGGGATCAGTCCAGTTCGTAAGAAGGTAGGCTATGCGCAAAAAACGTCTGATTATCGTTCTGGGGACGCTGTTCGTCTTGTTGCTGATCGGCGGAGGAGCGGTATACTACCGCCATGCCTCTTTGAACAGGCAGGCTCTGGCGTGTCGTGCGCGCGGCATGGAAGCTGCTCAAGCAGGGGGCCATACCGTAACTCTCGACCAGGTCGGCAGGTATCTGCAGCGCTTTGGCATGGATGACGACGTGGATGCCCTTTTTGCCTACGCCACGGCGCGTAGAAATGTCCCGGCTCCCAACAACAAGCACCTGCAACAGGCCATGGCGGTCTTTGCGCGGATTCTCGAACTGAATCCCGGACACACCGGGGCGCAGAACGCACTCCTCGACCTGTATACGTCCGTGGGGTTTACAGAAGAAACCCTGGTGCTTGCCGGCAAGATTCTCCCCGTTCCGCCAGATGGAACCCCACTCGAAAAGCTCCTGACGGCCGAGCATATTCCTGCGCTTCGTGCGAAGGCGGTCACCCTCGCCCGGCAGAGAAAACTCGATGAGGCGCTGGAGATCGCCTCCTATACAGTCGACCTCGCGCCGCAGGACCGGGAAAATCACCTGCTGGTATTCTCGCTCATGGAACGGGCCGGCAAGCCGGCCGGTGAACTCCTCGCGTATGCGGAGAAGATCGCGGCGCTCGCACCCGCGGAACTGGAAAACCACTTCCTCGTGCTGGCAAAGATGCAGCAGGCGGGCAAGTCCGGCGACGAGCTCCTTGCCTACGCCACCGCACAGCAGGACAACCTCGCTTCGCAGGAAGGCCTGCTGCAAGTACTGCAGGCGACCGCGCACGAAATCGCCGGAAATCGCGACGAGGCCAGACGTCTCCTTGAACAAGCGGCCGAACGCATCTCCCCCGATGTCAAGACCGTGTTCATCGTCAATAACTTTCTCAACAGGGTGGGCAGTTTCGATGCGTCAGTGAAACTGCTCGAGCGGACGGCCACGGAATCCGGCGATGACCGCCTGCAACTCCTGCTGGTTCGCCAACTCTTTGAACGGGGCAACGCGAGCGCCGTGCTCGAGAAAACGGGCGGCGCGCCGATCGAGGAGCTCGACACGTCCATGCTTGCCATCCGGGCCCTCGCCTGCGCGGCGGAGCACCAGCCGGACCAGGTGAACGCCATCGCCAGTGAATTCGACCGCCGGGAAGGAGATGCGGTTGCGCGGGCATGGGCGCCGCTGTTGCGCGCGGTGTGGGGGGGAGGACAGGAGACTCCGCCCGCGGAGGTGGTGGCCCTTTGCGATGAAGCCATTGGCCTGCAGGGCGACAACCCGTATTTCCATTATCTGCGCGCCGTTGCCTGCGAACGCCTTGGCGAGTCCGACCTCGCGTTGAGTTCCTGGCAGAACGCCCGACAGTACGCGCCCGCCTGGGCGGAACCGGCCATCCGGACCGCCTCCCTCTTGAGTTCCATGGGAAACAGGGCAGAAGCCGTCCGGCTCGCTACTCACGCCTTGAAACTGACCCCCAACAACATCGGCGTTGCCGCGGAAGCCGCCGCAATCATCGGCGGCGATGCTGGCCGCCTCAGCGATGACGGAAGACAGCAGTTATTGAAGCTCGTCGAGCAGGTTCAAACCGCCCGCCCGCTTGAGCCCCGGACGCTCCCGCTGTATGCCGACCTCCTGGCTCGCAACGGCGATACGGCAGGCGCGGCAGACAAGATCAGGCAGGCCCTCAACTCCCAGGAGGCGCTCTCGGATGCCGCGCTTCTGCAACTGGCGCGCGTGAGCGACGCTCATGGCCTGGGGCTGGCCGATGCCTGCTACGAGAAGGCCGAGGGCGCTGCCGGCATCACGCCGAGAATGGCCTTTGCCAAAGCGGTGGCCGCCCATAACGCCGGCGATGGCGATAAGGGCCTCGAGATCCTCGCCACCGCGGCCAAAGCCGCCGATGACTCGCCCGGCTGGGAAACGGTACTGCCGGAATATCTGGAACTGACGGGCGCCCCGGATGCGGCGCAGGCCTGGGCCAAAGCGGCCGACCAACACTCCGGCGACACCGCCGTGCAGCGACGCGTGCTCGCTTCACGAACCGCCTGGCAGGATACGGACCTCATCGGCCGCGTGATCGAGCGCGTGAAAGAACAGACCGGCGAGGAGGCCGTGGGCTGGAGGGTGGCGCGAGCCCGCTGGCTCCTGCTCACCGACTCTTCCGAAAAAACCGCCGCCGAAGCCATCGCTCTCCTGAACGATGTCATTCGCACCTCCGCGCCGCAGGCAGACCGCCACGTCTTGCTGGCGGCCGCGTTTGAACGGCTGAGCAACTACGAAGGCGCGCAGTACAGCCTTACAAATGCCCTGCAGATTGCGCCCGATTCCAACGCGATTCGCTTCCAGTTGGCGCGCATCTCCCAGATCCGCGGACAGACCGACCGGGCACGGCAGTACATCGAAGACGCGCTGCGCAATCCGGCGGTGTCCGCCGACGACGTACGCCGCGCCGCCGCTATATTCGCCTCTCAGAACGAGATCGACCGCGCCATCGCGCTCCAATTGCAGACGCATCCCCCGGAAGACCGAGAGAATCCAGCGGACCTCCTGCTCGCCGAGTTCTATCGCCGCGACAACATGCCCGAAAAGGCGGAGGCCATCTGCACGCGGATCCTCCAGGAAGCCCCCACCGCGCAGGCCGTGCAGTTTACCGCCGACCTGCTCGCCTCCCAGGGGCGCACGCAGGAAGCCGAAACCGTGCTCGCCCGGCTGGATGCCCTCGAGACGCAACCCGGCATCCGCGAGCTGATCCGCGCGGAATACCAGAGCCGCTATGGAACCCCCGAGACGGCCAGGCGACTGTTCGAAGCCGCCATCGGCGCCCGGCGCGACGACCCCGCCGTATGGAAACGCTATCTCGCGTTCCTCACGCGCAGCGGCGCTGCGGCCGAGGCCGCCGGCCTGCTCAGCGATGCGGCCGCGGCCTGCCCCAATGAACCCGTGTTCGCCCAACTGGCCGAACATCAAGCTCTGCTCGGTGCGCTCGCGAACCGCGCCATCGCGCAGCCGCTCATCGCGGCGGCCATCGAAGCCCCCGGCCGCCACGACACCACCATCGACGCGCTCAACGTCATCGCGAATACCGCCGAGAACGACCCCGAACGCCTGGCACTGCAACTCCGGCAGCTCACCGAACGCCACCCGGATTTCCTTGCACTGAAAATGCAGCTCGTCCGCCTCTACGCCAGCATCGACCGACACGACGACGCCGCAAAGATCGCCGCCCAAGCCATGCGCGACTTCCCCGCCGAATACGAGCCCGCCTGGCTCGCCGCCGAAGCCTACGCCGCTGCCGGCCAATGGATGGAATCCCTCCGCGCCGCCGAAAACTGGCGCAATCGCGTGCTCGGACGCGCCGAAGGCGCCGACCTGCTCATCGCGGAAGCACAAATCCGGCTCGGCGAAAGCTCCCGCGCCCTCGAAACCCTTCGCCCGTATGTCGACAGCCCCGGCGATACCGCTCAGGCCGCCTACTCCCCGGCGCTCGTCCAGCAGGCCCGCGCCCTCATCACCGCCGGACAGCCCGCCGAGGCCGCCGCGCTCCTGCAACCCCGCCTGACCGCCTCCGCCGACAGCGACGACGCCCGAAAAGCCGCCACCCAATGGCGCATGGCCTGGGTGCGCCTGGCCGCCTCCGAAATCAAGGACGAAACCACCGCCGCCGAATGGCTCCTCCAGGTCACCCCCCATATCCCCGACGCCGAACCCGGCGAACGCCTCATGCTCGCCTCCGGCTGGTACGCTCTCGCCAACCGCAACGCCGCCCCCGATAATCCCAGCCGGCAAAGCGCCCGCGCCACCCTCGACGCCCTCGCCGCACAGCCCGCCGCCGACGCCAAACTCTTCTTCGACCTCGCCGTCGTCGCCGACCTCGGCAAAGACTACGCCCAGGCCGAAACCTGGTACCTCCGCGCCCTCGACGCCGACCCCGCACTCGCCGTCGCCCGGAACAACCTCGCCATGCGCTACGTCCTCGAAGAACGCCGACTCGACGACGCCCTCAAACTCGCCCGCGAAGCCGTCCAGGCCGAACCCGAAAACGCCAGCTACCACGACACCCTCGCCCAGGTCCAGGCCGCACTCGGCAACTACGACGACGCCATCCAGTCCCTCACCCGCGCCGCCGAACTCCAGCCCGGCCAGCGCAAATGGCGCGACAACATCGAAGTCATCCGGCAGCGGCAGCAGCAAACCACCAGCGAAACCGGGAAATCCGGGCCGGCCTAAGCCCGGCCCCGCGACGAAAAGAGCTCCGACAGCGTCATCACGTTCAACCCTTCCGCGCCGCCGCGTCCAGCAGCAGCCCCGTGGTCTCTAGCACAAACGCTTCCCGCTCCGGACCCCGGTCGAAATCGTGCATCAGCACCACCCCGCCCCCCGCGCGTACCACCGCATCCACCGCGCGCCGCGCAGGCGGCAATGCCGCCCACGTATCCCCCGAATCCACCGTCCACCAGCAGATCCGCGCCCCCCGGCGCCGCAACGCCCGCCACGTCCCATACGACAACTTCCCATGCGGCGGTCGAAACAGCCCGTCCGCGCCCACCCAGCGCGCCGCCGCCGCATACCCCGCCTCAATGTCCTTCACCGCCGCACCCGGACCCTGCCACGCATTCCGGTGGTCAAACGAATGCACCCCCAGCTCGTGTCCCGCGGCCCGCACCACATCCACCGTCTCCCCGTCCTCAACCACCCGCCGCCCCAACACAAAAAACGTCGCCCGCGCCCCACGCGACCCCAACAACCCCACCAACGCCCGCGACAAACGCCGCCCCGGACCATCGTCATACGTCAACACCAGATTCCGCCCACGCCCGCACAACCGCGAAAGCTCCCGCACCGCCCGCACGCGGAGGAGGTAGTATGGAATCCTAAAGAGCATAGACGCCTCTCCATCAACCTTCATACCAGGCTGCGCCATCAGCCTACAGCTCGAGCCATTCCCGCCTTCGACGCCAGGCCTCCCGCCAGGCCTGAGCGGCGCCCGTGCGCCTCTCATTTGCCGCAAACGGGATCACGCCAACATATCCTCGCGTTGCCACGCGCATACGCAATAAAACCCCGCCAAGCGCCGACGACAGACGGCCCCAATGCTTGCGCATAAGACGCGTCTTGGCCTTCATCTGTCTCACAAGCTGGTCCGCTTTCACGCATTCGGACGCACTGCCATAGTGAATGATCTCCCCCTCTGGGCAGAGGACACATCTCACGCCCATGTCTCGCGCCCGCAGGCACAAATCAAAATCCTCGGCATACATGTCAAAAGCAGGGTCGAACCCTCCGAGAGCGTCCCACAGTGTTCGCGGGATCAGCAGTAAACACCCCGAGATGATGTCAACCTCCCGCACGGAATCCCGCTTCCATGTCCGCATCGTCTCCGGATCAAATAGCACGTGGTAACGGCCGAGTACGGACAGCCCAAACGCGTAACACAGAGTGCTCCACAACGTCGGCCGGCCCCAGCAACTCGCGTGATTCAGCGTGCCGTCCGCATGCAGCGTGCGGCCCCCCACAATGGCCGGTGCCTTCAACTCTTCCGCGAATGCCACCAGCGTGTCGACCGCCCCCTGCAGAACCACGGTGTCCGGGTTCAGCAGCAACAGATACCGCCCCCGGGCCGACTTCGCCGCCAGGTTGTTGGCCTTCGCGAAACCCAGGTTCGCCCCCGGCTCAACCAGGCGCACATCCGGAAACCGTTCCCCAATCGCCCGCGCGGATCCGTCCGAGGACGCATTGTCCACCACGATAACTTCAAAGCGCGCCAACGCGGTCTCTGTGTACAATGATTGCAGGCAGGCGATTGTCAAATCCTTCGTATTGTACGATATAATCAACACCGAAACGTCGGGCGTTGGTTCCTGGTCTTCCTTACTGGAGCAGCTCATGCCGGGTTCTTTCTATGCGCGAGTTTGAGCATTTCATCCTGACCCGATTCAATGTGCGCGAACGGCCGAACGATACCGCTCTCGTCACCAGTCCCCAATGGCTCAACCACCGGATTATACTGTTCGAACAGTTTTGCTTTCCATCCGTCAAGGCCCAGTCGTGCGCCAATTTCCGATGGCTCGTCTTCTTTGACGACGCCACCCCCGATGAGTTCAAAGATCGCTTCCTCGCCTATCGTCGCGACTTTCCCAATTTCGAGCCGATCTACATCACCGAACACAATCCAGACACCGTCGCGCAGGCCGTCCGTCAACGCCTCGCCCAAGACACCAACTTCGTCATCACCACGCGACTCGATAACGACGATGCCCTCTGCCGCGACTTCATCGAACGCGTCCAGGCCGAATTCCACCACCAGCACGCCGAAGTCATCAACTTCCCCTGCGGATACATCTGGTTCAAGGGCCGCCTCTACCTCTACCGCGATTCAAGCAACCCATTCACCAGTCTCATCGAAAGGGCCAAGCCCCTCAGAACAATAGTCGCTCGACCGCATCGCAAACTCCACGAGCTCGCCGTCATCCGACAGGCCGGCACTACGCCGGCATGGCTTCAGGTTGTCCATGGCTCCAACAACAGGAACAGGCTTCGAGGGAAACGTACCTGCCCCACCCCCGACATTGAGTGCCAGTTCGTCGTAGCTCAACACACGTTTTCGGACACTGCCAGGCGGGCCTCCTTCTATCTCGATCGATTATTCTTGGACCATTTGCGAAATGTCAGAGAAATCCTCATTGGGGCAATGAAGCGTCTCTCTCTCCGTTGACTCTAGCACCGATCGGTTCAGCTTCCTTAAGCGGATTGAGTATCACGCCAATCCCCGCCCCGCATTGGTCCCACGACTCCACAAACTCAATCACCTCGTGTCTTGGTCGAAGCTCGTTCCATAGTTTATAGACCTGAAGATCCGGATCCCGCTTGTGCGGCACAATGTCATGAAACGCAACAACCCCGTGTTCCTTAAGGAAGTGACGATAGTGCTCAAAATCCGATCGTGCGCCGGAATACGTGTGGTCCCCGTCAATCAAAATGAAGTCGAATTTATCACCGTTGAGCCATCCCTTTACCCGCTCACGTGTCTCGGGAAGATGGGAGTTGGCCCGCATCAGATCCAGTTTCTGGCCAGACGCTGTAAACGCTTTGTAGCTCCACTGACGCCACGGGGCGTATCCCCCTCCGAACCAGCCTCCCGGAAGATCTACCGAGAGTATGGCCCCGTCCGATGCCAGTATCCGGCAGAGAAGAAACAGCGTTCCGCCATTCGCTGTCCCAATCTCCAATATGCGTTTTGGCTCGCGCTCTTGAAGCAGCTTAAGGAGACCGGCGATTTCGCTGCGGACCTGAATCGGTTTGAAGGCACTGTCGTGCTGAGAAAATATGTACTCTACCCATCCTTCAATGCCCTGGTTCTCACGCAGACAGCGTCGCATCGATCGATGTCCCGACAGGAACTTCAGATCTTTCCATACAAGCGGACCCCAACGGTAGATCCGCGTCGCCGGGCCTACAACCAGCCGGAACTTCCCCTGGCGCTGCCATTCCTTGAATCTCGATTTCATTGGCGTTCCACTCCTTCTCTTCCAGTTGGAGCACTCGCGCAGCATCAAAGTGATGCCGCCGAGGCGCCTCTATGTCAGTCCTGGATGGATCCGCTCAGCCCGGCGCAGTAGCATCACTCGTATCTGCTTTCGTTCCCACATGCGATGAGCCTCCGTTCACTGTGCATGCCTGCTTATTCGCGCACATGCACTCGAGGCTGCCCACAATGGCAAGCGTGAGGTACCACAACATCAGCATCTGACTGAAATAGGAAACACCAAAAAAGGACCACACGTGCACGAAAAGCGATACGCCAATGGTGTAGATG
>Ga0123334_1001384_pt1 | contig 30584 bp, 30 predicted proteins | sample BiotimSIPDNA_FD_89706 | JGI IMG/M metagenome (GOLD analysis project Ga0123334, IMG submission 89706) | Anaerobic biogas reactor microbial communites from Washington, USA - Biogas_R1 time_0 SIP DNA | ecosystem: Engineered > Bioreactor > Anaerobic > Unclassified | place: Washington, USA...
ACTCCTGAAGGATTTTTGCTACTTGACCACACTATTGCGGCAATATTACACTGAAAGCAGAGAAAAGGAGGCCCATCATGTATGTTGACGTTCCTGTAGAACTTCTGCAAATGAATCCCTTTACCGCCATCGGAAAAGACGGGTTTCTTATTACCGCAGGCAGCAGTGAGAAATTCAACACCATGACTGCCTCCTGGGGGTCGATGGGAGTCCTGTGGGGGAGAAACATCCTTACCCTCTATGTCAGATCGAGTCGATACACCCATGAGTTCCTTGAGCAAAGCGAAGGTTTCACCGTCTCCTTCTTTCCACCGGAAATGAAGGACCGATTGCTCTGGTGCGGCCAGCACAGCGGACGGGACCATGACAAAATTGCGCAAACCGGCTTGAAAATCAATTACTTGACAGGACCGAAAGGAACCGAGCGTGTAACCTTCAAGCAGGCTTCGTTGGTTTTCTCTTGTACGAAAGCCGCCGTATTGCCGCTCGCCAAGGAGTCATTCCTCCTTCCTGAAATTGATTCGTTCTATAAGGATGGCGACTTCCATACGATATACATTGGATTTATTGACAGTATTCTTTCCAACCAATAGGATGGAACGACTACCAGAGAAGGCCACGAACCCGGAATGGCTTGGAAAGGCAGGACTGCATATCCTGCCGGGGAGCATACATGAACCTTTCAAAAGAACAGGCGCAATCTGCGCTCTCGATGATGGTGCGTTCACGCCATTTCGAGGAGTGTATCGATGACTTCTTCAAACGCAAGGAGATGCACGGAACAACCCACCTGTCCATCGGGCAGGAGGCCTGTCAGGCAGGTCTCTCCCTGGCACTCGACCAAGGTGATTGGATCGTTCCAACCCATCGATGCCATGGTCACACCATAGCCCGGGGGGCCAACGAGCGCAAAATGTTCAGTGAGATGTTCGGTTCGGCAGACGGCCTCTGCAAGGGACTCGGCGGTTCGATGCACATGACTGATGTGCAGACTTGGAATGCAGGCTCCTCGGCGGTGGTCGGCAGCGGGGTGAACCTTGCCGCAGGACTTGCCTTCGCTTTGAAAATGCAGAAAAGCCAAGCCATCAGCGTGGCAATTTTCGGAGACGGGGCCACAAGCCGCGGCTCTGTGCACGAGAGCATGAATCTTGCTTCGGTCTGGTCGCTTCCCATTCTGTTCTTCTGTGAAAACAACGATTATGGCATGAGCGCCGCTGCAAGCCGCATGGTCTCCACCTCCTCCATTGCAAGTCGTGCCGATGCTTACTCCATCAGTCATGCAACCGTAGACGGCAATGATGTGGAAGCAGTCTATGCTGCCGCACAGAAGGCAGTAACATACATCCGCACCACCGGCAAGCCGTATTTTTTGGAAGTGAAGACCTATCGATGCTGCGGGCACTCAAAAAGCGACCCCTGCATCTACCGCAGTCGGGAGGAAGAGGCGGCTTGGAGTGAACGCGACCCGATTTTCCTTTTCTCCCGCAGGATGGTCGAAAGCGGCCTCTATAGCGAGGAGGATGTCTCCCGTCTCATTCTGGAAGCACGCAAACACATCGACGAGGCTGCCGTGGATGCTGCGGCAATTCGCAATCAACGAATCAGCCTCGATCAGGCGATGGAATACCTCTTCGCCCCTGAGGAGGAAGAGGTTTACAAGGTATGTCAGTCGACGACACGAATGAGCTACCGTGAAGCCATACGCCAAGCCCTGGACGAGGAGATGAGCCGCGACAAGGCGGTGCATCTCATCGGTGAGGACATCGGCCTGTACGGCGGTTGTTTCAAGGTCACCGGAGACCTGTATGCAAAGCATGGGGCGCAGATGCATGAAACACCAGTCAGCGAGGAAGCCTTCACCGGACTTGCCGTCGGGGCTTCTTTACTTGGGCTTCGGCCGGTGGTTGAGATCATGTACGGCGACTTTTCCACCCTTGCAAGCGATCCAATCATCAACCATGCAGCCAAGATCCGGTTTATGAGTGCGGGCCAGCTGTCGTGTCCGATGGTGCTTCGCTCCCCGATCGGCAGCGGGACCGGCCACGGCGCTCAACACACCCAGTGTCTGGAGGCGATGTTTGCCAATATTCCAGGTCTGATCCTTGTCGCACCTTCGTGCCCGGGTGATGCAAAAGCCCTGCTCAAGAGTGCAATACGAAGCAACAACCCGGTGCTTTATTTCGAACACAAGCATCTATACAACAACCTGGGACCGGTAGGGGACGAGCAGTATTTGCTGCCCATCGGCAAGGCCATCACCAAGAAGCGTGGCAAGGATGTGACCATTGTCTCCTACAGCCATGCAGTCACCACATGCCTTGAAGCCTCGGTCCGGCTGAGTCTGCAGGATGAGATTGAGGCCGAGGTCATAGATTTGGCCACACTCAAGCCGATGGACACCCAGACAATCCTGCGCTCTGTTAAAAAGACCGGCAGGTTGTTGGTGGTCCATGACAGCCCCGAATACGGTGGATACGGTGCCGAGGTCATCGCCTGTGTAACCAGTGACAGCGAAGCCTTGGCTGGTTTGCAGGCGACACCGAAGCGACTATGCGGCAAGGAGCTTCCCATTCCGTTCGCACCTGAATTGGAAACGGAGGTAATTCCTTCCACAGAAGAGGTCATGCAGGCGGTTCGTTCGCTTTTCTAGGCTGGATAGACTTTCCTTTTTTTCCTGTAGACGCTAGAATACAAGCCACTTGCTCTACGCCTCGGCGTAGAGCGTATCTACAGGAGTAAGAACAGCATGGATATCGATGTAAAGAACCTGCATCCACTGGAAGTCCGCCTGCTCAGGCATGTCGACCTGAACGAGCAGATCACAGCCGAGCGCATCATCGACGAACTCGGTTACAACGTGGGGCAGTGCAACCAGGCGTTCAGCTGGTTGAGCGCAAAGGGCTACCTGGTCGAAACGAGCCGTGAAACACGCGTCATGTATGAACTGACTGAATTCGGACGAGAACAGCAGCAAAAGGGAACTCCCGCCCAGCGCATCTTTACCTTTATCAAGGCTGAGGGACCTCAGGCGCTGCCTGAGCTTGCCTCGGCCCTGCAGCTGGAAAAGAGTGAGATCGGATCAGCCTTCGGCCAGCTTTCCAAGGCCGGTTATGCAAGCATGAATGAAGAGAACAAGGCCCAGGCTCTCTCAGAGGAGCTTGGCGGTGAGTTTGTACTTACCACCGAGCTGCTCCGTCTCGGTCTTGCGGGCGAGCTTTCAGAAGCAGATCTGAGTGAGGCGCAGAAATCCGCCATGGCCAAGATTGCCAAAAAGCGGGGTGCGGCCAATTCGCCGTTCAAAGTCATAGAACGGGAATATATCGGGTTTGCATTGACAGCTGAGGGAAAGAGCGCTAAAGAGGCCATCCTGAAAGCACATATCACCGGCGAAGAGCTGGGACTGGTTACCAGTGAGATGTTGAGCACCGGCAGTTGGAAAGAAGGATCGTTCCGTCCCTACGGACTCAATGCTCCCACCAGTCGTCTGATCCCGGGCCGGCACAATCCCTACGGCAATTACCTGCAGTGGGTGAAGGACAAGCTGTGCAGTCTGGGTTTCGAAGAGTTCGATGGACCGCTGGTTGAGAACGAATTCTGGAACGGTGATGCCCTGTTCATGCCGCAGTTCCACAGCGCACGCGACATTCACGATGTGTATTACGTCAAGGATCCGGTGCATTGCAAGGAGATAGAGGAGCCGTGGCTCAGTCAGGTTGCCAAAACCCATGAGGACGGATGGACAACCGGCAGCCGGGGTTGGAGGTACAGCTTCGATCACGAGTTTACCCGCCGTCAGGTGCTCCGCAGCCAAGGCACCGTCCTGTCCGCCCATCAGCTTCCCAAGGCCAAGGTTCCCGGCAAGTACTTCGGGGTGGCCCGTTGCTTCCGCTACGACCAGGTCGACGCCACCCACGGGGCCGACTTCTACCAGACCGAAGGAATTGTACTGGGTGAGGATGTGAATCTGAAGACCCTGCTCGGACTGCTGAAAATGTTCGCCGAAGAGATTGCTGGAGCCGAGGAAGTCAAGTATGTTCCCGGCTACTTCCCCTTTACCGAACCCTCGATCGAGGTGCACATCAAGCATCCGGTGCTTGGTTGGTTCGAGCTTGGCGGCAGTGGTATTTTCCGCCCCGAGGTCACCAAGGCACTGGGAATTGATGTACCGGTACTCGCATGGGGCTTGGGCATCGACCGCATGGCTCTTATGCATCTGGGTCTGAATGACCTGCGCGAGCTCTTTACCCCGAACATCGAGTCGGTTCGCATGAGGAGAGGAAACTAATGCCAAAGATTGAAACCACCGGCAGGCTCTTTTTCAGCTTGCTGGGAAAAACACTGAGTGATAGTGAGCTGGAAGCACAATTCCCGGTTGCCAAGGCAGAGTTGGACGGCCATGAGGAAGATGTGCTGAAAATCGAGCTCAACGATACCAACCGCCCTGACTTGTGGTCTGCGGCCGGCATCGCACGCCTGTTGAAGTCCTACGAAAAAGAAGAAGTCATGCTCTATGATTTCTTCTCCACTGCAGACGAAACCTTCGACAGCGAAGGCCGTTCCCTGGTCGTCGACGCTTCGGTCAAGGAAGTGCGACCGTTCTCCATCGGGTTTGCCGCACGCGGACACAAGGTGAGCGAGGACGACCTTGAGGCCCTGATCCAGAGCCAGGAGAAGCTGTGCTCCAACTTTGGGCGCAAGCGTAAGACCATTGCCATGGGAATCTACCGCTCCGATCTGATCAAGTACCCGGTTCACTACCGTGGCGCCGATCCCGATGCCACCTCCTTCATTCCCTTGGGAATGGATAAGGAGTTGACCTTGCGTCAAATCTGCAGCGAACATCCCAAGGGAAAAGAGTACGGTCATATTGTCAGCGACCATGCGCTCTTCCCCTTCCTGCACGACGACAACAACGATGTACTCTCCTTCCCTCCGGTCATCAACAGCGACCGCATCGGGGCTGTCGAAGTAGGGGATGAGAACCTCTTCCTCGAACTCTCGGGTATGGACTTGAAGGACCTGCTGCTTGCAGCCTCGATCATGGCCTGTGATATGAGTGACATGGGCTTTGAGATCCTTCCCGTCAAGGTCATCCTGGGCGAAGAGACTGAGTTCGGCAGTGAGATCACCGTTCCGTATTACTTCCAGGAGCCCGTCTCCTGCACGATGGCCCAGATTCATAAGACGCTGGGCGTGAAGCTCGGCAGTGATGAAGTGATTGCATCGCTGAAGCGTATGGGAATGCATGCCATCTGCGACAGTGATGTCGTCTATGCAACGGTGGCCGAGTATCGCAACGATTTTCTGCATCCTGCTGATTTGATCGAGGATGTGATGATCGGCTACGGGCTGAATAATTTTGCACCCGAGATGCCCCAGGACTTCACCGTCGGTCGCCTCAGTCCTGCCGAGGAGATGGGCCGCAAGGTAAAAGACCTGATGGTCGGCCTGGGCTTTCAGGAGATGATGTACAACTACCTCGGTTCCAAACGCGAGTATGTGGACAACATGTCCTACCCCCAAGAGAAGTGCATCTTCATCTCCAATCCGATGAGTGAGAACTATGAGGTGGTGCGCCCCTCGATCATTCCTTCATTGTTGGAGAGTGAAAGTGTCAGCGCCCATGCCCCGTTCCCGCACAAGATCTTCGAGGTAGGCAAGGTAGCCTTCCGCGATGAACATGACAACAGTGGAACGACCACCCGCAACACCCTCGGCTTCCTGGCCAGCGACAGCGTGATGGGATACAACGACGTCTCATCGTTGGTCAATACGCTTCTCTACTTCCTGGGAAAGGAGTTTAGCCTCGCATCCCTTGAAGGAGACGGCAGGTTCATCGACGGCCGCTGTGCGCGCATCATGGTCGGACAGATCGAGGTCGGTGTCTTTGGTGAGATTCATCCCCAGGTTCTGGAAAATTGGGGCAGCACCATGCCCACCATTGCCTGTGAGATTGATTTGGATCTGGTGATGGCGAACTAGGCAGGTTCTTTATTATCAATGCGGGCTGCAGGATTTCCTGCAGCTTTTTTTATGCTACAAGAGCACGATCAGGAGAGCGGCGATAGCCAGGGCGAAGCCTAAAAAGAGGTCGGTGAAGGAACCGCGTAGTGCCTTGATCCGGTGCAGCACCTTCGCCCCCGGTTTGCTGACTGCCACAGCAAACAGCAGAATCCCTCCAAGGAGTGTGTACAAGGTCTTGAGCATATTCGGTGTGTTGAAAAAGAAGTCATGCCCATAGCCCAAGGCTTGTTTCTGACCGAGCAGCGTCCCGATGAATGCCATCACCTGAGGAGCAAAAACTCCGGTGAGAACGCACATGACAGCCAGCAAGAGTAGCCCCAGGTGTAAAGAAACGGGAAATCGGGGCAGGCTGCCTTGCATGATCGGCTCAAGGGGCTGCCTGGAAGGCAGAAAGATACGGGAGAGCTTGATGAAGGAAGCCACCGTTGCGGCCCCTGCAATGCTGAGGATGACATATTGCCATCCACCCTTGAGGGAGTAGGTGAGCAGCGTCTTGCTGAAGAACCCATTGAACGGGGGAAGGGCTGTGATGGAGAGGGCTGCAATGAAATAACAGAGCATGGTCAACGGCAGCATCTCTCCTTCCTGACGCAACCGCCGGTTCGCTCCCCTGAGTGTATAGACATTACGGTTGCCACCGCTGTCGGTAGCGGTTCCGATCGAGAGAAAGAGCAGAGCCTTGAAGAGAGCGTGGCAGAAAGCATGGAAGAAGGATGCTGCGAGCAACAACGAACCTGCTCTCGTTTCCAAGCCGTAGTGAAGAGCCAGACCCCAGGCACTGACCACATACCCTATCTGGCTGATCGAGTGGTAGGCAAGCAGCTGTTTTGCATCGCTCTGGGCAAGGGCGAAAAGAACCGCCAGCAGGGCGGTGATGGTCCCTGCCCAACTGAGCGGAAGGCTCATTGCACCAGAGAGAGGGGAGAGTGAGAATACGCGAATCAACGCAAAGAGAGGAATCTTCAGCAAGACGCCTGAAAGCATGGCCGAGACTGCATGGGGAGCCTTGGAGTGGGCATCGATGAGCCAGAGCGAGAGGGGCATCACGGCAACCCGTAAGAGTATGGGAACTACCAACAGCACGAGACAGAGGAGGGCGGTTTTCTGTGCCTCCGGTCCAAGGCCGGCAAGTCCTTGGGCAATTCCTTCGTAGCTGAGTGAGCCGGAAAGACGATAGAGGCCGAATGTACCCAGCAGGAAGAAGACCATCGCCGATGAGGAGATCATGAGGTAGGAGAAGGAGGCATACACGGCATTGCCCTTTTGGCTGCTTGCTATCAATACATAGGCGGCAACACCCATCACCTCAAGACATACAAACAGGTTGAACAAGTCGCTTGTCATGGCGATGGCGCTGATCGCTGCATTCTGGATGAGAATCAGGGCGGTGAAGGAGGAGTGTCCCGGCCCCACCTTGCGTGAGTAGATCCAAGAAGGAATGGTGACGGAGGCGGCGAGGAGAATCATGAGCATCGACAATCCGTCAAAGCTGAAGGTTATTCCTATAATGCCTCTATAGGAGCCCGCCACTGCATCGATGCTTCCCGTTTCCTGCAATACCGGATAGAGAGAGAGGACAATAATGACAGGAACGACCAAGCCGATGATGACTCCCACGTATTCGGCAAGCCTGCGTACCTTCGTAGGAAAGAAGCTCTTGCAAACCAGAATCAAGGCTGCACCGAGCAAAGGGAGGTAGATGGGAGAAAACATCAGGTTTGCATTACTCAGCATGGATTCCCCCTACCACAAGAGATTTGCGGCCATGAATCCTATAGCCAGGGCATAGCCGAAAAAGAGATCGGCGAAACCAACCTCTTTGGATGAGAGCGGCCGGATAAGCTTTCTCACCCAGGCCGTCCGTGTCAGGACGATGCAGAGGAACGCAAGACCGACCGTGACAAGGGTTTTTCCCAAGTCTTCATACGCGTAATACGCGATATACCCTCCCTTTGCCTCGGAGAGAGGGGTGAGAATATGAACAAGGAACCTTTGGATCCTCTCATAAAAGAACCCTCCAGCGAGGATCATAAGGGCAAGCAGGGCATAGGAAAGCTTCATTGTTTTCGATACGACACAGCTTTCATCAACGGCCAGGGCTTTTTTGGAAGGGAGAAACATGAGAGCCAATTTGCTGTAGGCAACGATGGTTAGTGCCGATGTTATGGACAGCAGATGCACCGAGGTATGGTTCTTTGCAAGGTGCAGCATGGTGTTCTTTCCCATGAACCCGATCGTTGGCGGCAGGGCTGTCATGCTCAGGGTGGCAATGATGAAGCAGATGAAGGTAAGAGGGATTCGCTCTCCCCTCTGTCTGAGTGCCGCAATTGCTCCTCGTGCCTTGTTCAGGTCCTTTGTGCCAAGGACGTCGGTTGTGGTTCCGACGGTCAGAAAGAGCAAGGATTTCGAGAGTGCATGGCAGAAGCCGTAGAGCAGGGCGATTCCAAGCAACAGGGCTCCTTTTTCGGTCTCTATGCCGGCCTTGACGGCCAGACCGTATGCACATACCACATAACCGATCTGGCTGATCGAACTGTAGGCCAACAGTCGTTTTGCCTGGTGTTCGAAGAGAGCGAGCAGGATGCCGACGACCGAAGAGATGCCTCCCGCCCAAGCCATGGTGAATCCGATGCGCTGACTTCCCACCACCAAGAGCAGCAGGCGGACGAGGGCGAAGAGGGGAATCTTGATCAGAACCCCCGAGAGCAGTGCCGATACTGCATGCGGAGCCTTGGAGTGGGCTCCGACCAACCAGCCGTGCAGGGGAAAGACTGCACTTCGCAGCAGTGTGGAGATGACGATGAGAACCAAGGAGAGCTGGGCCACCACCAGGTCGTTTCCTCCAAGGTTGTTCTTGGCCTCTGCGATGGCTTCATAGGAGAGTGAGCCGGTGATACGATAGAGGCCGAAGGCCCCGAGCAGGAAGAAGACCATAGCAGTAGCGCTGAATATAAGGTAATTGAAGGAAGCCAAGGCTGAGCTGTCCTTCTCGCTTGAAGCCACCAATACATAGCTGGTGATACCCATCACCTCCAGACAGACGAACAGGTTGAAGAGGTCGGCGGTAAGGCTGGTAGCTGCAACGGCGGCACATTGTACGAAAAATACCACGCTGAAGGTGTTCTGTGTAGGCCCTGCATGTCTGCTGTACAGCCAAACCGGAATGCTTACGACCAGATGCAAGGCGATCAAAAGATAGGAGAGTCCATCGAAGTGATAGTGGACGCCCAGACTCGTCTCCCAGGCCCCAATGACTGTCTCTACACTCTGATGGTCCCATACTGCGCCTCGCAATGCAAACAGGGCGAATGCCGGAAGCACCAGACCGATGAGAAAGCCAAGAAGCTCGAATGCCTTGCGCACGGTCTCGCCTGCGAACGCCTTGGCCGCAAGAATCAGGCTGGCGGCAAGCAAAGGGAGGTAGATGGGTGCGAGAAAGAGGGTGTCAATGCTCATCAGCCAACCTCTTGGTGATGACATCGATATCAAGTGATCCTGTGGCCTGGTAGAGGCGTACGGCAAGGGCGAGCGAGAGTGCCGATACACAGACCCCGATGACAATGGCTGTGAGCATGAGGGCCTGGGGAATCGGGTCGACCATGTGGATAATGCCATCATCAAGTATGGGGGCCTGGCTGCCGATCCTGCTCCCTTCCAGGATGAAGAGCAGAACGACTGCCGCATTCATCAGGTTCAATCCGAAGATTTTCTTGATGATGTTGCGCATTGCAACAATGGCGGAAAATCCAATCAAAAAGAGCAGGAAAATGAGGATTCGTTCAATGATCATGGCTGCCTCCCATCATGGCGATGCACATGACGGCAATGCTCGTACCTACTTTCAATCCGATGATGATGTTCAGCAGTATGATGAAGTTCGGCGAGAGGTTCTGCACTGTCTTGACCGGGTTGCCGAAGAATCCGCTCTCAAAGAAGACTCCGCTGATCGAGGCGAGCATCAGAAAGAGGAAGGACAGGGACTCGATGCGTGAAAGGACGATGGTATTGGTCAGCTTGGTTTTCAACTCGGTGCCCAATGCCAGAAAGACAATACCCGAGGCCAGTATGACCCCGCCCTGGAAGCCTCCTCCCGGTGAGATGTGTCCGTACAACATAACATAGAACCCGAAGAGCAGGACAATGGGACCCAGTTTGGAAGCCACAACCTCGATGAGGTTTGTCCGAAGCGAATGCCGGGGAAGTTTTTCGGGTTCGAGGGAGAACTTGACAGCCTCTTCATCCATCTTGTGACGGCCCAAATTGATCAGGATCGACATGGTTCCGGTAATGGAAACGAGCAGTACCAGCGTCTCTCCCAGTGTATCCATGGCCCGGTAGCCGAGATAGATTGCACTTACGGTATTATCGGCGCCTGTGTCTGCTTTTGCATTGCCGAATAAATAGTCGCGCGCCTGAACCGGCCAGGGAGCATCGCTGAGTATCACCGGAAGGATGGCGAGTCCCAGGATGAGGATGGTCAGAATGATTTTTGAATGCGTCAAAGCCTTCATGACTCCTCCTTGTCCCGTCTTTGGGTATGACGAATGGCCCAAACGAAAATGACGGTCGATACACCGGCTCCGACGGCCGCCTCGGTGATCGCCACATCAGGGGCCCGTAGAATCGTGAAAAGCAATGCACTGAGCATGCTTATGGCTGAGAGAGCAATAACAGAGTGCAATAGATCCTTGCTGGCCAAGGTGAAAATTCCCAAGACAAGAATGAGGCTGAGAATGAGGATATGCATGATCATAGGCTTTTATCCTCCTTTGCCATGGAGGATCGGTGCTTCTCGGCGTCCTCACTCTCCCAAATGAATCTGGCGACAATGGAGCTGCCGGTGGGAGCAGAGATGAGAAAGAACACGATGAGGATGATCAGGCGGGCGGTACTGGCCAGCGAGGGGGAGAGCAACAGCAAGGCGATCAGGTAGGAGAAGACCGCCGTCGTTGCGCACAACGAACCTGCATGGAGACGACTGTATGGGTCCTTGAACCTGAAGAGACCGATCATACCCACAATGCCGAAGGCGGTTCCAATCAAAAATGCAATGAGGGAGAGGATTTCCCGTATGATCATCGTCCCTCCTTGCGGTGCTTGAGAAACCGCGTAATGGCCAGGAAGCCAAGAAAACCGAAGATATCATAGACCAAGGCTACATCGAGATAGAGTGTTCTACGATTTCGTATCCCCCACAGGATCAAGAGGGCCAACGAGACTGCAGAGAGTACATTGAGGGCGACAAGCCGGTCGCTTGAGGTGGGGCCGAGCATGAGTCGGATCAAGGTGATGAAGGCAAATACGAACAGGGCTGTCTGCATGCCTGAAAGAATGAAAGAACTCATAGCCACGTCCTCCCCAAAGCGTGCTCCAGCTTTGTCTTGACCGCCTCTCCCGCCGCTTTCGTATGCATGGTGGTACAGAGCAGCCAGTGTACCGTCAGGTGGTCGTCGTTGAGGTCCAGCGTCATGGTCCCCGGGGTGAAGGTGATTGCATTCGCCAGGACGGTCCTTGCGATGTCCGAGCGCAGGCGTGTTCGGAAATGAACGATGCGGGGGTTGGTGTTTCCGCTTATCACCGCTTTAACCACCGAGAAGCTGCTGACATACAAGGAGACGACCATCAGCAGGAGGAACCTGATGAGCGAGAGTGGTCTGGGGATGAAGAACCCCAAACCGGCCTCGTGCTCGGGTAAGAATATATGATAGGTGAGACTTGCAGTCAGAATGGAGGCTCCAAGACCAAAGAGCAAGGAAAATAGTCCCGGCTCCGTGGTGAAAAGAAGCCAAACAAGGAAAAGAAAGAGGGTGGTCAGTACAAAACGTATGAGGGCCCAGATTCTTCTACTGTTCATCTTTACTCCTTGTCGGCGATGAGGGTGTGAAAGTCTATGCTGCTCTTGCTGGTTATCAGCGCTTCACGAAGATCACTTTGATGGAGCAAACGGGCAAGTTTGCTGAGAATCCTCAAATGAAAACTGGAGCTCTTTTGCGGGCCTACCAACAGGAAAACCAGAACAACCTGCTTGCCGTCCAGGGCCTTGAGGTCCAAGGTGGGTGTGAGGCGCATGGCTGCAAGCAGGGTCTTCTTCATCGAGGGACAGCGGGCATGGGTGATGGCGCAGCCTTCTCCCATGCAGGTGGTATGAAAGCCCCCGTCTCTGAGACGCTCGACCAAGTTGTCGGGAGCTTGCTCGGGGTGCACTGCATGCAGTTGGTCGGTCAGGGTCTTGATGACTCCTTGGATGGTTTGTTCGCTTCGATCGAGCAGGATGCAACGCTGATCGAGTAAATCCCTTATGTTCGCCATGCCTATACCTCTTCCTCGTCTTGTACCAAACCAGCAGCCCAATCAACCGGCAGGGTGAACATAATGCCGGTTCCAGGATTTTCCAATCCTCCCACCACTCCATCGACCAGCTGTTTGGCCTTGCGTACCACCTCATCGTCCTTAACGACCGAGAGGATGGTTTTATTATAAGGTCTGTTGCCTTTCATAAAGTCTTTGAATCCTGCAAAAAGAGGTACTTCATACGTCAGGAAACGGCCCATTCCCTCGCTGTCGAGGATGGTGGAGCCGGTGATGCCCGCTTCTACGTAGGCTTCGAGCACCTCTTCCAGATACTCTTCGTTGTTCAGGACGAATACCAGTAGTTTCATCTATATCTCCAAGCAAGGATTGTGTTTGATGGTACCATAGGGTTTTCAGGCCGGTCAATGAATTCTATTATGCATAAAATGTGAATATCCATGCAGTTTCTCTGTTTGGGTATTGACAGGGAAGGGGAGGCAGCGGTAAGGTTTCGCCATGAACAGAACCTTTTCACACGAGCACCATCATCACTTCTGCAACCAACCGTAGACAGGTGGGCTCTGATACCTATAGATACAGACCTCCGCATGTCGCGGGGGTTTTTTTATACCCTGAAAGGAGCAGTCAATGGCACAAGTATTGAGAATCGCAATTCAGAAGAGTGGCAGGCTGAGTGAGAAATCACTGGAAATCATCAAAAAGTGCGGTATTAAGTTCGGTAGTGACGAGCGTGTTCTCAAGGAACAGGCTTCCAATTTTCCCCTGGAGTTCCTCTATGTCCGCGATGATGATATTCCTGCCTATATCCGTGACGGTGTGGCGGACATCGGCATAGTCGGACGCAACGAGTACGACGAACAGGCCATCGACCTGCAGGTGCTTACCGACCTCGGGTTTGCCAAATGTCGTCTCAGTATTGCTGTTCCCCAGGATATGCACTATACAGGCTTGATCAGCCTCGAGGGCAAGCGCATCGCCACCAGCTACCCCAACATCCTCGGTGGTATATTGAAGGAGCAGGGGGTGAAGGCGAGCTTTGTGCAAGTCTCCGGTTCGGTGGAGGTGACACCTGCCGTCGGCATTGCCGATGCCATTTGCGACTTGGTTTCAACCGGAGCGACCCTTGCCATGAACGGGCTGAAGGAAGTTCAGGCCATCTACACCTCGACTGCGGTCATGATCGGGCGCAAGCAGATGGGAAGCAGTGAGAAAGAGGCGATTCTCCAGCGCCTTATGCTGCGCATCGATGCGGTGATGCGTGCCGCCTCCTTCAAATATGTAATCTTCAACCTGCCCGAGGAACACCTCGATCAGGTGGCTCGTATTGTCGGCGGTATGAAGAGCCCGACGGTCACGCGTCTGATGGAAGCGGGCTGGGTTTCAGTGCAGACCGTTGTTGCCGAAGATACGTTCTGGGATGTGTTCGAGCAGCTCAAGGCTCTCGGAGCCCAAGGAATTCTGGTGACTCCGATTGAGAAAATGACCGAGTAGGGGGAATGTATGGCCTATCTTGCGCGATTCTATGACCCACAGGACGAAGAGCTGCCCAACCTGCTCGCCCGTAACACAATAAACAGCGAGGGCCTGACCGAGCGGGTGAGCGCCATTCTAGCGGCGGTGAAGGAGGAGGGCGATGCAGCCCTGCTGCGATTTGCAAAGCAGTTTGACAAAGCCTCTTTATCCGAGCTTCGGGTACGTGAAACTGAGATTCTGGAGGCAAAGGGCAAGATATCCGATGATTTGAAAAGGGCTCTTGCGGTGGCTTACAACAATATTTTCTCCTTCCATACCGAGCAGCTTCCCCAGGCGGAGAAGCTTTCAGTAAGGCCTGGAGTCGAGCTTTCACGCAAGATAGTCCCCATCCAACGGGTGGGTCTCTACATCCCCGGTGGTACGGCACCCTTGTTTTCCACCACGTTGATGCTGGCAATTCCAGCCCAAGTGGCTCACTGTCCTTCGGTGGTGCTCTGTACTCCCCCGGACAAGGATGGGAACATCCATCCTGCCATTCTGTATGCAGCCTCCCTGTGCGGAGTGAAGGAAATCTACAAGGTAGGCGGCGCCCAGGCAATCGGTGCCATGGCATACGGGACACAGAGCATCAAGGCGGTGGACAAGATTTTCGGACCGGGCAACCAGTATGTCACCGAGGCAAAGATTCAGGTAAGCAGCAGCTGCTGTGCCATCGATATGCCAGCCGGTCCGAGTGAAGTCATGGTCATCGCATCTCCTGCGTCCAACCCGGACTATGTTGCCAGTGACTTGCTCAGCCAGGCCGAGCATGGACGTGACAGTCAGGCGATGCTGGTCGTCTGTGCAGGAGAAAAGGAGGGATTCGCTTTCCTGGACAAGGTCGAGCAGGCCATCGAAAGACAATTGGCCGTCTTGGGCAGGCATGAGTATCTTTTGGCCAGTCTGCATAGCAGCCGTGCGTTCGTCCATCCTGATCCGAGGCGGTGCGCCGCCTTGGCCAACGCGTATGCAGCCGAGCACCTTATCATCAATATGGAGGATGAGCCTGCTGAAAAACAACTGTTGGATTGGATAGTCAATGCCGGTTCCATATTTTTAGGTCCCTACTCGTGTGAGAGTGCGGGCGACTATGCAAGCGGTACCAACCACACCTTGCCGACCAATGGCTGGGCGAGAAGTTACAGCGGGGTAAGCACCGATTCTTATCTCAAGAAAATCACGGTGCAGAAGCTGAGCAAGGATGGGTTGGAAGACCTTGCTCCGACGTTATTGACGATGTCCGAAGCAGAGAAGCTGACTGCGCACCGTAATGCGGTTGCGATTCGATTGGGAGGAGAGAGATGAGAGAGTTGCTCAGAGAGAATATTGCCACGCTGAGACCGTACAGCTGTGCACGCAATGATTTCACCGGGGAGGCCGAGGTGTACCTCGACGCCAACGAGAACTGGCAGGACTTTGTCGGCAGGGAGGACGCAAACCGCTACCCCGATCCCATGGCCGTTCATGTGCGCAAGGCCCTTGATGATGTGTTGGGTCTTCCGTTCGATCATACGGTCATAGGTAACGGCAGCGATGAGTTGATCGACAACCTGTTTCGCTGTTTCTGCCGCCCGCAAAAGGATACCGTCCTTCTGATGCCTCCCACCTATGGCGCCTATCGTGTGTTCGCCGACATCAACGATGTTCGGGTGGAAAATGTTCCCCTTACCCCTGACTTTCAAATCGACATGCCGGCCATTACGTCCTATCTGGCTGAAGAGAAGGGGCGAAGAACACAAGAATCCAGGCTGAAAATGCTCTTCATCTGCAGTCCGAACAATCCCAGCGGCAATGCCTTCCCCTTGGATGAGGTGCGCACAATCTGCTCCTTGTTCGATGGGATTGTTGTTGTCGATGAAGCTTATTTTGACTTCAGCACTCAAGAGAGTGCAGTGAGCCTGCTTGATGAGTTTGAGAACCTTGTAGTGTTGCGCACGCTTTCCAAGTGCTGGGCTTTGGCCAGCGCCCGGGTCGGAGTGGCGATTGCAAGCAAAGAGATCATAGCTGTCATCAGGAGCATGAAGTATCCCTACAATGTGGGAGGTCCTTCGCAGGCCATTGCACTGAAGGCGCTTGAGCAGGCGGACCAAGTCCAGAAGGGGCTTGCTATGATTAAGAGGGAGCGGGAGCGCCTGAGTGTCGAGCTTGCCAAGTTGAGCTGTGTCGTCCAGGTATTCAAAAGCGACGCCAATTTCTTTCTGGTCCGCATGACCGATGCCGCCGGCATCTACCACTATCTGCTTGGCAAAGGTATTATAGTGCGTAACCGCAGCAAGGAGATGCACTGCGAAAATTGTTTGAGGATCACCATCGGCAGCGAGCACGAGAATGATGTGCTGCTCGCCGCCTTGAAGGAGTACGACCATGCATGAACGGGTGTTGTTTCTCGATCGTGACGGTATTATCGTCGAGGAAACCCAGGTCGACAGCCTGGAAAAAATCAGGTATATCCCCGGTGTGTTCTCCGCCCTGGCCAGACTCCGTTCCTCCGGGCTGTGGTATTTTGCCATGGTGAGCAACCAGGACGGGGTGGGCACCCCATCCTTTCCTCAGGAATCCTTTGACATCCCCCAACAGAGGATCCTGGAGACCTTGGCCGGGGAGGGCATTTCCTTCGATGCCCTGCATATTGATTTTTCCCTGCCTTCGGACAACTGCCCCGGAAGGAAGCCAAGGATCGGGATGCTTGGAGAGTACCAGGGTGAAAAATACGACCTTGAGCATTCGGTGGTGATAGGGGATCGACTGACCGATGTCCAGCTTGCCAGGAACCTCGGATGCAAGGCTGTCTGGTTTGCCTCTCCTTCCCGTGCCAACGAGCTGTCCGACGAGCTGAAGGAGACTTGCATCCTCATCAGCGACAATTGGGCCCGAGTTGCTTCGTTCTTGCTCGACGACAGCGCTCTGGCCCCCCGTATCGCCCGCATTGAGCGAAAGACAAAGGAGACCCAAATCGCCCTCGAACTCAACCTCGATGGAGGAGGGCAGGGACATGTGCACACCCATATCCCCTTCTTCGACCATATGCTTGAACAGGTGGTTCGCCACAGCGGCTGCAATCTGGATTTGCACGCTCACGGGGATCTGGTTGTGGATGAGCATCACACCATCGAGGATGTGGGGCTTGCCCTGGGGCAGGCGTTTCGGCAGGCTTTGGGCGACAAGCGTGGCATCAGCAGGTATGGGTTTGAGCTGCTTCCGATGGATGAGGTGCTTGCCCAGGTAGCCATCGATTTCTCTGCAAGGCCCTACCTGCAGTGGAAGGTCGACTTCAAGCGTGAGTATATCGGTACCTTCCCCACTGAGATGGTCGAGCACTTTTTCAAGTCGTTCAGTGACAGCGCACAGTGCAATCTCGCACTTTCTGTAGGTGAGGGAAACGCCCATCACCAGTGCGAGGCTCTGTTCAAGGCGTTTGCCAGAGCGCTTAGGAAGGCGGTGCACCGCAATCCGTACTCCATGGAACTGCCTTCCACCAAGGGGATGCTATGAACATAGCAATAGTCAAATATAATGCGGGCAACACCCGCTCGGTGCTCTGCGCCCTGAACCGGCTTGGGTATGAGGGCGTGGTTACCGATGACCAAACCACTTTGGAGAAAGCAGACCGGATCATTTTCCCCGGGGTGGGAGAGGCTTCCACCGCCATGGCATACCTACGGGAAAAAGGTCTGGATCAGGTCTTGCTCAACCTCAGGCAGCCATTTTTGGGTATCTGCCTGGGCATGCAGCTGATGTGCGCCAACAGTGAAGAGAATGCTACGAAGACCTTGGGGATTTTCGATGCTCCTGTGCTCAAGTTCCGTCTTGATCCCGAGTATAAAGTACCCCATATGGGTTGGAATACGCTCAGTTGCAAAGCAGATGAGCTCTTTTCGGGCTTGCCTCACACGAATTGGTGCTACTTCGTGCACAGCTACTACGTGCCTGTTTGCAGCAGTACCATCGCCTCCACAGAATATGGAGGACAGGCTTTCACTGCGATTCTCCACAAGGACAACTTCTATGGGTGTCAATTTCATCCTGAGAAGAGCGCAGAAAGCGGCGAGCGTATTCTGAGAAACTTTCTGGAGGTGCTGTGATGCAGCTGATTCCCGCCATTGACATCATCGAGGGTTCGGCGGTTCGTCTCAGCCAAGGGCTGTATGACTCCAAGAAGGTATATGCTTCCGACCCCTTGGAAATAGCCAAGCAATTTGAGGCCGCCAACATCAAAAGACTGCACTTGGTGGATTTGGACGGCGCAAAAGGCAAGGGTATCGTGAATCTTCATATCCTTGAGCGCCTTGCCGCCCACACCTCCTTGATCATCGATTTCGGTGGTGGCATCAAGAGGACCGAGGACCTGCAGGCGGCCTTCGATGCGGGGGCGAGCATGGTGACCTGCGGTTCGATCGCCGTCAAGGATCCTTTGCTTGTACGATCCTGGATCGAGGGCTTCGGCAGCAGCCGTTTGATTCTTGGTGCCGATGCCCGGGATGGCTTGATCCAGAGCAGCGGGTGGTTGGAGTCGAGTACTCTAGAGGTTGGTCCGTTCATCGATGCATATCTTGACTATGGCCTGGATACCGTCATTTGTACCGATATCTCCAAAGACGGCATGCTGCAAGGCCCTTCCTTGGAACTGTACAAGAAATTGCTCGGCTCTCGTCCGTCCTTGAAGCTCATCGCCTCCGGGGGTGTGGCTTCCCTGGGGGATTTGAAGGCATTGAAGGGAGCAGGTCTGTACGGTGCGATCATCGGCAAGGCTTTGTACGAAGGTAGGATAAGCTTGGAAGAACTTGCAGGATTCGGGGAGGAAGAGGATGCTGGCTAAACGGATAATACCCTGTCTCGATGTTCGGGATGGAAGAACGGTGAAAGGGGTCAACTTTGTCAACCTCAGGGACGCAGGGGACGCGGTGGAACTGGCCAAGGCGTACAGCCTCTGTGGTGCCGATGAGCTGACGTTTCTCGATATCACGGCGACTGTGGAGGGTCGTTCGACCTTCTGCGCCCTGGTCGAGCGTATCGCACAGAACATCGCCATCCCCTTCACGGTCGGTGGGGGAATACGAAGTGCTGATGATGTTTCAGCTCTTTTGGATAGCGGGGCCGATAAGATTTCCATCAACAGCCAGGCGGTCGCCGACCCTGGCGTCATCGATTCGCTTGCCCTGCGTTTCGGTTCCCAGTGCGTGGTGTGTGCCATTGATGCCAGGCGCAATCCTGCCTTCGACACCCCAAACCAGGAAGGATGGGAAGTCTATGTGCATGGCGGACGCAAGCCTACCGGCATCGAGGTGATCTCCTGGGCCAAGCAGGCATACGGCAGGGGCGCAGGGGAGATCCTTCTCACCAGCATGGAGCACGACGGCACCAAGGGTGGGTTTGCCATCGACTTGACCCGCCGGGTCGCCCAGGCTGTGGGCATTCCTGTTATCGCCAGCGGCGGGGCGGGGTCCATGGAACATTTTGAAGCGGTATTCAAGGAAGGACAGGCTGATGCGGCTCTGGCGGCATCAATTTTTCATTTTCATGAAATAGATATCCCACAGCTGAAGATTTTTCTTGAGCAACGTGGTATAACTATGCGTACCCGCTAGTAAGGAGATTTCTATCATGGGACTTGATTTTGAAAAACAGGGAGGCTTGATCCCTGCCATTGTACAGGATGCCGTAACACGCAAGGTCCTGATGCTTGGGTATATGAATGAAGAGGCACTGAAGCTGACACGCGACAAGAACCTGGTGACCTTCTATTCACGCAGCCGTCAGGCTCTGTGGACCAAGGGCGAGACCAGCGGCAACTATCTGCAGGTCCGTGAAATTCTTGAGGACTGCGACCACGATACCCTCTTGATCAAGGCGATTCCCACCGGTCCTGTCTGCCATACAGGAGCCGATACCTGCTTCGACGAGGTAAACGATCCCGAGCAGGTTTCCTCCACCGAATTCCTGTTCTATCTTGAGGAGGTTATTCACGATCGACGTGATTTCCCCCAGGAAGGTTCCTATACCAATCACTTGTTCAGTCGCGGGTTGAACAAGATTGCCCAAAAGGTCGGTGAGGAAGCTGTTGAATTGATCATCGAGAGCAAGGATGACAATAAGAATCTCTTTCTTGGTGAAGCTGCCGATTTGATGTACCACTTCCTGGTTCTCCTTACCCAGAAGAATGTACAGTTCTCGGAAGTCATCGATGTGCTGAAGGGAAGACACAGCCGTTAAGCAGCAGGACTGGCAAAACCATCAACTACGCATCACCTGCCTGAAAACGGCAGGTGATGTCGTTCAAATGAGGTATCAAGAAACCCAAAGGGGTCTTTTCTATACAGAAACAGGTTTTGGTTCTAGAATTAGCTATCGGAGGTGATCATGAGCATTTATGTCGTTCGTCATGCCGAGAAGCAGAGCGGTGATTTTCACCATGAAGGCTTGAAGTTCAATGATCAACCGATTACCAAGGCAGGGATGGAAAGCGCCCGTCGATTGGTGGACTTCTTCTCCCCTATCGATATTGCTTCCATTCACGTCAGTGAGTACCTGAGAACCCAACAAACCATCGCTTTTGTTGCAGAATCAAAAGGCTTGGTGCCTCTTGTTGACCGTAGGATCAATGAGATTGATATCGGTGTCATCGAAGAGATGACCGATACACAAGTTGAAGAGCAGTACCCTGATTTCTGGGCTGCCTACCACACACGCGATCATGAGTTCCGCATGCCCGGCGGCGAAACCGGATATGAAGCACAAAAGCGTATCAGAAGTCTTTTCGACTCTTTGGATAGGACGAAGAACCATATCCTCTGCACTCACGAAGGCTTGACCCGAATCCTTCTCTGCTCGGTGTTGGGCCTTCCAGCATACCGAAGACACCTTTTCAGCATCGATTATGCATCGATTACCGTGTTTGAATACCTGCCGGACTTCCACTGTTGGACGGTACCGAAGGTGAATATGGTGGTGTAATGCGCTGATCCCAATGGTTGCCCAACTGGAGGCAATCTGAGGAATGGTCTCTCTAGGCTGAATTTGCTCTTGGATTATTGTACGATTCCAAGGACAAGAGAAGAAATGCAAGCGTTCATCGGAATCGCACATCGCGAGTATTTCAGGTCGTCGCTCCTCAAGCCATTACTGAATTCAGGACGATTGAGGATGACAATTCCCGACAAGCCAAACAGCCGTAACCAGAAGTACATTGCTTCCTGAGCCAGGGTATTCGGTGAAAGCTAAGCTGATATTCATATCCAGGTAGGGTGAGCTACTTGCCTTTTTCTCTGTTTGACTATAAATATTGTTTTAGTCAAATGTTTTTAATGAGGTCGAAATGCCAAAAGCCTTCTCTGTACAGGAACGAGAAACCATTCGGGAACAGCTGAAAATGGAAGCAAGGCAGTGCTTGCAGACACTGGGAATGAAAAAGACTACCGTGGACGAACTGGTAAAGCGCGTACATATTCCCAAGGGGACGTTTTACTTGTTCTATGCTTCCAAGGAACTGCTCTTTTTCGATGTTTTGATGGACTTCCATAACGACATACAAGCAGACTTGCTCTCTGGCTTGGAACAAAAGGAGTCCATCGACACTGAGAGCCTTGTATGCCTCCTGTACTCGCTTTTCAAGCGGGTGGATGGTTCGTTTTTGGCAACGATGATCCAGAATCGCGATATAGAGCTGCTGATGAGAAAGCTTCCTGCTCACATAGTCCAAGAGCATATGCAATTCGATGACTTGAATATGGAACAATTTCTCTCTCTGCTCCCTGTTTCGATTGATGAAGACAGGATTCAGGTCTTCAGTGCAGCCTTGCGTGCAATATTTCTCACCATGCTGCACAAGGCAGAGATTGGTGCAGCTGTGTTCGACGAAGCCTTGCAGCTCCTGCTTACAGGAATTGTCTCTCAGCTTTTGGAGGAAACTCATGATAACGGTCGATAATCTCAACTTCAGCTACACCAGGAAGCCTTTCATCGAGTCAATGAATTTCGCCGTCAAACCAGGGGAGATCTTTGGCTTTCTCGGGCCTTCAGGAGCGGGAAAAAGTACGGTGCAGAAAATCCTTACCGGATTGATTCCGACCTACAAAGGCAGTGTAGTGGTCAACCAGACAGAAGCCAAAAAGCGGAACTCGGATTTCTATGAACACGTAGGTGTGGATTTTGAGGTACCCAGCCTGTTTGAAAAACTTACCGGTCGAGAGAACCTTCGCTATTTTGCCTCCCTGTACAGGCATTCACTTCCGATTGAGCCGTTGTTGGAGTCGGTGGGTCTTGCGAATGAGGCTGATAAGAAAGTCATGGATTACTCAAAAGGTATGAAGTCGCGGCTTAATTTCATCAAAGCCCTGCTGCACGCTCCCTCCCTATTGTTCCTGGATGAGCCGACGTCAGGGCTTGACCCTTCCAATGCGCGTGTGATGAAGGACCTGATACTGCAGCAACGCAAATCAGGCACCACCATCGTGCTTACCACCCACAATATGTACGATGCAACCGAGCTCTGCGACAGGGTGGCTTTCATTGTCGATGGCACGCTTTGCGCCCTCGACACTCCCAGGAATTTGATCATGAGTCGTGGGGCTGCGACCATAACGTACAGCTACAGAGAGAACGCTCAAGAGTGTCAGGGTACTTCGGTATTGGCAGAGACGGCAAACGATTCCTGTTTGCAACGCGTGTTGCAGGAGAACCGGCTGCTGAGCATCCACTCAAGCGAACCAACGCTCAACGATATTTTCTCTGAATTGACAGGGAGGAAACTCCAATGAGGTTCGTCGCTCTGGTACGCGGTGATATCAGATTCCAATTCAAGTATGGGTTTTATCTGCTCTACGGCATCTTTGTCCTGATGTACATTGCTATCCTGCAACTCCTGCCCGAAGAGTGGAAAGGCTATGTCGCCGTTTTAATGGTATTCTCCGATCCAACCATGCTCGGACTGTTTTTCATGGGGGCAATCTTACAGTTCGAGAAGGAGGAGCATACGCTGCACAGCATCATCGTTTCTCCGGTGAAGGTCCAGGAGTATGTACTCGCCAAGCTCTGTTCTCTGGCCGTCATCTCCACCCTTGTTGCACTGTTGCTTGCGAAGGTGGGCGGCATCCTGGACCATCCGATGAGGTTCGGCCTTGCCATCGTGTTCGGCTCCTGCCTCTTTACTTCTCTTGGATTGGTGTTGGCAACCAAGGCCCATACGCTCAATCAATTCTTGCTGTATACAGCACCGTGTGAACTGTTAATCACTGTCCCTGCCGGTTTCTACCTCTTTGGCAATAGTGCTCCGATTTTCTTGATGCACCCTGGCTGCAGCCTGATTGAATTGTGCATGAGCGGCGACCATGTCCTGTTTGCATCTCTCTCCTTGCTGCTGTGGACTCTTTTGTTTGTCTGGTTGGCCATTCGTGAGACAAGAACATATTTCTCAACCTTGGGAGGAGCAAAGGCATGAGAGCTATTTTTATTTCGTTTACTATGCTCCTCAGGCAGATACGCAACGATGGGATGCTGGTGGCAGTCTCACTGGCATCGGTATTGGCCGGCTTCTTCTTTCGGTTCGCTGTTCCGGCACTTGAACGTATTCTCTGCTCTTCTTTGGTAGTTGATGCAGTTCTAGAGCCCTATTATCGACTCTTCGACCTGCTCTTGATCCTGCTCGCTCCCTATATGCTCTGTTTTGCAGCGGCGATGGTCATGCTTGATGAACATGAGCAGGGCCTGACTCGGTACCTCTCTGTCACCCCGCTGCAAACACGCGGATACTTGATATCCCGACTGGGTTTGCCTGCAGGTTTTTCAGCTTTGGCTTCCATGCTCCTGATTGGGTTTTTCCGTCTGACACCATGGAATGGTTTCATACTTGCAGGGACGAGTATGCTGTCGTCGCTTTGCGGATTCTCAGTGTCGCTTTTTCTCTTTTCCTGCTCACGGAACAAGGTGGAGGGAATGGCGATGGGCAAGCTCTCAGGTCTGCTTATGATCGGGCTTCCCGTACCGTTTTTCCTCCACTCTTCCTGGCAGTATCTGTTCAGCTTGTTTCCGTCCTATTGGCTGGCTCGGTATGCACTGCAGGGTTCGGTTGCTTGGTTCCTCACTTCCTTGGCTACTTCTTCGGCAGGCATGTTCATCCTGTACCGAAGGGTGGTGAGGAAACTGGTGTAAGGCTGTGTTCTGCTTCTACCAATTACACTGCTCGTGCTTCCTTCCCGACACCTTCTCGCAGATTGCCTTCACTTCGTCTGCAGCATCCTCGAGTCTTCCACCAGAGCGGAGGCGGATAAGTTCTGCTGCAACTATTTCACTGTTCTTCGGGCTCAGTTCAAACCATGAGGCTGCAATGATACCGGCAAGAATCAAGAGGGCAGGGCCGCCGATGAAGAATAGGAAGAATCGCGACAATACCTGAGGTGTCTGCTCGGCATTGGATACAAAGCCAACCATCTGCAGGAAAAGGCCGATCAGGGGCATTACCAACGCACCCTGTACAAGCTTTCGTGTCAGGGTCATTGCACCTGAATACACCCCTGAGCGCTGGCTGCCGGTCATCAGTTCATCCACATCGATGACATTAGGCAGGATGGCGTAGGGAATGAATACGGCGGCAGAGGTTCCCAACCCGATTACTGCGCACACCAAGGCAACCATCCAGACAGGCGAAGTCGGTGAGAGTGCCAACGTACAGAGCATGCCCGTCAGCCAGATAAGCAGGCCCATCCGGTAGCCAAGTCGCTTGCCCTTGCTGTTCGCAATGCGCACATACACCATGATCATGACCAATTGGACTACCATGAGCGTTCCCATTGCCACCGAGTAGAGGTTGGGACGTTTCAGGTAGTAGGTGAGGTAGTAGGTAAAGAGTGCCATGAGCAGGTCCATCGCACTGTAGGCAAACACGTACATCAGAATATGGATGCGGAAAGAACGGTTTCGGAAGATGGTGAAGAACTCCTTGAGGAAGTTTGCCGATACGCTCTGCTGCTTCACCTGTGGGTCCTCCCAGGTCCCGAAGTAGGTGACCAGCCAAGGCAGGGCGAAGAAGATGCCGAAGGCCACCGACATGTACACATATCCGGTTGAGGGGTGCCCTGCAGCCGAATCGATGATGAGTTTGGGTATGGTGGCTGCAAGCAGGGAGGAGAAGCCTGAGAAGAACAGACGGGCGCCGGAGAGCTTGTTGCGTGTTTTATAGTCGCCTGAAAGTTCGGCTGCGAGTGCTGAATAAGGAATCATGACCATGGTGAAGACGGTGGCGAAAACTATGTATGCAAAGCTGTAGTAGAGAAACAGGGCAGCTTGGGTTTCAAAATTCATCGGCAGCCAGAGAAGGATGAAGGAGAGCGTGATAGGAACGATGCCGGCCAGAAAGTAGACCCGCCGCCTTCCAAACCGCGACTTCGTCTTATCGGAAAGGTAGCCCATAAGGGGATCGGATACGGCGTCCCATACTTTTCCTATGCCGAAGACCAGGCCGGCCAATGCAGGGGAGAGTCCTACCACCTCGGTGAGGTAGAAGAGGAACAACATGCCCACGATCATGAAGGCCCCGCCGCCGTAGATGTCTCCCAATCCATAGGAAACAAGGGTTTTAAACGTAACCATCCTCTCTTTCTTCTCCATCACATGCTCTCCTTCTGTGCAATCTCCCTGAATAGATTCAGGAAGGGACTTGTTGAACGTATGAAAACGGGAATAGAGCCGATGTCAGCTCTGATGGCATAGCGGCCTTCATTGTACACTTGCCCGGTAAAGAAATGTATCCATTTCCCTTCAGGCAGCCATACACGCCTCTTTCTTGCTCCCTTTTTCAGAACAGGAGCAACCAACAGATCCTGTCCATAGAAGTACTGGCCTTGTGCTACGCGATGCTTTTGGACCAGGACCGGCATAATCGGGGGGATTCCCTCTTTTTGATACTGCTCGCTGACATGCTGATGATAGAACAGCAACGCTTGGTGAATACGTGTCATCCTCGCAAAATGCGACAACATCTCTTGGTCATCGTCGAACTGGGCATTTACCCTTGGGTTGATGCCTTCGTGTGTTCTCATCACAGCGGTGAAGGCTGCTGTTTCACAGCTGCGCATCAGCAGCTCCCGGCTTCGCTTGATCCAGGCAAATGAGAAGAACCCTCCGATATCGAAGTGCCAGTACCCGATGCCCGAAAGTGCAGAGGAGATGGCCGCCCGAACAACAGAAGGAAGGCCGCTGTCGGCAAGGAAGTTTACCGCTTGGTCTCCCGCCCAGAACAGCGGGACATTGTTGCTGCTGCCGGTAAAGCCTGAACGGCAGAAGTAGACGATTTCATTGCCTTTCCCTGCCTCCTGTACTGCCTGTGCGTTAAGCTGTGCCCAACGTACAGGGTATCTATTGTGCTCCAGATAGGGGTCCATGTTGTCGAAGAGTTCTCCATCAGGAGGAAGATACTCGCCGAAATCGGCCATCCAGCCATCAAGTCCGATGGCCAGCATGTTCTCCTTGATGATCTGCTTGTACCACAAGCATGCCGCAGGGTTGCACAGATCCACCAAGGCTACGGGAAAAGTCGTCGTACTGGTGATGTAGGGTAATGAAGAGTGTTTTTGGCGAATGAAATAGCCCTTGCGTTCTCCCTCTGCAAAGAGCGGTGCATCGGTGCTGAGAAAAGGGTTGTTGTATCCAAGAAACTTGACGCCCCGTTCGTGCAGTTCTTCGATGAAACGGGGAAGGTCGGGATAGAGCTGCTGGTCGTACTGCCAATTCCAGAAGAGTTGTTTGCCATAGGGTGTAATGCGGATGCCCTGCCAATCCTGGCACCAGATTGCGGTCACAGGTATGCCTGCATCGAGGGCCCGCTTGAGCTTCGCTTCCACGACGGATCGACCGCCCTGCAGACCAAGGATTATGCCGTCGAAGGCCCAGTCCGGCAGGATTTCCTGCCTGCCCAGAAGTGAACTCAAGGCTCCGACAGCCGTAGGAATTGAACCAGCCTGTCCAACGTAGATTGATGATGGGATGTCATGGCAGAGCAGTGTGCAGCTGTCTTTTTGTGAAAAGTCGAATCGGCAGAATGCCGTGGTCTGCATGAGCGCCCACCGCCCTGCAGCCGTAACAAAGCTTGGTTGGGGAAAGTAGGTGTGCTCTTGCGACCCTCCGCGTCCCGAGTGGAGGTTTGCAAACACTTTTACATAATTGGGTCCCCTTCCGATACCCGGCTCCGACACCCAAAGCGGGAGGATTTTTCCCCGGAGGTCCAGATGGGAAAACTGCTCTCCACAGCCGAAAATAGGGTCTTCAGGGAGGAGAGGAAGCCGTATGTGAAAGCGGTTGGGAACCTCGGATGTAAGGACCGTGGGTATGATTCTCAGTCCAAAGGGCTCTTCATGGATTGTCAATTTCACCAGATCGCCAAAGGTTATGTGTATCGTGCCTTCTTTCGTTTTACTCTCGTCAACGCTGAACCGAGAGGGTTCCTTCCACATAGAAAGACTTTCGTCTTTGATGTGGTACATCCCATGGGGCATGGTAATGGTGCAGCTGCCCTGTCCGATGCCGATGCATGGACTTTTCTTTGAATGTTGAAGCACAGGAACTTCGTTATGGGAGAGTATGAAGCTGTCTTGGTTGGTTTGGATGTCGATCATGGGAGCTCTCCTGTTTCCGAAAATACACGGGCTGTCAGGCAAAGCTCTTTGGGAGGTCGGCTGCCTTGATAGGTCGCCAGGAGCAGCGAGAAGTGTACCTGCTCTCCTGCATACGAGGGTGCAGAGGAGTGGAGGTGTTCTGCTGTGAGCAATGCGGCCGTTCTCCCCCATCCCGTGGTCCTGGCCGGATACGTGTATTGTTCTCCCCAATAGGTGCCGAAAGGATTGGCCGTAATGGTCTGTTTTCCATCGGTGATGGTTTGCCGTAAAGGGCAGAATGCAAAGCCATGCAGATGCTTATGGCTCTGTGCGATGAGAAGGCCTGAAGAGCCGTCGGAAAGGGCGATCCAACTGGGGGTGACATGGTTGTTGATCGAGCAAAGGCCTTTATTTCCGCCATAGGCATAGTAGTCCAAGGGGTAGCTGCTCACTGCTCCACCGAAATCCTCCTTCCAAACAGTGATGGTAGTGGTAAGGGGTATGGTTTCAAAGGCTATGATTTCACACGGGGCTACCTGCTTCCATCGCTCATCCCAGGTTCGTCCCAACCTTTGGGCCTTTACGTTGTCATACCCGTGCTCTTTCGTGGACGGGTACTCGACCAGGCAATCGAGACAGAGAACTTGTAATCGTTCATCTATTCTGGCCGTTCGTCTCCAATGTACAGATGCTGATTCTCCTGCTCCCAGCGAGATGGTGCCTTGGGCGATCGAGGCATTGAAGGCAATGGAGGTACTGCGGTGCACAAGCTTGTCATACATAACCCAAGGTGCTTTGATGACATGACGTACATAGTGTGTTTGGAGCGTAAGCGCTCCATCGACACTTGGTTCCAAGTGCAGGGGATTACTCTTCCAATGAGGAATTTCGATGTCACCCGGAACAGAAGCACCAGCTCCCATGACATGCTCAAGCAGTATCCTTGCTTGTGTAATGGCATCCTCTGCCAGCAAGGTGGCTGCTTGCAGGCGGTGAACATTCATCACCGGTGCAGACAGGCCGAAATGCGTGGTGCTCAAGACTTGTAGTCTTGTGCGCATGGTTTGCATGGCAAGCTTTTGGAGTGCTTGAGGAAGGACCGCGCTCCATTGATGAAAATCATCCTGCGAGGAAGGATCGAGGTGATTGGATGCAATAACCCAGCTTTTTGCAGCATCCCAATAGGTGCGTCCTTGTGTCACCATCGTCCAGAGCACATGGTTTTCATACTTTTCCGCCCAGGAGGCGAAGCCGTCGAAGGCCCCGTCGGCAAGGTCCTGAGCGAAGGTGATCGTCCCCGCATTCTCATGGTTTGCCAGATACTCACTCGGCTTGATGAATGATACATACCCAAGGCCTGCGATGCTTTTCACGAGGTGATACAACCCGGCGAACGAAGGGGCGGCAACGCTGAGGGGAGGGAGAAGGAAACCCTCCCAGAATGTGTCATCGGCGTCCATATCCAAAAGAACGATGAGATCGGTTGGTTTTGCCAGGCTCAGCTGTTTCTTTCTGATGCGCTTGAGCATGCGGCGTGCACTTAATCCATACTCGGCCAGGTCCCCTTGATTGATGGCAGGAAGCAGCCGCATCGACTCTCCTCTCTCCCCATCGACCAACAACAGGGGATTATAGCGCTCCGCGATGCCAAGCTTTGGCACGAATGAGCCGAATCCGTTGAACGGGATGGCGCTGTAATAGACTGAGAGAGTCTCGATTCCCAGCTGCTTGTAGAGCTTGAGATGAGAGGGGGTGACCATGCACTCCTGGGGTCTGACAATGGAAGTGCAAGCACTGAACACATCAATGTTGCCCGATCCATCAGGAGCCTTCAACGCCCATTCGACAGCCAGTTTGAACTCTTCAGGGGTATGAGCACTCAACAGTCCGTTGTTCCAGGACATGAGATGGATCTCATCACGACCTGTTGCAACGCGGTCCTTGATGCGATTCAGTATATCAGGTGCATGACGGGGGATGATGTGACCAAGGGAGAACACATTGTCGAAATCCCAGGCACAGTGGACAGAAATGCCTTCTGTTTCCAGCTTCTCCAGATCGTCCAGGATTCCCCTGATGATGCGTATGTCCTTGCCGAATCCTTGTTCATCGGCTGTGTCCCCGCGATAGGAGTGGTAAAAGTTTACATGAAACCGAGGACAGAAGTAGATGGTACGTTCGTCTCTCGGTTTCATACTGCCTCCATGGGAACACATCACTGACCATCTACTACTATAGCCGAGGATGTTGTGCTGTCAAAAGAAAAAAGGAGTTTTTCACCTTGGGGTTGCACAGCTTGACCGTACCGATTGGAAGCGTGGAGAGGCAGTTGAAACTGAAAGTTGGTCTCCATGTCGACCAACTTTCAGATGGATACCTTAAGGGAGCACAACGCTAGATTGGCTCCATCGTCGTAGTACACCACGCTATAGGGAGCATTCTGGTACTCCTCATTGGGATTCGTTGCATCGAAGGAGACCCAAGCTCCAAAGAGATAGATTTCCGGCCGGTAGTGGATGTAGGTTTCAACCGCTGCATCCTGCATCTGGCAATCTGGGAAGTACAGGTTGTTTGCTTCTAGTTTAGTCGAAAGAGCTGCATATTCGGCAGGGCTCATCCCATAGTCGGCACCGGGGCCCTGATCGAAGGACATTTCATCAGACATATACTTCTTCCATGCAGTGATGCGGATGTCGGTGCCCTCCTCCAGGCCATACTGGATGGCGATGGCGCAGAAGACTGCTGCATAGTCCCAGCAGACTCCATAGAGCTTGTACATCGATTCATCGGTCATGCTGCGGTCGCGGATCATCTCATCCACAGGATACATCCCCGGCATGATGTAGTTCCAACGCATCGGGTAGGAGACATCGGCCTGCGTATTGGGATCGGTGAGCTTCATCCTTTGTTCCTGCCAACCCTTGATGGTGTTTCCCAAAGTTTGCTTGGATGCATCGTCGCTTATAGTGATAGCATCGAGATCGCTCTTGGGAAGACTGTAGGTATCGGCAAGGTATTGGATATCGTCATCGGTGATAGAGGCATAGGGGGAGAAGGCCGAAAACTTTAGGGCGTTCTCATCGATCCGGCAACCGTTGTCCGGGCGGCACGAGATGAGAAGAGCGAGTATGGTACATACGAGAACGAATGCAGGGC
>Ga0123334_1001387_pt1 | contig 30530 bp, 29 predicted proteins | sample BiotimSIPDNA_FD_89706 | JGI IMG/M metagenome (GOLD analysis project Ga0123334, IMG submission 89706) | Anaerobic biogas reactor microbial communites from Washington, USA - Biogas_R1 time_0 SIP DNA | ecosystem: Engineered > Bioreactor > Anaerobic > Unclassified | place: Washington, USA...
TAAACAGATATCTGAACCGATTTATGCCATAAAAATATTTAATGATTATGAAGCGGATGAACTTATTATTTTAGATATAGATGCTTCAAAAAAAATATACAACGGTTCTGACCACAGATTTCCTTATGAATTGATAGGTAAGATTTCTGAAGAGAGTTGGATGCCACTAACATTCGGAGGTGGAATTCGATCTATTGATGAGATCAGGCAAATTTTTTTTATGGGTATTGAAAAAGTATGTATCTCATCCTTTGGAATTCACGATCCATCATTTATTACCGAAGCTGCATTGAAATTTGGAAGACAAAGTATTGTTGTTTCCATTGATTATCGCTATACTGAATCAGGTCCGGTTGTGTATACACATGGGGGATTATGCTCCACAGGAATGACTCCATCGCATTGTGCAGAGTTGATGGAACAATCAGGGGCCGGAGAAATTTTAATACACTGTATTGACAAGGATGGTACGTATTCAGGGTATGATTATCAAGTAATTAATCAAATTTCATCAACAGTAAATATCCCGGTTATTGCACTTGGAGGGGCAGGAAATTATTCTGATTTGAAAGAAGCACTCGATGCCGGTGCAGATGCGGCTGCAGCGGGTAGTATATTTGTTTTTTTTGGGAAGAAAAAAACGGTTTTAATAAATTACCCTGATGATGATGAAAAGAAGGAAATACTAAACGAATAACAGATGAAATTGAATAGGGAGAAATGATTACTCTCTTCTCCTTATTTAACTGATTTAGCAAACTACTAAATTTTTCGTCACATAAAATTGATTAACACGTTTCCAGAGACAGTGTCCAAAAATCAGGTGATTCACTAAGAAATCCTACTTTTTCTATTTAATATAAATAAGAAAATTATAGCATTAAATATAAATATATAAATATGATTTCAATACTTTCCACATTACAAAATTTTGGACTTTTTCAACCACTTAAAACATTGTTTCATGGATTATCCAATTCCTATGAGTATTCAGAAAATGGTGTTTTGCGTTATACAGAAAACCCAAAATGTATTGATTGTGGATCGATCATGAATCAAAATGGTTATAATATTATCACAAAGCGTCACATCGGCTCGATAAAAGTTGGAAAATATCTGTGTCCTATTTGTAATACTATCCATCATACTGATGTTAGCTTTTGGAAGGAACAAAACGGCCTAATTACGGAGGTAATGGGCAAATTATTGATGTGCCTCAAAAATGGTGGTGACTCATATAGACGTATGGCTCAAATATCTGGCTTTATTCTTCCATTTAAAAAATCAACGATGTTTTCAAAATTTTCAGAAATTGTCGAATTAACAGAATCTACTCCATCAATCCCTCAAGGTAAAATCGCAATTCTCAATTTTGATGAGGAATATCTAAAAATCGCTGGAAAATGGAGATATAGACTAACCCTCTTAAATTACAAAACTAAAATCCCGATTGCCGAAAAGGTTGTTAAAAATCTCACCAATGAAATTATTCGTGACTTTTTGAAATCGAGTTTTAATCCTGCGCCATATGAAAAAATATTCGTCGTGACAGATTTAAAACCCGGATATAAAGAAATCTTGAAATCTCTCTTTGGAGAAAAATTGATTCACCAGTACTGTATATTTCATCTTTACCAGTTGATCTGCAAAGAATTCTCTAAATCCTCTTCACTTTCTGAATTTTTATTGCAATACAAATTGATGAATATTTTTTACGATTATGAGATGGAAGTACTTCAAATAGAGAAAAAGGTACACGAAGAAAAAAAACTTAACGAGCTGGATAAAAAAGAATTAAAATGTTGGATCAAAATTCAAAAAGAAGAATTATATGCTTACTTTTTCAATTCCCGAAATAATGATTCTAAAAAATTGCGAGACCCTGTCGAAGCTTATTATAAAATGTTACAGGTTGCTGAGGAATACGATGAATTACCAGTTAATATCCAGAAGCGTATTGATATGATTGATGACTCAATACTGAATTTCCTCGCATATAGATCCATTCCTGATGCACCAGCTACAAACAATGCGATAGAAGGTTATTTTTCTGTTACCACTAACCCAATTCTTAAAAAGCAAATGAAAACCATAGAAGGAGCTGAAAGGTCGATAAAAAGCTATGCGATTGAAAGAACATCTCATTATTTGATAAAAAAGGGAACTGAGAAAGTTACACCTCAAATCACCCTACTTGAGTTGATTATTCCGTTGAGAATTTTAGGAAATCCTATTTAAAAGTAGTATTGAGGAAAAAATGGTTTTGTGGGGGATGGTGTCGTTATGTATTGGAAATTTAATCTAGCAATATGAAATGTTCTAGATTTTTACACTATTTTTTTCCAATGTGAACGCTAAAAATTTTAGATGAAAATTTTTTGAAACGATGAGAATAATTTTGATCCAGTTTTTCAATTTTCACCCGATTTTTGGACACTGTCTTCCAGAGGGAGATTTTGTTGTTTCAACACACTTATTAATTTCTTAACAAATAATTGGTAGTTTTCTTCTGAATTATAATATTTATTCCAATTTTCGTAACTCTTTTTTTTCTTGTCTTTTAAAAGATAACTATTGTTTGATAAAATAAAAATTGCATTGGCAATTTCATCAGGCATAGGATTTTCACTTAATAATACTCCATTGTCGTTAGTTACAATTTCTTGATTCCCGCCAACGGCTGTCGCGATCACCGGAATACTACAACTTTGTGCTTCCATGATGGATACAGGTGTTCCTTCTGAAGAACTAACATTTACGAAAACATCGATGTTGTTATTCTTATAGTATAATAATAACTTCTCATTGATTAAAAAACCTAAAAATTCAAATTTAATATTTTGAGGTAACCTCAATTTTGCAAAATCCTCCAATTCAAATCTTAATGGCCCATCACCAATATGTGTCCAATAAAATAACTGATCGCTTCTTAATTTTCCTAATTTTTCAAGCCCCTTTATTAATAAATCAATTCTTTTTACCGGAACAAGATTAGAACAAGAGACAATTCTAAAAATACCGTCACTCGAAGAGTGAGTAATAAACTGTTGCTTATCTACACCCATAAGAGATTTGATGAATTTCGAGCGAAAAAAAGGATATCGACAAATAAGATAATCTTTTCCTTTTTCTGAATCTAAAAAAACCTTGTTAAGATAGTTAAAAATTTTCGGCCTATATGGGATGTATGAATGAGTATGGAATTCCTCATAAAGATCTCCCCTATGTGCTCTTGAGACGACGATTATTTCGGGATATCTCACTTTTGCAAGACAAAGACCCATTGTAATTTCATCAAGCCAATATGTGTAAAATATTGTTTTGGAGATATCAATATTATTAGATATAATCTGTCTTTCAACCCATTTTTTAATTATTATCGCAGTTCCAGTAAAAAAAATATTTTTTATAATTGATTTCGGCTTTAGAGTGATTCTAGGACTTTTTAAAAGTTCTTTATAAAATATTTTTGAAGTAACGGCGAAATATAATTTTTGTGAAACATCAATAAGTCCCTTTGACATTAATATATTTGCTAATGATTCATCTACCTTAATCGGATCAGGGGTATTAATTTTATTACCTTGTAATAATTGAGGAATAAACACAATGGACTGAAAATATGCTTTTAAGTATTGAATTTCTGGGTTTATGAACGTATCTTCCATTGCTGATAAATATGGATATGATTTTGTAAAGCATAAAATCATAAGATCTGAATTATTCATACTTAATCACATTTTTTCTGATCCTTTTTATTGTTTTTTCCCATTAAAAAATCATTTTATGATTTCTATAAAATTTGGGAATGAGATTATTTTTTTCACTATGTGATGCTCATAAAATCCCAGACCTTTTTCAATCCATCCTTTAATGTAATTTCAGGTTTCCACCCAGTTTTTAAGAATAGTTTTTGGCAGTCGAGAATATTTGCTGGTACGTCATATTTCCGTTCAGGTAGAATTTTTAATTTGATTTCTAAATAATTTTTTTGTGCAAACGGACATAAAATATCTAATATTTCTCTATTATTATTACCCACTCCACTTCCAATATTATAAACCGATCCCAATTCACCTTTATCTATAATTGATGAAATCGCTTTTACAACATCAGTAACATGAATATAATCTCGAATAGTGCCATTTTGTCCATATAATATGATTTCCCGATTATCCATAATCGAAGCAATTGCTGTTGATATAAAACCCTGACCCAAATATGGTCTCTGGCCTTCTCCATAAATATTTCCAGGTCTAACACAAATAACTGGTAAATCCTTTAACTCATGATACATTTTCGCATATTTCTCTATCAATAACTTGTTTATACCATAAGGAGAAATTGGATTTGTAGGGTGATCCTCTTTTATGGGAATAACTTTAGTTTTACCATAAACAGTTCCACCTGAGGAACAGATTATTAATTTATTAATCGATGTTTTACTAATTACTTCAAATAAATTTATATTTGATAATAGATTTGAATAAAGGTTCTCAAGAGGATCATCAAAACTTACTTGAGAAAATGAAGGATATGCCAGATTAATTACATAATCTGCATCCTTAATAATATTTACTAAAAAGTTTTTATTTCCATAATCTCCTGAAAAATAATGGACAGTTGGGGGTAACTTATATCTAGGCGTTTTCGATCTCCCGATAACTGATATTTCTTCTTTTTTTGAATATAGTTGATACGCAAGATGGGAACCTACAAATCCAGCCCCTCCGATTAAACAATATTTCTTCAATTTTTAACTCCAATCATTATCTAGATGAGAATTCACAAACGTATCAAAATGTGCCCTAATAAATCCTTCATCACCAATTGTAAGTTACTCTTTTACAATCCAAATTACCCTTTTTATCATTAAAACCAATTTTTAAGATAATTTATTTTCATTCAATACCTTTTCCCACCGAGTTACACGCGATGCTACATCTTCACTGGTAAACAAGTCACTATCGTAATCTTCAATAATAATCGATTTTTGTACAAAAACCATTTTTTTTAGTGAATTACAACAATCAAAAGCTCGATATAAAAGATTAGAAAATGCAAATCTCTCATATTTTTTTGTATAGATTTCAGGGATTGCTATTCCATTCTCTTTTACTGAAAGCATCAAATTGACAATTCCTTGGATGGGATCTCCACTGCTCATCATTTCAGTTTCAGCCCATCTTTTCAGAGATTGATATGAACAATGAGATGGTGATATAATTGTTTTAGCAAAATTTTCATAGTTAACAATTTTTGGAACCATGTTATACCATGATGAATCAAGATAATCTGGGAATGAAACCGGTTCGAGCATCCCTATTGGTTTTTCCGCAATGGCTGCCTCTATCAGGGTCGTGCTATAAGAGGAGAATATCAAGTCACTTGCCAAAATCCATTCTCTTACGGTATGACTTTTAATAATTTTTATTCCGTGAGGTATATCCGGTAGCACATCGGTAAAAAACCTCCACATTTTTTCATATGGTGTTGCGGGTCTTGGACGAAAAATAATCTCGATATCTTGCTCTTGTAAGACCTTAACACACCAGTTAATAACTTCTTTGAGAGATTTTATTGCAAATTCACGATATTTAATAACATCAATAGGATCAATACCCTTTTCTACTTTTTCATTTATAATCGACTCTGAATAAAATGCTGCACCATAGTTCTCTGGAATAAACAACCACTTTTTCAAAGGATTTAGATTATATTTATTTGCCAATGCTTCCCGAGAAGTAAAATAATTTCTATAAGGATATTTATACAACGCATAACTCAAATTCCCATTAATAGCAATATTTGCCGGATCTACTCCATATTTAATTAAGTAATCAAAGTAATTACTGCTCCAAGAATGATACATCACATACTTTTTGCTATATTCATCTTTAGGTGCTTTTAAATTTTCATTTATATTCTGAAAAATTTGTTCGTATGCAAGGTTTATTACCTTTATATTTGAAAAGAGAGCCAATATTGATTGATATATCCCCAGTTCATAACAATAGGGAACAACTAAAACATTATAATAGTTTTTTTTTATAAGATTTTTATTACAATAAGGTAATGAAATTACCTCAGCAGTACTACCCTTTTGTTCAATACAATATTTTATCAATGATGCAATATCCAATTCGCGTGCAGTATGCTCCACAAAAATTAAAAAATCGATGTTACTATTTACCATTGTAACCTTTTTACTGGTTTTTTTGCGATATATAATCTGAAAGAGATAATCCATCCATTCGATGATGCTTTAACGCTTCCCAAGGTCTTCCCCAAGCAGGTAAACCTTCAATTCCAATTACTTCAAATTGTCGCCCATTGCTAAGATCTAAAGTAACCGATAATCGAATAAGTGTTCCTGATAAACCCCCAAATATTGCATGATCTTCAAGAATAAATATGGATTTAATTTCACCAATAACTGATTTGAGCCATGAAGAATCAATGGTATTCAACCAAGGTATATTTACTACTTTTAGAGAAAATTCTTTTCTTTCAAGGATTTCTGCTGCAATCAGTGCTTCATGAAGCATGACCGGACCATAAGCAAAAATTATTGCATCCTTACCATTTCTTATGACAGCTCCGACACCTTTTTTTAACAGATAATCCTGTGGGAGAGAAATAACCTGTGGAGAAGGACTAATAACAAGCCGTATCATGCAACTACTTTTGGCTTCATTCAAACAGTAATTCACCACCATACGGGTCTCTGATGCATTGCATGGCTCAAGGATTTCTATTTCCGGAATTGCACCGAAAAGTGAAATATCCCGAAGACTTTGATGAGATTGACCAGGACCAGCGGGAATCAAACCAGCATAGTGACATACGTAAATAATTTTGGTTTTTTCACATGCATTATTATATATTTGTTCATTTGCTCTGGAAGCGAGAAATGCCCCAAAACTATTCACTACTGGCAGAAGCCCTTGAAGTGCAAGACCTCCTGCCATTGAAACCATATCCTGTTCTGCTATCCCGTTTTCAATAAATTGTTCTGGGAGTTCTCGTTCATAATTTCTCACCCTGCAATCAACAGCAAGATCTGCATCAATGACGATAATATCTTTCCTTTTCCGAGCAATTTCTAAAAGAGCATCACCATATGCATCTGCAACAGACTCTTTTGATACTGCATCCTTTGTTTTTTCTTCGTTAGGTACTAATTCAAGATTTAAAGAATGCAACCCGTAAATTTCTAATAATTCATTTATTCTATCAATTATTTCGGTAAATCCTCGCTGGAATGATACATCATCAGGTGCACCAGAATGCCAAGGGTAAAATCCATTTTCTGCTTGAAGAAAAACTGGATGTTCCATGAAAGAAATCCCCTTACCTTTTATGGTATCGGCAATCAGGATTTTCGGTTTATCAATAATTGTATCAAATGAACGGAAAATTCGTTCAAGTTCTAAAAAATTATGTCCATTGCATCTCTCAACATACCATCCGAATGCTTTGAATTTTTGTTCAAGATCACCTAGATCACATATATTACTGACTGATTTATCAGTTTGGACTTTGTTATGATCAACTATTACAATAATATTGTTAATTTTTTGATGTGCAGCGTTGGCAAGTGCTTCATAATTTTGGCCTTCCTGAAGTTCGCCATCTCCCGTAATGACGAAAACGCGACCCAGATTATTTTTATACTTTTTCGCAAACGCTATACCCTTGGCCTTAGAAATTCCCATTCCAAGTGATCCAGAATTGGCCTCAACATATGGTGTACTAACATCAGGATGACCACAGGTACCATCAATTCTTCTTAAGAGGAGGAATTTTTCTTTTGGGAGAAGACCTAAAGAATAAAGAACCGCATAATAGCCGGGAACATCATGACCTTTAGAGGAAAAATAGATATCACGGTCAGGGTTATCTTTTCCAAGTGAGATAGTGTTCATTTCAGAGTAATAGAGCATCGTTACAATATCCAAAGAACTTAAAGTAGAACCGAGATGCCCGGATCCGGCTTTTTTAATTGACGCTAGAGCGTTTGCCCTGCACATATCCGCAATAACAATTAGGCGTATTTCCTTTGAAAGCGGTGCTTCTCGAATGCGGATAAATTCTTCTTGAGGGATTATATTAATTTCTACCATAAATCGTTTGAAATTTTTTTAATTTTTAGGGTTTTAATTAAAGTTTCTATTGATGCTACCAGTAATAGCAGATTGTCCTTAAAAACTATATGGGATAATACCTTCTCAAATCTAATAATACATTAGTTTGTTATCAATTATACATTAAGTTAAGGATATGCCAATTTTTGAATGACGGGTAAATTTGCCTGACCTGTTCGAATTAGTTCCTCTGCAATCTGCCAATCATAAGGGAAATTAACATCAAAACCCTCATACCCCTCAGTAAAAAAAGGTACAATTATCTCTCCCGCAATCGAACCTTTCTCAAATGCAACGGAGGTCCAAGCGATTTCCAGACTTGCATTCTGTATATATATATGGGGTAATGACTGAGTAGGACTGCTATGCCAAGGTTGTTTTTCTGATCCAAAAGGTAGAAGTGGAAACATCCTTTTCCCTCTTACCACCCACATTTTCCCAGGATGCTGACTACATTTTTCTATTGCCCTTAAAGAATCTATTCCTTCTTCGGATACAAAAACATTCCAGGCTCGTTGGATCGTTTTTGAAGATCTGAAGGGGCTGGTTGGGCGGATAATACTGAAACAATCATATTCTTTTCCTTCTTCTTTGAGTTTTTTCAATGTAAAAGCAACCCAGTCAATGTCAGGTGAGAGATCACCGGAATACTCTATAGGACGAATAAATGGGACCGTTGCCCCATAATATTGAGAAATATCTGCATAATATTGAGAATCGGTTGAAACAACAACATCAGAAAAAATTCCACTTTCTCGTGCAGCAGTTATAGAATATGCGATCAGAGGATGAGATGCAAGTGGACGGATATTTTTTTCAGGAACACGTTTTGATCCAGAGCGGGCAGGTATCAAAGCAATACACGATGGATATTTATGATGAGTCATACCTTTCAATTTAATCTAATGTTCATGGATTAATATTTTTAATTGTTCATGAAAAACTGTTTTTCCAATTTTTATGGAGGATTACCTGTCGTTTGAAATAATGCATTAATATTTAGTTAAAGGGATTTATAACTTTTCAAAAAATATTAGAACTCTTTCTCATCTATCATAACATACACATCCTTTAACTCAGAATATACATCCAAAGCCTCCGTACCAGGCTCCCGTGAACCATTTCCGGATTGCTTTACTCCTCCAAACGGCATATGCGGTTCGCTCCCATAGGTGCCCCCGTTCACAACTGCAACTCCGGATTGTATCCTTTGAGTAAACTCGACAGCTCGATTGAAATTACGGGTATGGATACATCCTGTGAGCCCATACATTGAATTATTTGCAAGGATTATCGCATCTTGGAAATTTTTGACCACATACAGACAGGCAATCGGACCAAAAAGTTCAGTCGTTGAGATTTCATCATCTGAGGCAATGTTTTCAATCAAGGTCGGTGCCATGAAATAACCATTTTTATGAGTTTCATCCATTATCCGATAACCACCGATGAGTATGTTCGATCCATTCATTTTACTCCGTTCAATAACTCCGAGCATCCTAAAGAGTTGTTCCTTATTGATTACCGGGCCCAAATCATCATCATCGTTACTCCCAATCTTGAGATGTGATACCTTTTTTATCAACATTTCACGGAATTTATAGTAAACCGATTCAAAAATGATAATTCTACTTGCAGCGGCACACCGTTGTCCAGCATTACTAAAAGCGGAAAGAAGCACCCATTTTGCTGCATTTTCTAAATCGGCATCATCACATACAATAAATGGGTTTTTTCCCCCAAGTTCAAGTGAAACACGGGCAAGACGTTTGCTACATGTTATGGCAATATTTTTACCTACCTCTGTTGACCCGGTGAAGCTAATGATTCCAATATCAGGATGTTCTACTAGAGGAGAACCTGCCTCCTCACCACGACCTTGGATGATATTAAAAATTCCTGGTGGAAGCCCTATTTCATGAGCAATTTTTCCGACAATCCATGCAGTTGCCGGACTATCCTTCGCAGCTTTCAGAATTGCAGTGTTTCCACAGATGAGGGCGGGAAAAACCTTCCACGCAACATTTGCAATAGGTGTGTTTGCAGAGATTATAAGCCCGGCAATACCGATTGGCTGCCGTATGGTCATGGCATATTTATTTTCAATACCACTTGTACAAGTTCTACCATAAAGACGCTGACCTTCTCCGGCATAGAAAAGAGCTAAAGAAATCGCCCCGTCTGTCTCTCCCAGAGCATCCTTATAAGACTTTCCTGTTTCGTAATGTACAATACGGGCAATATCTTCACGATTTTTTTTCATTCCCATTGCAAGATCATGAAGAATCTCTCCTCTCCGAACCGGGGGGATCTTGGACCATAATGGCTGTGCACTTTTTGCAGCGTCTACTGCTTTTTGCACTTCAGACGAACCCGATGCAGTAATTTCACAAAGAACTGATCCATCCACGGGATTATATTTTGGAATAGTCTTTTTAGAATCAGCAAAGTCCTCACGTCCGTTGATCCAGTTTGGGATAATACAAGGTATCAAATTAGATATATTCATCAGAACATCACTCTCATGACTATTTCCATTTAACGATTTTAACAAATAGTATTACCATGCGGTCCATCCACCATCAATTACAAGATTTGAACCGGTCATATATGATGATGCATCGGAAAGAAGAAACTGGACAGCTCCGTTGTATTCATCTTCACGTGCCATCCGTCCAAGCGGGACATGAGTGCAATAACGTTTCAGAAATTCTGTATCCTGGTAATTGAAGACTCCAGCAAAAGTAAGTGTGTTAACCCGTACATTTTTCTCTGCCCAATAGGTTGCAAGGTATCGGGTAAGATTCAGGAGGGCAGATTTAGAGACCGAATAACTTATTGGTTTATAAAAAGATTGCCCCTCCTTTTCTCGATATTCATAAATCCGCTGGTCAGGGGAAACGATCCCATAGATTGAACAGATATTTACTATCGAACCACACCCACTTTTTGCCATTTGTTCGCCAATTACCTGACAACAAAGGACCGTACCTTTGACATTTACTTCCATTATCCGGTCAAAGGATTGTTCTGGATAACTTTCGAAAGGACCATTCTCTTCAACTGGTGCCGCTGGAGGAGAATCAATCGCAGCATTATTGATCAATCCAAATGGTACACCCCATTTTTGATTAACTTGATTAAGACCAGCTTTGATTGAACTAATACTCGTAATATCAACTTCAATACCCATGATTATATCTGAATGAATATATTTTTTGAAATACTCTTCAAACATCGTTTTTTTGATATTCACATCAAATATTGCAACTTTTGCCCCAGCCTCGCATAATGAGATCGTAAACTGACGCCCGAGTTGCCCCATTCCCCCAGTTATAATGATCACCCGATTATCTACCTCAAAAATATTTTTTTGCATTTTTCCTCCATGTGGGAATGCGATGAACTTATCTTCTGCTTTTTCTAATTATTTTATCAAAAAGGTCACAAATTTCCCTCACAGCCCCATTTCCTCCTAACCGAGTAGTGCGGTATCGGGCAAATCTTAAAATATCGTGATGCGCATCGTGAACAACAACAGGAAATCCAACCTGTTTGAGGCAGGTAATATCATTTATATCATTCCCCACATATGCAATTTTATCCATAGAAATACCCATTTTATCCGCAATTTCTATTAGAGTGGCGAGTTTATCTTTGCATCCATGAATACAAGGCAGGTTTAGTTTCCGGCACCTGGTAGCAACCACAGCATTTTCTTCTGTTGAGATGACCATCATGTCAATGCCATGGTCTTTTAGTTTCTGAAGTCCAAGTCCCTCCGAACGACTGCACTTAACCGCTTCTCTCCCGTCTTCAAACGTATATACCATATTATCTGTAAATACCCCATCAAAATCAAAAACAATAAGCTTGGTTTTTAGTATTGTATCCTCGACTTCACGGGTAATGGAATCCACATCCATAATATCAGGAACTACGCGTTTTTAATGCATCCCATGTTATTGGGTCATCCTCAACAAGATTCATACTTAAAACCTGGCCGATTACATTGTCAAATTCGTATGGGGGCAATCCGATATCGACTGGAGATTTAATGGCAATATCATCCTTTTTTAATATATGCCCTACAGTTAAATCCCGGGCTGCCACAAGTTGTTTTCCCATCTTTATTAATGGTTTTAGTTCTCCAGGTATAGGTTTTTTAACCCCATCTCCTATCGCATAGGTAGCTCTTTTCAGATCACGACATAATTTTGACATACCAATCGGTTCCAAGGAAAAAGCATGATCAGAACCTTTCCAACTGTGGTTTAGTGTAAAGTGTTTTTCAAAAATACGTGAACCAAGCATATATGCGACAAGGGCCATTGATATTCCATTTTGATGATCTGAGAGCCCAACAACAATATCCTGAAAGGTCTCTCTGAATGTAGTGATCACTTTCAAATTCATATCCTCTGGCTCGACAGGATAACAAGCTGTACACTGAAGAATGCAGAAATTCCGGTTCAATGGACGGATTGTATTATAAGCCCTCTGTACATCTTCAAGAGTGCCCCCTCCGGTGCTGAGAATAATAGGTTTCCCGGTTTGTGCAATGTATTTAATGAGAAATACATTTTTCAGATCACCAGAGGCTATTTTATACGCATGAATGCCGACATCTTCAAGGAAATCAACACTTGGCATGTCAAAAGCTGTACAGATTAGCGTTAAATTTAATTCCTCTGCATATTTTTTAAGTTCAATATATTCATCAAGATTGAATTCAAGGAATTCCCGATGTTCTCCATAAGTATCGCCAAAACTATTTTCGTTGTCATAAGGAGAATTATAGAGTTTTTTCGTGTAAAGTAATTTATTAGTTCGTTTCTGCAACTTTACAGCGTCCACTCCACATTGTTTTGCTGATAGTATCATTTTTTTACATACATCGAGATCTCCTTGATGATTGTGCCCAATTTCAGCGATTACATAACACTGTGGGCCGTCCGTGATGATTTCTTTTCCAATTCTAAATTCACGAGTCATAATAGCATCTTTTAAAAATTTTAATCGCTCTTTTCATTTGTTCCTTAACAAAACCAATTGGTAAATGATACAATAGTAACAAAATGAGTATTGGAATATACTTTTTCTTCTCAATTGGAATTGCATTACACTTTATGAGAGCATGTGAACAAGAAAAGAAATATTTAATACCTGGAAATTTGGAAGAGTAAAGTTTGCCAAGATCCTCCATTTTATATCTCTCTTGAATTGATGTAGATCTAACTGTTCTTGTGTGAAGTACTTTATTACAAAAAGTAATTTTTGTACTTAATGATACCAATAGAATAAAAATTCTATCGCCAGCAATAGCATTTGGCCAATATCTATAGAAATTTTTTAGAAATTCGTGATAAAAAAGACCATAAACAAAGATGTTCAATTTTTCACCTGCCACAATTTTCTTTGCTACGAAATAAGTATCTTTTTTTTTATTATTGGTTAGATATGGAAATGACAATATGTCAAATAATTCCCCATCTTCTTTAATTCTTTTAATTGCACACATTGATAATGATGAATCCGGATGACTCTTTAATGAAATTACCAATTCATTAATAAAATCTGAATTCCATTGATCATCATCTGCCGCCCACATAAAATATTTACCAGTCGCTTTCTCCAAAACGAACCTGAAATTAAAACTTGCACCTTTATTCTCTTCCTGTCGGAAATATTGAAGCCGGGAATCCTTTTTCATAAACTCCCGGACCACATGCTCCGTCTCCGGCCCTGGAGAATAATTATCTGAAACTATGATCTCAAGATTCAGATAAGTTTGCCCTGTGATACATTCCAACGTTCGTCCAAGTCCTTTAGGATTGTTATAAGTAGGTATCCCAACGGATACTAAGGGCACCTCATCAGACAATCCCAATAACCCCCCGCAAAATCTCACTCACATAACCAGCCTCTTCTCTTGTCAATCGCATACTACAGGGCAGGTTTATCCCATATGGACCAATGGCATACGCATTTTTATTTCTTTCAGCAGCCATTCTTGCCAGAATAGTTCCTTCATACGCCGGTAAAGAACTCAACGGAGAGAAAAAGGGTCGACATCCAATACCTGCCTCTCCAAAAGCCTTTAGTATTTTCTCTTTCGGACATTGAAGAGACGGATCGAAAACAACACTACTCATCCAATAACTATTTTTTACACCAGTAAGCTCTGCATTCAATTGAATACCCTGGATATTACCAAGTTCCTCCCGGTACCACCCAAATATTTCCCTTTTCCGATCCACAAGTTCATTAACCCGCTCTAATTGTGCAAGACCCAGTGCAGCCTGCATACTGCTCATCTTATACTTATACCCTACTTCCCTATTCCTGAACGATACATCACCAGGGATTCTTCCATGGTCCCGGAGAAATTGTGCACGATCATAAACCGCTTTATCCTCGGTGACCAGCATCCCCCCTTCTCCGGTTGTGAGAGTTTTTGAGCCATGAAAACTGAAACATCCGGTCAGGCCAAATGAACCTGCTTTCTTTCCATTATATTCGGAGCCAATTGCTTCTGCGGCATCTTCAATAACTACCATATCATGATCATGAGCAATTTCAGATATCGCCCGATAATCTGGCATCCCCCCATAGAGATCCACAGGAATGACTGCTTTTGTATGGGATGTAATACATTCTTGCAATGATTCCTCTGATAAACACCAGGTATTCTTATCAATATCAGCAAACACCGGAGTTGCGCCAACATAGGAAATAGGTGCAGCAGTTGCTATCCAGGTACAATCCGGGATTATTACCTCATCACCAGGGCCTATGCCCATCGCTAGTAGTGAGAGATGTAAAGCCGATGTGCAAGAGGGTAGAGCAATTGAATATTCTGTTCCAATATAGTTGTGAAAAGTCTGCTCAAACCGCTCATGATACATATTGGCGTTTTCATACCATGCATTAGTCACTGCATCGATAACATAATCGATCTCTTTTTGAGTGATTGAGGGGCCAGCTACTGGAATCATGATCAATCTTTAATGCACTTCAGATATCCATCTGGCGCCACAGTAATCAATAGTTTGTTCGGGATCTCAGTATCAATCTCAAATCTATCGGTCTCTTTTAGGTAATCGTGAACAGCAGTCCAAGGGTTATTTCCAACACCCCAAGGTCTATTCGGGAACGAGTCTTTAGACATAAATTCGATTATTGTGTCAAATACTACACAATAACTCCCCTTGGTAACAAGAGGAGCATATGCACGGAGTTCTTTGAGCACATGTTCATGAGTATGGTTTGAGTCAAGACAGACGAGGATAGTCTTGTGGCCCTTTGCTTTTTCATGCACTTTGGCAACTATCTCACCTGCAGTACTATCTCCCTCAATCATGCTGATACGCCGGAACATCGAATGCTCCTCAATTGATTTCCTATTATGTGGCCGGATTTCGATATCGATTCCAAGTACCTCTCCATTTGCAGGGCCTCCACAGATAGCAAGTAATTCCAGCATCGAGGCAGAGAAGATGACGGAACCTCCATGGGCGATACCCGTCTCAATGATGAGATCAGGTTTTACCTGCCAGATGATCTCCTGCATGGCAATGATATCCTGGGGAAACTGAATAATCGGTCGGTCAAGCCAAGAGAAGTTATAGGTATATTTTTTATCAAGGTGATTAATCCAATCTAAAGTTTTTTCTTTGAAAATTAGATCATTTTCTTGGCGAATAATATTATCGCGAACTTCTTCTCTAAATCTCTCTATTTGAAATTGCAATGGATTATCAGTCATAGGGCATCGCACACATCTTCAGTTAACGTGAAGGTATATTTTCGAAAAAATTGTATATAATTTGAATGCATTGAATAGTTATATAAGGGAATATCCCACGAATTTAATGGTGTATGGGAAGCGCAAATTATAAGATTTGGTTTATTTTTAATTTTCAAATCACAACAATCCTTTGTTAAATCTAATTCGGCGAATTCTCTATCATTTTCTTAGTTCAGCATATTGTGAATAAAAATTTTAGTATTAGAATGCATCAAAAGAATGATAGTAATTCTTATGTACTTACCCGAAGATATTTTTTTGGATTAGCCAGTTATCTGTCTAGTTTGATATTGTCGATGAAATTTTAATAATCCCCAATCAATTATTTTTGACAAGGTTCAATCCTCATTTCTAGAATGTATGCATCAGGTTTATCACCTGCACCAATAGGAACATATTGTATCATCTCATAATTCTCGATTCTTTTCATAGGCAATTCATTAATTATTCTGAATCCTAATCTTTTATGAACTAAAACAGATGGTTGATTATTTTTAAAAACAGAACCATTTAAATGCATAAAACCAAACTTAAAAAAAACCCATTCTATGAATATCTTCATTGCAAGCAATACAAAGGGACCACGACTTTTTGAATCACCCAGTAATATATTATCAAGTTCTGCACTTGCTTTATAGATATTCCTCAGCCCATAATTCCCGATTGGAATTCCATTAGCATCACAGATAATAAACAAAATTTTAGAATCATCGGGAATTACCATAGTTCTTAACCATTCCTTCGTTCGTGGAGTTGTTGGATCAAATTGGGTAAAAAAACACTGTTTATGTAATGATCTCCAATCAGTAAGGTTTTGTATAAGAGACTCGTCAGTTATCGAATGGATGGTAAGAGGTGAGAACCACCCCATTAATTCTCCATTGGGCTTGGTAATTTCCAATCTAAAATTATTAAGAGGGCCCTCATCCAAGCCTTTTAATTGCCGGATTTTTAGTCTAATATCATCTGACATCTACAACACCAACCCAGAATAACCCTAATTCCAGAAGATCACATAATTTCACAGCCATCAACGCCAATAATCTGACCACTCACATAATCTGATAAATCAGATCCTAAAAATAAGATGACTTTTGCGACGTCTTCAGGTTTTCCTATCCTTCCAAGTGCAATATTATGGAGGATCTCTTCTTTTACCTGTGGTTTAGTATCAGCGGTAAGATCCGAATCAATGAATCCGGGGGCAACTGCATTAACAGTAATATTAAATGCTCCCAACTCTTTTGCTGTGGATTTCGTAAATCCAATAATGTATGATTTACTAGATGCATAAGCAGATTGACCTCGATTTCCGTAAACTCCAACAACCGAAGAGATGTTAATGATCTTTCCTGACATTTTTTTCATCATCATTTTCGCTGCATATTGTGTACAAAGGAAAGTCCCTTTACAATTGATGTCCATGATATCCTGAAATTCTTGCATTTTCGTCATCATTAGAAGATTATTCTTCATAATTCCGGCATTATTGACCAGAATATCCAATCGGCCATAATTCTCACGGATGTACGTAAACATCTCCCGGACATCTTCTTCACTGGACACATCTGCTTGAAATGAAGAAGCAGAAAACCCTAGAATTGTGATTTCTTCAACTAATCTTTTTGCAATTTCAACGCTGTTATGATAGTTAACAATGACCTTCGCGTGGTTAGCTGCAGCTAAAAGTGCTGTGGCCCTACCAATCCCCCTACTGGCACCGGTAATAAGTATAACTTTCCCAGATAACATGTAATCTACTCATTAATTATTTTTGAGGGTAACCCATCGCACTAAGCGATTAAGAATCAATACACCATCCCAGGGCAGGGAGAAATCATGTATTGATCCTGGATTAACAATCCGATCTGCACCCCTATAAGTCACCTGCTGGGTAAATCTGTCCCGAATCAACGGATCTTCTATTCCAATGGAGATTGCTTGGATCTTGTGACTTACCAAGGGGATCACTTCATCGACGGTATCTATCTCTTTTAAGAATATGCATTTACCCTGTATTGGCTCTTCCAGACATACATCGTAATCAATCAAGATTGTCCAACCCACATCCCCAGGGAACAAACAATTTTTTCCATCTGATAGGAGGTAACGAGCTCTGCTATTAATAATTTTTGCAGATAAACCGGGGGATGTATTCTGGATTCGAAGATCAGGCGGAAGTCGCTCAAAAGCATCTTGCAACCATAAAGCAATGACCTCAGTAGAATATCGGCTCTTCTCGATAAACATTACATGGGGTGAGGAACAAGCCATCTGATTAAAGACAGATACATCTTTCACAATGTGATCCAATGATTTTTTAAATTTATCTGATTCGATATATTTTTTTTCGAATACAATAAATGAATATTTAGGGCCAAAAATGATGGTTTCACAGTGATCCCGACAGGGTAGCCGTGATATGGCACGAACCGCATCGCTTCCACCGAAGATTATTCTGCAATCAGCTATTAAGGAAAAATTTTTATTAATATCTAATAATCTGCTTGTAAAGGTCACAACGGCGATCGAATCAAGGATACTCTTGCCAGAGTAAGTCATGCCTTCATAATCTACAGTGATTGATGACAATTCACGGAGAAGGCCCAGGAGCAGATCGACATGTTCTTCCGGCATTTTCACTATGCTACCATTTTTTGAAAGAATACCCAGAACGACAGAGAAAAAACCTAGAGTTGGCATATTTGGTGCAATCCAGTGGCACAAAAGACCACGTGGTTGTGCCATCATCAGAGCATTCATCTCATTTTTCAAAAAACGATCTAAATACGCATTATCAGAGTAGTTAACTTTACAGATTCGATTAAGATTCTCTCGACGCAACCATAGAGAGATGTAACTAACCCCAGGTAGAGAATTTACACTTGATTTTTTAAGAATTCTTTTTCCCAAAATATCTAGAATTTCTATGAGAGCATCGAGTGGAATTATTGTGAGGGATTCTCTGAAATTATTGGTTATCCGAGCGATTTCTCCAAAATCGCAATATGTTTTAGTTTGAAACTCACCATCTAATAGATGACAGGTAATCATCAGTTTGACTCCTGAAATGTGTCACTGCATCCACGTATCTCTGCTTTTTCTACCCGAGAAATAAACTTAAAATACCGCCCCTTCCGCCCACAGGGACAATTATCCACACCAACCAACACCCCGAGATCTTCAGTCAATATGGCTTGATCATAATAACTGTCTGCAAGGATACTCAACACTTCAATAAACCCAACTTTCCCTGGATCACAAGGTAGAAGAGTGAAGGGATCCCGAATTATCACCTGTGAAAAACCAGGAACATGCTTGTTTCCATATTCGCAATCGACAAAAATGATCCCTGTTTGCTCCGCCATCCCATAAAAATTAAGAATATTTCTTGAATGAGTATTGAAAACTGTTGCAAGCGCCTCTGAAAATCTTTCTTTCGAAACAGCAAGATCCTGCATCTTTTTCCATCCACCACTATGGAACAGCGTGAAACTATGAAATGAGAATTCGATGTTCTCCTGCTTGAGTTTTTCATAAAAGGATGCCCATATAATATAAGTAAACCCGAACGCATACACATCTTCATGCGAGTATTTTTCAATTATTTCATGGATAACTGGCAGATTTAGATGAAGTAATCCATCTTCTTCCCTGAGCAAGTAAAAGATTTTCTTTGCATAGATGCTCAATCCCCTAACACCTGCTGTTCGTGCGGAAAATGCCATCCTTGGACTGTTTACACCCTCATAATCGATAACAAGGAAAATTTTTCGTTGATTCCCCAGATAATCAGACAGAATAGATTTGAGAGCCTTCATCTGGTTTAGGATAGTGGATTTATTAAGAGGGATTCTACTTGGTGTAGTATCTGTTGTACCACTGGAGTGAAGAGTCTTTGTGATTTCATGTTCAGGGCAGGTTTTGAGATCGAAATATTTGAACATCTGTACGGGGATGAAAGGAACATCCTCGATTCTTTGAATATTATCAATGTCAATACCCTGTTTGAAAAAGTAATTTTCAATAAGCCGATTGTTGCATCGGGCAGTTTTTAATTGATCCCTGATGATTGGCAGAAGGAACTCATTTTTCTGTGGGTCTTCGAACAAATATGGATTCTTTGCAATGATTGTATCGCGGGTCAGCACCTCATACATTGGGAGTGAATTATTAGCATCAGGCATTATTGGACCTATTCTTCTTCATTTTTCAACTTTTCAGCAATTGATGCAGCAAGAGTAAGTTTATCAATTTTATTAGAGGCGTTAAGTGGGAATTCCTGAACAAAAATTATAGATTTTGGAATCTTATAAGTGGGCAGATTTCGTCTACATTCTGCAAGAATCTTATCCTTCAATAATAATTCGTCAGTTCCACCAGGATGAACAACGGCAATTATCGCTTCACCCATCACATCATCTGGCAATCCTATTACCACACATCCCATTATTCCCTCAAGTGAACAGATAAATTCTTCAATCTCATTTGGGGAGATTCTGTGACCACAGGTTTTTATGATATTTTTTGACCTTCCCACGATGTAAATATAACCATCGTTATCGACTGTGGCTAAATCACCGGTGAAAAGACGATTTTCATGAATGACACTATTTGTCGTTTCAGGATCCCCGTAATATCCCTTCATAATATTATCACCTCGTGCGACAATCTCACCAGTCTCTCCTGGTTTTACCGGTTTTCCATTCTCATCAAGGACTTCCAGGATAACTCCTGGAATGCCCATACCAATCGAACCCAGTTTTGTTAGAACAAGGTGTGGTGGAAGATATGAAAGACGTGCAGTTGCTTCAGTTGCTCCGTACATCACAAAAAACTTTTTTTCCGGAAACGCCTCACATATTTGCTGGATATATTTATTTTGTAGCTGACCCCCAGCTTGAGTCATATAACGGAGAGTTGGAAGTTTTTCTTTTAAAAATGGCGTCTTATTTATAAGAATTTGATACGTGCTAGGTACACCTGCAAAGCCAGTACATGAGTGGGTATTGATATCCCGGATTACTCCACCAAGAAAAATATTGTCAGAAATAACGATACTTCCTCCAACCCGGAGATGCGTGTGAAGTAGCGATGCTCCATAGCAATAGAAAAACGGAAGAGTTGCGCAAATTCTATCCTCTGAATTCAGATCAAGGTACTGAATGATTGACTCCGTGTTGACGCATAAATTTTTGTGTGTCAACATAACCCCTTTTTTTGTGCCTGTACTTCCTGAGGTGAAGATCACCACGGCAGTGTCATTATCGACAATATTTGGGATATTACAGGCTCCATCATCTGGAAGTTGATTTAGATTATCATCAGTAAAAACGTTGGAGATGTTAATAAAATTCGTGCATAATTTTTTTTGAACAAAAGAAATCTGGATCTTACTTTCAGAGATAATCCTTGTAAGTTGATCATCTGGAATACGGGTTTCGACTAGTAGTGCTACATTTCCACTCTTAATAATCGCTAGATAACATATTACGAAGAAAATGCTATTTTCTGAAATCAGAAGACACTCCTTCCCAAATCCTAAATTAGTATTAAGATAGGTTGCAAGTTTGGCTACATGAGAGTTTAAATCTCGGTATGTGAGAGTGTCTTTATTGGTGTGGATACAACTTTTTAGAGGATCTTTAACATTATCAAAGAGGTAGTCGACAAAATTCATAAAAATTACATAAGATATTTTTGGAGGATGCTCTTTACCATCCCATAATTTTCCATTGCAATGATATCATCCATCTCGATCTCAATACCAAATGATTCCTCTAACATTGCCACTAATTGAAGGTGTTTTAAAGAGTCCCATTGTACACATGAGTTGTAAGCTAATGAGTCGGTAACCTCATGCATTGATAATCCAAGAACTTCACTAAAAATCTTTTTTATAGCGTCTTCGTCATAATTATTCATAAGCTACCTATAAATAATGCAAAAAGCCATTGCCATACTAGAACTGTGGGATAAACTCAGTTTAATACATATATCTTTGTTACAATTAGTAATAATCCTAACATAAGGAACTCCTAACTCATTATTTAAGATCTCAATGGCAGGATAAAAAATATCAGTGATATTCAAACTAAATAGTGCTTTAAGTACAGCTTCTTTTCCTGCAAAGCGGGCTGCGAGATGTTGCGCAGGAGCGCCTTTTGAGAGGCAGTAATCTATTTCATTCTGCGTAAAGTTTTTCTCCATAAAAGCCTTGAATGACTTGTCAAAGAAATTTTCAAACCGCTTTACCTCTTCTATATCTGTTCCAATACCTATCATAGTTAGTATATATTATTGTTATAGATTAGTCATTGAAAGAGAATCATATCATGAATTTATCATGAAATACTCTGAAGTTTTTTAATCAGGACTAGATGGAAATCATCATACAGTTATTTCATAACTATCTCAGCACTCTGATAGTTGGAATAGGGATTATTGCTTCTCCATTCCAATTATGTGTACATTTCAATAGTAAAACTATCTCTTCAGCAATATTCCAAGGGAAAATTATCACAACATCTGGTTTATCCTTCTCAATCCTACTTGGATGATAAATCGGAATATGTGACCCTGGCAGAAAAAAATCCTGCTTGTATGGAGAAGCATCTACTACATACCTTATTAATTCTGTTCCTTTAATACCACATGCATTGAGCAGAGTATTTCCTTTTGCAGCAGCCCCATATCCAACCACCTGCTTTCCAACCCGTTTCTGCTCAAGGAGAAAACTGAGGAATTTCTCCTTAATGTCATTTACTTTCTCCTGAAAATTGACGTAAGCATCAGAAGTATTTAAGCCATATACAACTTCTTCGTCAATACAATCAGAAACAGCCTGACTAACAGGATTCATCCCAGATTCCTCGTCACATGCATAAACCCGCAAGGAGCCTCCATGAGTAGGTAACCTTTCAATATCATAAATCCGGAGGTGATGGCGTTTTAAAAGATCTCGTGCAGTTATGAGAGAGAAATAGGAATAATGTTCATGATAAATCGTATCAAACTGAACATTTTTCATCAATTCCAAAAGATGAGGAAATTCAAGGGTGATTGTCCCATCAGGAGCCAATACCTCACGAAGCCCTTCAACAAAAACATTCAAATCAGGAACGTGGGCAAGGACATTATTTCCAATGACTAAATCCCGTTTTCCAAATTTTTCGACAATATTCTTAGCTAGTGTAGCGGAAAAAAAGTCCCTGATAGTTGGTATCCCTCGTTTTTTTGCTTCCTGTGCAGGTCCTTCGGCAGGATCTACTCCAATGCATGATATTCCCTTTTTTACAAAAAACTGAAGGAGATACCCATCATTTGATGCAATTTCAAGTACCTTTGAATTCTGGTCAAGCCCAAGACGTGGGATAATCATGGAGACAAAGTCCGATGCATGGTTAACCCAGGAGGATGAGTATGAACTATAATATCGGTAATCACGGGAAAAAATTTCTGCTGCCTGTTTATATTCATCAATCTGCATGAGCCAACACGATTCACAAACAAGAACTCGTAACGGATAATATATTTCAGGCAAGTCTAACTCTGCTTGAGAGAGATACGCATTTGACGGAGGAGCATGATGAAGATCACAGACGATCCTTGTAACAGGGGCGCCGCATAACCTGCATTTCATAAAATCACCCCTTGAAATTGTTCGGTAATAAAAGGGTGGTTTTGATCCCGTTCTGAAATCTGACCTGCGGGGAGGGGCCATTCAACCCCTATCCGTGGATCAAATACTGACAGGGCGCCTTCATATTCAGGGGAATAGGGTGCAGTGTGCAGATATAGCAGCTCCGAATTATCCTCTAATACCTGGAATCCATGAGCACAACCTTCAGGAATGCAGATCATCTTTTGATTCTCATCAGAAAGAATCAATCCATACCATTGTAAAAACATGGGCGAATTCGCTCTGACATCAACGATAACATCAAATACACTTCCTTTTATGCACCGTATAAATTTCATCTCCGCCATTGGAGGATACTGGAAGTGAAGTCCGCGTATCGCACCTTTCTCCGTCGTCCGTGAGAAATTGACATTGACAATACGTCTTTCCCCCAGGATATCTCGGAGTTCTTTTTCGCAGAAGAACCTGGCAAAAACGCCCCTCTGATCAGTATATGGCTCAGCATGGATGATCGCAGCCCCCTGCAGAGGTACTCTCTCAATAATCATATTAGTGCTCCCATATATATCTCCCAGAAACAGTATTTCTCCATGGATTCAAGCATCAGATACCATTACCTGCCCCAACCACAGTAATTTACACCTTGTGTTCATCGAGAATAACCTCCGGAAAAAAGAAAAACTCCATAAACTATTATTCCAACGAATTGCTCTATTCTATCAGGTAATTCGGACATCTCCCGAAGAAAGACTTCATTACATAAACCCTTCTCTTTCAGAATATTAGAATCTGGATTGTTGTAGGTTATTGCCATGTATTCTTTTTCAATTCTCTTTTATTGTGGATATTCAATTAAGAACAATCAATGATCATGGAATAAAATTCTGAACAGATGAATCTAATCCTGCCTTTGCCATTACACTGATATAGGATACATCCACGGCTTACAAAGAATGGTTTTGGTTTAGACATATCATTCAACAGGTTGCAGAAATTTCAGAAGAAAAATTTCTCACATCAATAATTATTCCCTGACTTTCCACCGATTCAAGAAGTGACATAATCTGTTCCGCCGTCTTATCAGGTACATATATCTCACCGCAATTGTCACACATATCAACAGGAACCCCTTTGATCACAATTGTTGATTTATTTTTTTCAAACAGTAACGATGTGACACCAGGTTTTAATTCCCCATGTTTACAGATCACACATTTCATTTTCTCCTCTGAAATCTTTCATCCCATTTTAATATATCTGATTCATATGCCGTAATTCCATAAACGGTATTTATTTCTTCTGCATGAGCAACCACTATATGAAGTGGTCTTTCTTGTGAAGAACCCATGATCAGAAAACTTGGGTATGGGAGGTCATGAGAGTATGATTCAATAATTTCACCAGAATGAATAATATTAAGGACATCTCTTCTGGAGATATTCCTCGTTATCATCTGTTGCAATGCATGAATACGCCATTCAACATTAAAATTGTTATCAGGAAAAAGTCCCATTGTCTTCTCTTGTCACTATTTTAAATTTTGGGTACAAATTATCAGATATTCTTCATCCACCGGGGTGAACCAGTTAAATCTAATCCTCTGATGAATGCAAAAATGCATTTTCTCCCTGGTATGCCTCAATTTCCTGCAAACAATACTCCTGCATGGATTCGCCCCCGCGATGATAATATTCCCGATACCAACCAACTGTCCTTCGTATAGCCCCCTGAAGACTCCATCGAGGTCGCCATTGTAATTGATGAATCGCCTTATCGATTGACAGGCGAAGAACGGAAGATTCAAACGGAGCATTTTGCGGAATAACATGCTTCCAGGAACTATTGCCTCCCCATTCTGCACAGAAAAGATCCATCAGTTCAGACACCGGGCACTCATCATGACTTAAGGGTCCAAAGTTCCAGGCTGATGAGAGTGATGGATCCCTCGTTTCATACATTCTGGCTCCCAGGGTCAGGTATCCAGAGAGAGGCTCAAGCACATGCTGCCATGGACGAATAGCATGAGGATTGCGAACCTCCACAACCTTCTTCATGGATAGTGCCCGGACTGTATCTGGAATAATTCTGTCTGTCCCCCAGTCACCCCCGCCGATAACATTTCCAGCCCGAACCGTGGCAATCTGCACCCCGTGCTCATCGATACAATCTACCGGAAAAAAAGAACGACGGTATGATGCTATAGCTATCTCGGCAGCTGCTTTACTTGCACTATAGGGATCATGCCCTCCGAGAGGATCACATTCACGGTACCCAAATACCTGGCCAGAATTTTCATAACATTTATCACTCGTGACCATGATTACCGAGCATGGTCGCTCATGATCACGTAAAGCATCAAGAAGATTCAGGGTTCCGATAACATTTGTCTGAAAAGTCTGGATCGGATGATCATAACTAACCCGCACCAAGGGTTGGGCGGCAAGATGAAATATAAAATCAGGTTCAGCCTCTTTTATCGCCTCATATATCAGCCTTTTATCGGAGATATCACCGATTGTTACTCCTGAGAGAATATTCCTCACTGATGAGACTGCATAATTATTTGGAGTGGTATCAGGAGGGAGTGAATACCCATAAACCCTTGAACCTAGTTTCCAAAGCCATAACGAAAGCCATGACCCCTTGAACCCGGTATGACCAGTAATGAGTACCTTTTTCCCTTTGTATGAGTCCAAAAAGGTCATACTATCTCTCATCCCATCTTCTCCATCTGGCCTTACCCTCATTCCATAACTGGTTTAACTGGATCATATCACGCTGGGTGTCCATACATTTCCAGAATCCAGAGTGCCTATACGTGTATAACTCCCCGTCGTGACTGAGGTTCTCAAGAGGTTCCCGCTCAAATGTGGTTGCATCGCCATTTCGAATATAATCAAAAATTCCACTATTACAGACAAAAAATCCCCCATTAATCCATCCTCCATCTCCCAATGGTTTCTCAACAAAATGATCTATCCTTCCTGATACATCAGAAGAGAGTGTTCCAAACCGCCCTTCTGGTTGTACTGAAGTTACTGTTACCAGGTGACCATGAGATCGATGAAAAGAAAGAAGCTTGTCGATATTAATATCAGCAACACCATCACCATAGGTCAGCATGAATGGCTCATCACCCACATAGTCACGAACCCTGAGTATTCGCCCACCCGTCATCGTATTTAATCCGGTATCAATAAGAGTAACAATCCAGGGTTCTGCATAATTATTATGAACCTTGATAGAATTATGTGAGAGATCAAAGGTCACATCACTCTGATGCAGGCAGTAATTGGCAAAATACTCCTTAATGTAATAGCCTTTATACCCAAGAAGAATTACGAATTCGTTGAAGCCATAATGCGAATAAAGCTTCATAATATGCCAGAGGATGGGACGACCACCAATCTCAAGCATCGGCTTTGGGATAGTGTGAGTCTCCTCGGCAAGACGAGTGCCATATCCACCGGCAAGGATGAGAGTTTTCATGATATATCACGCCGGAAATGTGCTATCGATCTAAACATTTGTTAGTATCATTTTCATTATTAACCGATATCACCATTCACCCACTCCGCTCATACAGCTCATAATATCTCCCCTGCATCTCCATCAGATCCTCATGACTCCCCCACTCTACAATCCTTCCCTTACTCATCACGTATATCACATCCGCCCTTTTAATGGTTGACAGCCGGTGAGCAACAATAAAAGTCGTCACCGTCTCTGCAACCCGGTTTATAGACTCCTGAACTATCGCTTCCGATTCATTATCAAGATTACTCGTCGCTTCATCAAGCACCAGGATCTCCGGGTTCCTGACCAGCGCCCGGGCAATCGCAATCCGCTGCTTCTCTCCACCGGAAAGCTTCAGCCCCTGGTCACCAACCATTGAATCATATCCATCAGGGAGGGAGACAATAAACGAATGGATATTCGCCCGCTGTGCAGCGAGAACTACCTGCTCTTCAGAATATTCATTCCCAAAGGCAATATTGTCTCTGATGGACGCATTATAAATGAACGTATCCTGGCTTACATATCCCACCTTTGCCAGGAAGGTCCCGATATCAAACGATCTGATATCCGTCCCGTTGACCAGGATTTTCCCTTTTGACACATCATAGTACCGGAGGAGGAGCGAGATGACGGTGGATTTCCCTGACCCCGAGTGGCCGACGAGTGCAGTCACCCGGTTTTTATGTATCGTAAGGTTGAGATGTTCTATTAACTTCTGCTCATTATAATACCGAAACTCAACATCGTCAAAGATGATATCTGACTCAAGAGAGGTAAAAGGAGTTGTTCCATTCTGTATTGTTTCATATCGATCATCATTGAGCAAAACGTAAATCTTTTCAAGACTTGGGTATGCATTCAGCATCACGGAATTGAGTGAACTAAAACTTGTCAATCTCGGTAATAGTTTCAATGCAGAGAAAGCAAATGTCCCGATAAGAGGAATGATCGAGAGAAATCGATCTGCATACAAATAATAGAGGATGATCACCATCATCGCAATGCCGATGAAAAAAACCATCATAAGGAGCGAAGAGGGGAGCCGCTCGGTAAAACGGTACCTGACGTACTTATCCCAATAGGTGCGAAGTGTTTTCGTGTACTGTGACTCCCAGAAGTCCTCTCCATGGACAGACCGTATCTGGCGGATACCCTGGATGTACTGCGAAATTACCACATTCTCAGAGGAGATGGATTGCATCTGAACCGCCCCAATCGAATAGGATACGCGATTGCCAACCTCCCGCACAAGAATGATAAAGACGATACCTCCTCCAAGCAAAATCACCATTCCAAGGGGGCTGATAAAGAACAGGGCGATAATTACCGTGAGAATGACCACAATATTGGAAAAAAGGATGGTCGAAGTGTCAAGAAACTGAGATATAAATGAAGGAGCTGTAACAACATTATAGAGAACATCTCCCTGCCTGGTGTCAACAAAGTACCGGTAATCACTGTTCTTCATCTTTTTAAAGATGAGCCCCTTTGTTTTCACGATGACATTCCGGGTGAACATGAGAGACAACCCATGGTAGACAATCGTCACGAGAAATGTCATAACGACAAAACCCATGAAGAGGAGACAAAAAGCCACGACCTCAGGAAAGACAACGTGAGTGAGAACAAAGGAATACAACGGATCAAAGAAAGAAAGTCCCGACCCTTTTAGATCAAATGAGGCATTGAGTATGGGATAGAGCAAAACAATCTGGAATGTCTCCATGATTCCAAGGAGAACACTAAAGAACAGGAGAAGAAGGAGATGGACTTTGAGTCCCCTGGAGTAGAAATCAAATATCTGGTAGGTCTTACGGTACCTGAACAACATTCTCTGAATTCTGATTTGAATGTTCTCAACCGGATGAGACCAACATGTAATCTGATTTTTTTGATTTTCCATTAATGTCCGTCATTTATCTCTTTGTTTCATGAACCAAGTGCCCCTGCATCATCTGGTGAAAAATGATAGTCTTTCAGGGATTCATTTTCTGGATAAATTTAATCAGGTCATCGATACTCTGAAAATCCAGGATCTCAAAACTGAGAAGATCCAGTATTACACCATCCATATTCTGGATCCTATCTAGGGTATCCTTTGGAAGCGGCCCGAATTTCTTTACAAGTAGTCGTTCAATGAGAACTCGCTTCTCTTCTATTCTGCCTTTTTCAAACCCTTTCTCAAGACCTTGTTCAATACCTTGTTCTATACCAATCACAATGCCCTGCTCTTTTCCCTTATCTTCTGCATATTTTAAAATTTTTAACATTTTTATCTCCTCCCATATCCTCTCTAACAGATCAGCTTCAACAAGCCTGTTGCTCATCACCATGGTCAAAGCGATTACTTTATTCCTGAGGTTCTCATCCTTTATCTGTTTCTCCAGTCTTATTGTCTCAAGAAGTAGGTCCTGAACCGGAAGTCTGCTCTCCATGAGAGGAACGAATATCAGTTCCAGTTCATTCACCGGATTTCCACCGGCTATCTCATTATATGTTCGCTCCAATACCTCATCTGCATTTCTCCCCTTGATAATCTGGTGAGTAACTGCGTAATGCAGGCATCCTGTATCAATGATGAGTGAATCCCTTTTCGAACAGGCCGGTGAAAGCACAACTGTGTGGATACGAACACGAGATTTTGAGAATATTCTTAAGTCATAGTGAGCAAACCGAATCAGATCTTCCTCGGTCAGGGAAGATTGTTCCTCAATATGAAGAATCTCTCCGTTCTCAAGTCTGAAGGTGAGATCGACAAATTCGTCCCTTGTCTCGACTTCTGCAAATTCTGTTGTTAATACTCCGGTTATCTTCGGGAGGTCAAGACCGAGAAAATCCAGGGTCTTATTTTCAAAAAGAGTCAGGGATTCTTTGAAAGCAAGATCATAATTTTGAGAACTTATCTTGTTAATAACGACACCTCAGGTTATTCTTAAAATTTGATTTTGATTGGATTGATTGGGAGGACATATGTTTTTATTTTGAAATTAATATTCAAGAAGATATGTTCTATGCATGTGAAAAACTCTTTGGTTTTAACCGGTGCGCGGCCACCGCAAACCCCAGCCGAACAGACATCCCACTCGAATAACGCTTCACCGGAGTATCCAGAAACTCCTCAATCCCGGCAAACTTCATGGTGTCATCGAACATGTCACCGATCTCCCTGCCGGGTCATCCCGGATGAAAACCGGTCCCGACCTCCAGGAGACTCCCGACCCGGCCATTGAGTTCTATCTCCCCGGAAGACGGGTAGGTAATCCCGGAGAGGATCTTCAGCAGGGTCGATTTTCCAGCACCATTCCGGCCGATAATACCGACGACTTCACCGGGGTAGACATCAAACGAGACATCTTTGAGGGCATAAAACGTCTCCTGGGTGCTAGTCCGGGACGAGAGCCATTTGCCCGGA
>Ga0123334_1001388_pt1 | contig 30528 bp, 27 predicted proteins | sample BiotimSIPDNA_FD_89706 | JGI IMG/M metagenome (GOLD analysis project Ga0123334, IMG submission 89706) | Anaerobic biogas reactor microbial communites from Washington, USA - Biogas_R1 time_0 SIP DNA | ecosystem: Engineered > Bioreactor > Anaerobic > Unclassified | place: Washington, USA...
AATTTTTTCCTAACGTTCCGGAAATTAAATATGAGGGTAAAGAAAGTAAAAATCCATTTGCTTTCCATTACTATAATCCGGACCAAATTGTTTTAGGCAAACCAATGAAAGAGCACCTACCTTTCGCGATGGCCTGGTGGCATAATCTTTGTGCAACTGGCGTCGATATATTTGGTTCAGGCACTGCCGATAAATCTTTCGGCGAAAAACCTGGCACTATGGAACATGCAAAAGCAAAAGTTGATGCTGGTTTCGAATTCATGAAAAAGCTCGGTATCAAATATTTCTGTTTCCATGACGTTGATTTAGTCCCAGAATGTGCGGACATCAACGATACCAACAAGGAACTAGATGAGATTTCCGATTACATCCTAGAAAAAATGAAAGGCACCGATATCGAATGTTTATGGGGCACTGCCAACATGTTCAGCAACCCAAGATTCATGAATGGTGCTGGCTCCACTAATAGTGCAGATGTTTATGCATTTGCCGCCGCCCAAATTAAAAAGGCTTTAGATATCACCGTCAAATTAGGTGGTAGGGGTTATGTATTCTGGGGTGGTAGAGAAGGCTATGAAACCTTACTCAATACTGACGTTAAATTTGAAGTTGAAAACATCGCAAGACTTATGAAGATGGCGGTTGCTTACGGCCGTTCGATCGGTTTTAAAGGCGATTTCTACATCGAACCAAAACCAAAAGAACCAATGAAGCATCAATATGATTTTGATGCCGCGACATCAATTGGTTTCTTAAAGCAATATGGCTTAGATAAAGATTTCAAATTAAACATTGAAGCCAATCACGCGACTTTAGCAGGTCACACTTTCCAACACGATTTAAGAGTTGCTGCTATCAATGGTATGTTAGGTAGTGTCGATGTCAACCAAGGCGACTTCCTCCTCGGTTGGGACACAGATGAATTCCCATATGATGTTTATACATCCACTGCTGCGATGTATGAAATCTTAAAAAACGGTGGCCTCACTGGTGGCTTAAACTTTGACGCCAAGAATCGTCGTCCTTCTTATACACATGAAGATATGTTCTTAGCTTTCATCCTTGGTATGGACACATTCGCCCTTGGCTTATTAAAAGCCGCTAAGATGATTGAAGACGGCCGTGTTGATCAGTTCATCGAACGTAAATATGCTTCATTCCATGAAACCGAAGTTGGCCAAAAGATTTTAAATAATGAAATCGATTTAAAAGGCTTATCAGATTATGCTCTTAAACTTCGTGCACCTGCTCTTCCAGGCAGTGGCCGTCAAGAAATGCTTGAAGCGATTGTTAATGACATCTTGTTCGGTCAATAATATACAAATAATCCTTTAAAAAAAATGTCCGTGTCCTCGTGATACGGGTTTTTTTATTAAATTAATAAGACAAAAAGACAAATTAGTCTACTACAACATAAAAATCTAGAAAAATTCGCAAGACTGCCATATATGATAATGACGGTATGCCATACGATTAGTGTGAAAGAAAACATATCTGGTAAATTTTTTACTGATGTTTTTACTCTTAATTGTGGGCAGTAGTTTTTTAAGGTCTGCTCCCCAAACTAATGGAAAAACCTTAAAGAAAGGAACGCAACATAAAGTTGCAATGTAATTATGAAAAAAACCAAATTTTTCAGTATTATGACACTCATGTTGGCGCTCGGCATCACAGCTTGCGTAAAACCTACGCCTCAGTCAAGTGAACCACCGGCAGGCTCGTCTGTAGCCCCTGTTTCATCTTCTGTCGCTCCAGTTTCAAGCGTAACGCCAGCCTCTTCATCCGTGAAGCCAGCCTCTTCATCCGTGAAGCCAGCATCATCCTCCGTGAAGCCAGCCTCTTCATCCGTGAAGCCAGCTTCCTCCTCTGTAGCTCCAGTGCCAGCAATGGCAGTTAGCAGTGTAGACTTTGTTAAAGTAGCAGATGCTGACTTCCTCAAAATCAATGGCACCATTAGTGGTTTTGCAAACGCAGACGCTATGAAGATGGCATTCGGTCTCCGACACAAAGACGCAGCCGATGGCGGTCTAGCCGATCCTCTCGATGGCGAATGGCTAGTTGGCTCAGCTGAACCAGCCGCCGCTGATTACAAATACGCTCCAATAGTTTCCGCTGGGGAATTTGAAGTCAGTATTCCTATGGCAGAAGTCGTATTCGTCAAAGGCGCATACGAAGTTTATGTCGGTCCTCAAGGACATTACGCAAAAGTCACTCTCTCCCAAGCAGCTTGGGGCAGTGGCGCAGTCAAGGCCGGCGGCCTTAAAATGATTCTCCGTGGTGACAGAAGTTTAATCTTCGCTGAAGAACTCCCTGACATCGCTTTAACCGAAGCCACAACTTTCGTCGAAGGCGAAGGTGATGACGCAAAAGTTTTCATCCAAGTCGGTGGCGAACTCGGAATTGAACCAGAAGTATTCCTAGCAAAGGTTGTCAAAGTTACCTTTGAAAGACAGGTTGGTGGATGGACAAAGATCGAAATGCTAACATCTGACGAAAACCCATTAGTTACCCTCGTCGTTGAAGGCAGCAAAGGCTATGTTAAGGCCAATATCACTGCTTTAGACCTTGGCGGTTACCAAGTTAAACTTGGTTTCGATGGAACATCCGCTCCAAATACAACCATGGATACCGATTCTTATGATATGAGAGACAATCCAACAGTACTCGGTAATAAAGAATACGCTCCATACTACGCTGCAGGCACCAATGATGCCGCTCACTTATTTGGCTGCTGCGGTCTCTTCATTGAAACTCTTGCAACTCAAATTACTCAAGATACAACTCGTCTTGAAGCTGAAAATGCAGTCATTGCTAATGCAACTGTCACAGCAAAAGGCGAGGATACAGCCGTTTCTGGCGAAGGTTATCTCGCAGGTATGACAGAATCCGGCAGCTGGTGGAAAACAACCAGCTCTGCAGACTTTACAATCAGAGTTCCTGAAACTTCTGATTACATCATCAATATTGCTTACAAGTGCCCAGCAACAACAACTAGTGCATTATCCCTCGTCGTCGATGGTGGCGCAGCTATAGCAATTGGCACTGTCGCTGAAACATGGACAGTCGCTAGCGAAGTCATTAACCTCACAGCAGGCGCAAAGCACACTATCAGTGTCAGAGGCGTCAGTGGTGTTACTTCCCAACTCGACTACATCGAACTAGTTAAGCACAATCACATTGAAGGAATGGCCTTCACTGGGGATGCCATTGAAGGTACTGCTGAATTATCTGCAGCCACTAATGGTGTGTGCACTTGCGGTAAGGCTGCCCTTAAGATGGCGGCAAGCGCAGATTTAAATGGATTCCTCACTAATGGTAACAAATTACCAAAAGGTGATAGTGGATCTTACGATGGTACCAAGATTTCCTCATACAAATTCAATGCTGCAAAAGCAGGCACAGTTGCCATCTATGCTGAAGGCGCATTTGATTCACCCGGTAACGATGCTAGATCTTACTATTCTGGAAAAGAAGGCGGCGCTACATTTGATTACGATCCAGAAGCTGAAACACACCCAACAAACACTGTTATGAAGATTAACGATGTAGAAATCGTCCTTCCACTCACAAACTATGGTGATTTGTTAGGAACAACAACTGCTAACCAATTCAAGCTCTTCAAGATCGCAAACATCAATGTTATTGAAGGTCTCAATGAGTTCACCATCACTGCTACGAACTCCTACGGTCTAAAATACAACTACTTCGCAATCCTCTTTTAATAGAGATTAGCAAGTTACAACTCAAGAAATCCTAATCGGGTATTCTAGGGTGCCTTCAACGGCACCCTTTTTGTGCTTTTTAGGTCACATCAAGAATGAGCATATAATCGCGCTGTTAAATAAATAATGGAATTTGTTGGAATATGAGAAAGCTAGCAGAAATGCATGGGATTGAAAATAGAGATGTTAACCTTCTTGCTGGCGGAAAAATATTTCATACTTAAACGTTTTAACAGCTTTTGTCTCAAATTCTTTGAGGTTTGGTTTTTAAAAAAATATGAATTTACGATACTTTAATTATTGAAGGAACTCACCTCGGTGTTATAATTTCACCATGAAAGGATGTTTTAAATATTATGAAAAAGAAATTTTTAACTGCAATTGCGGTACTTGCATCATTGATGATTACAGCATGTACACCACCCGTGACTAATACTAGTGCTGGTGGCTCCTCAAAGCCCGCTACTTCCGTCACTCCTTCCTCCTCTAAACACACGCATGTTTGGAATGCTGGTACTGTTACAACACAACCAACTTGTGAGAACGAAGGAATCAAAACATTCGCTTGTAATGGTTGCGAAGAAACAAAAACCGAAGCAGTTCCTGCTTTGGGGCACACTTGGGGCACTCCTGTTTCCCATCCTTCTGATGATACAAATTACAATGTTAGAACTTGTTCTGTTTGTCAAAAGAAAGATATTTACTTTTCAGCAATGGATTATATTAACCTTGTTGGCAACCTAAAAAATGATTCTAAAGCCCCAGCCAATTCCCTGAAGTTAAATGGTAATGGTGACTATGTTGAATATCGTTTTTCTTTAGATGTAGCTTTTACCGGTAAGATTTATCTTTATGGAGCAGTTGATTATTGGAAAGATGGTTCTAATAACAACGATCAAAGAGGTTTTACATCACGTAAATCTGGAGAAGGTTTCAATATCGAAGTAAAAATTAACGATACACTCGTGACGATTACTAATACTAAAACGTATGAAGCAATGGGCATGACTGCTGGTGAAAATGGTTATGGCTCTTTGACGATGTGTGAGTTAGGCGCCGCCGCATTAGTGGCTGATGTTAATACTATTACATACACAAGAACCGAAAGTTATAACTTGAACATCACAGAAATCCATTTTATTGGTTAAAATACGATAAAAAGATAATCGGATTAGGTCGAAAGGTCTAGTCCTTTTTAATTTCTTGATGTAATCTAACTAAAAACAAAACTACTTTTTTGCTAATACCTAAACTTATCGGTATATCCATCAAAGAAAAGTACATATTTGTTTGCTAAAAGAAATACACATTGTGTATAATGCAGTTGTCACAAGGTAATGTATAGTTCATAACACAATTGTCTTTATGAAGCCCAATTTATTAATTTAAATGTCGTTATGAAAAACCAAACCTTACCGAAGGAGGACAACTATTTGTGAAACAATTGGATGTAGAACTCGTAAGATATGAAAAGATTAAACACGTTAAGTTTTTAGTTAATCGTATTCAATTACGGAAAGAGCACATTCATAATGAATTTGAAATTTTTGTAGTTTTAAGAGGCGCCGGTATCGCTAAAATAAAAAACAAATCTTATACGATTAAAGCTGGAGATGCTTATTTGATCAATTCTGGCGAAGTACATTCGTATTATCGTGACCCTGGGTTCTCTTTAGACATAGACAATGTTAAGGACGCGCCATTATTTCTTTTCACCCAAATTTCAAATCATTGTTTAAGAGAATATTTTCCGCAAATTAGGACTACGGTTTTTAATTCATGCAATTTACGTGACGTCATGAACGAAGCAGAAGTTCAAGAATTAATTGAAAAACTTGTTAAATCTGCTAGATATTACTTCATGGAGGTACCTTTCTATCAATTAAATATTTTGTCCAATATTGCTCGTGTGATGGAAACTTGTTATAAGCGAGTTCCATATGAAATTATTTCTGAAACGCAAAAAACTAATCTCAAGCAAAAGAACGCTCGCGTGGAAAGAATTATTTCTTATATCGACGCAAACTTTGAAACACAAATTAGATTACAAGATCTTGCCGAACAAGAAAATTTATCGCAGACACACTTCTCACATTTATTTACATCGCTTTTTGGTGTTACTTTTCAAAACTATGTCAATATGAAAAGAATGGAACAATGTATTCGTTTAATGCCAAATAAAGAAAAAACATTGTTGGAAATATCCTATGAAAGTGGTTTCTCAGATCCTAAATATATGAACAGAATGTTTATGAAACACTTTGGTTGTACACCAAAAGAATATCGTAAACGCATAGGTGTGGAGCAAAAGGAAATCATTCAATCTGCGAAAGAATACGAGACGATTTATTCAATTGCTGACTCATTAAAAGCGGTTGAAGATTTCATTGATGTTTTTAATATTCCTCTTGAATCTTAATCGTTATCTCAGTGCAAACAAATCATAAATTAAGCGACCAATAGGTCGCTTTTATTGTTACTAATCAATCAAAAGCTAGTGCGAAAATTAATACTCTATTTTTATATAAAAATAATATTTCTCCCGTATTTACTCGCCCATATACTCCTTTTGCAATATTAATCTATATATTCATCGCACGATAATCCTACGTGCAATGCGCGTTAAACATGTTAGAATAAAGCCGAAGACTCAAAAACTATATCTACAATAATTTTTTTGATGTTCAATCACCGCGTTTTACGCGAGAAAGGAAATTTTTATGGCAAAACTCTTAGCAAAGCCAAAATTTTGGATGGGCTTATCTGCCGTAGGTGTTTTAGTTAGCACATTAATGTTTTCTGGTCAAAGATTAACAAATGAATATGCTGGATTAATCAACGACGTGCTAAGTTTATCCACAACAAAAGTCGGCCAACTAGAAGGCGATGTGGTCGAAGGTTCTGCTTATAAGGATGCAAATGGTTCATTGTCTGACGCTGGTTGGGCAAAAATGATTGCTGACTCTTACAAGTTCTGTGAAGAAGCTGTTGAACAAGGCGCAGTTCTTCTTAAGAATGAAGTCAAAGATGGCAAACCAGTTCTTCCTTTAGCCGAAGACGAAAGAAATGTCTCTCTCCTTGGCCGTGGTAGCAAAAACTTATTCATGCGTTCTGGTGCAGGCGGTGCTGCTCCAAATACCAACCTTGTTGTCCCATTGGATCAAGCTTTTGAAAGAAATGGTTTTAATATTAATAGAACCATCTTTGATGCTTATTCAACTCTCAACCAAACACAAATGACAACTCCATCTACTAACGTTGAGCAAGCTGTTTCATTCTATACCAATGAAAGAAAAGCAACTTTTGCTGAATATAGTGATGCAGCGATTGTTACTTTCGTCCGTATCGGTACTGAAAACACCGACCCAGCAGATGGTAGATTAAATCTCCACAACGACGAAAGAGATCTCCTTAGAATGATTAAGGAAGAAAATGTCTTTAAAAAGACTATTGTTCTCATCAACTCCCCATTCCCAATGTCGGTTGACTGGGTCGATGATCCAGATCTCGGCGTTGATGCACTCATTTGGATGGGTGTTCCAGGTTATTATGGCACTCCAGGTATTGTCCACGTTTTAATGGGCAAAGATGCCGAAGGCAAAACCATTAACCCATCTGGTCACTTACCTGATACTTTCGCTGCTAGCGCCAGCTCCTCTCCAGCCTATGTTAACTTTGGTGATCGAAATATCGCTGTTTATCAAGAAGGTGTCTATGTTGGTTACAAATATTATGAAACCAGATATGAAGATGCAGTCTTAGGTCAAGGCAACGCTACAGGTAATAAAGGTGTCTTCCACAGTAATGGTGGTTGGAACTATGCCGATGAAATGGGTTATCCATTCGGTTTCGGCTTATCCTATACAACATTCGAACAAAAGATTACCAATATTAAATACAACGCTCAAACCGATCAAATCGAAGTCACCGCTGAGGTTAAGAACACTGGCACTGTTGATGGCAAAGCTTCTGTACAAGTATATGTCCAAGCTCCATACACTGAGTTCGACAAATCCAACGGTTTAGGCAAAGCTTCTATCGCTTTAATGAACTATGACAAAGTCGACGTCAAAGCCGGCCAAACTACCACAACAACCATTAAATTTGATAGATATTTCTTAGCCACTTATGATCACAAAGTAAACAAACACTACATCTTAGAAGGCGGCAGATATTACTTTGCATTAGGAAATGGTGCTCATGAAGCACTAAACAACATCTTACATTATAAAGATGCCTCCCTCCAATTAGTTGACCACTTAGGTCAATCCTATGCTGGCAATGACAACGCTGTTAAATATTTAGATATCGCTGAAGATTTCGATAAATACAGAATGTCAATTTATAATTCTGAATACGAAGTGACAAACCAGTTTGATGATGCAGATTATAACTACTTTGCTATTAACAAGATTCAATATCTTGATAGACAAAACTGGGAAGGCACATGGCCAACGAAAATTACAAATAACCCAGCTCCATCTGCTGCAATGAACATGGCTCAATATTATGTGAAACCAGCAGATGGTCCAAAATACTCCGAAGGTGATGGCACTGTTTATAACGTTCCTTACATCAACGATGCTGGCGAAGAAGAATTAATTACTTTTTCTGATATGGCAGACGTTCCACTTGAAGGCACAGTCGAAAAAGGCAAATTTGCTGGTAAAGATGGTGCTGAAATTTGGGATGCATTCATCAAACAAATGACCCTAGATGATTTAATCATCTCTGTCTCTGATAACCGTGGCATCTTAGACGTTAAGAAAGTCTTAAAGAAAGGCAACTCCGTTGCCGAAGGTCCTGAAGGTTTACTCTCTAGATTCCAATATGGTGATAAGAGATGGGCAACTGGTTTCCCAACTGGTCCAGTTTATACCGCTACCTTCGATCATGAAATGCAATCCAAATTCGGTGGATTCTATGGTGAAGAAGCATTATTCTGTGGCGTCGCCTCAGTTAACGCTCCAGGTGCCAACCTCAACCGTACTCCTTATGGTTCACGCGCTTCTGAATATATGTCTGAAGATGGTGTGATGAACTACTTAACTGCTGCTAACGTCGTTGGCGCAGCTAGAAGAAAAGGTTTAATTATGAACATTAAACACTGCTTCTTAAATAACCAAGAAAACGGTAGACAAAGAATTTCTACTTTCGCAGATGAACAAACCATCCGTGAAATTTACTTAAGACCTTTCGAAGGCGCATTAACAAAAGGTAAAGGCTTAGGCATTATGACTTCCTATAACAGAATCGGTGTCAGATATGCTGCTACTCACGAACCTTTAATGATGAACGTCATGAGAGGCGAATGGAATTATAAAGGTTTAATTATCGACGACGCCTTAACTGGCTCCAATACTGATCAATATTCCAACGGTCCAGCCATGCTCTACTGTGGTACAGACTTATTCTGTCTCGACGGCAATCGTGGCAACCAACTCAGACAATGGGTTACTCAAAATGATGATGGCACTATCTTGTTAGCCTTACAAAGAGCAAACAAATATGTCATGTATGCTATCTCTAGATCATGGATGGGCGGTCTTAGAATTTCTGAAGCCGACTTAGGCAATCCATGGTGGAAAGATGTCGTTAATGGCATGGTCATTGGTACAACTGTTATTACAGCTGCGTTAATTGGCTTGTATGTTTTCTCTGAAATCATTTCTAAGAAAAAACCTGTTGCTGGAGCTAAATAGGAGGATATGAAAATGGAACTGATTAAAAACTTTTTGAAAAACAAATCGATTGCCTATTTCATCGTTCTCGCTAATGCTGTTTTAGCCTTAGTCGTTAGCATCATTTTCTTCTTAACATATAAGGGCGCAATGCCTAACTCTGCTGCTGGCAAAGCTCCAGAATCCATTGGTATTTTCTTACTCGTTGGATTTGTGATTGAGTTGGTGGCTTTGTGTTTCCCACAATACAGATTCATCCATGCTATCGCTGTTGGCATGTTTGGTATCGCTCTATATAAAGAAGTGATTATTATCCCAGTCCTTATCGCTGGCGAAATTAACAACGTTCGTTACGAAGGCGGCGATTTCGGACTCAATCTTTTCTACTTAATTACTTTATTTGTGATTGTAATCGCTGGTATCGTCGCGCTCTTCATAGGTTTATATAAATCCGAAGAAGAAGCTGATAAAGATATGAAGGTTGATTTAAATAACACAAATAAAGTTGTCGCACTCGGATCAGGCGCAGTTCTTGTGATTGCCGCTATTCTAACAGGTTCTTTAGTGACAAATAGCTTATTAAAAGCTGCTCCAACTATCGTTCCTGAAGAAGAAGAAGTCAATCCAATTACTGATGAAATTAAAGCGATTGCTGAGGCTTATGAGTATGACTTCAACCCTGATGATGTCCTCATTAAGGAAGAAGCCGAATGGGATTTCAGTAACCCACTCTTAAACGCTACCAGTGGTGTTAGTACCACTAATGGCAATAGAGAAGGTTGTCACATTGTTTATTACTTTGAAGGTGCTTATGCTGAAGGTTATCAAGGCGACTATTCTGAATCTTATGCTTACTTATGGCTTTGGGATGATGGTATTTTCGCTGGTAAATCCAGAGATACCAACATTAGAGGTTATTGGTATAACTCCTCTCTTGCTAGAGGCGTAGACCCAGAAACAGGGGCAGATATTAAGGACTGTTTAAACATGGTTAGTAACGTTGATCGTTATGATTCCATCATCACCCAAGAAGCTAGCGGCTTCTATGAAAGAAACGCTTATATCTATCTCAACATGGGTTGGGGTACCCGTAGCATTATCATTAACGGTTACAAATATTATCCAGAAGTGGCACTATTTATTGATTCTGGCTCAACCGGTAGTACCTTCAAAGTTGGTGAAACCTTCAATAGAAGTTCTTGGACCGCTAAACGCGTTCTTAAAAATCTCTCTTATTCCGCAGTTTTCAAAGCTTCTGAAGTTAACTGGACTGATGGTCAAGGAATTGCTAACGGTCAAAAATTAACGACCGCTGGTCAATTTGAAGTTACCGCTACTTGGAAAGGCTTAACCGCTACTAAAACAATTACTGTTACTGATTAAGTAATTCCTAACACCAAACAATTGGCTAGCTCTTTAAGAGTTAGCCTTTTTTGTTTATTTATTAATAAAAAGTGACATTTGACATTTATCGAGGTATTTTCGATAAAAAAATGTTGCTTACAAACAAAAACGTGCTAAACTTACACCATAAAAATTATGAAACAAGCCTACAAAGTCTACGCTTATTATTACTATTATTACCCAAGGAGTAATCAATAATTCTTGGCTTTTTGGCTAATGGTGTTGTTGGTTACTCATAATCAGTGGCACCAATAGTAAGAGGGATAGATACATTGGTGCCACATCACGGCACCAATTTTTATTTCTAATTAGGAGGATAAAAAGAAATGAAAAAATCAAAGTTATTGTTATCAATCATTCCCTTCTTCGTAGCCCCAGCGCTTATCGGTTGTCAAAACGCGAACGTTAAAGTGATTGGCATTTGTCAATTAGTTACGCACCCCGCACTTGATGCTGCAACGAATGGTTTCATGCAAGCTGTTAAAGAAGGAATGGGCGAAAAAAATGTCAGATTCGACCTACAAGACGCCGCGGGCGAACCAGGCAACTGCATTATCATCGCTAACTCATTCGTCTCTAAAAACGTCGATCTCATCATGGCGAATGCCACTCCAGCTTTACAAGCGGTAGCTAATTCCACAACAACCATCCCAGTTCTAGGTACCTCAATTACTGAATATGGAGTAGCTTTATCGATACCTAATTTTAATGGAGTAGTGGGTGGAAATATTTCTGGTACAAGTGACTTAGCACCATTGGATGGTCAAGCTGAAATGATTAAAGAATTATTTCCTGAAGCACAAAAAGTTGGTCTATTATTTTGCAGTGCTGAAGCAAACTCTTTATACCAAGTCAACACTGTAGAAGCATTGCTACAAGACGAAGGCATTGTTACCAAACGGATTGCTTTTGCTGATTCTAACGAACTTCAAAGCGTGCTCGTTGCTAATGTTAATGATTTAGATGTTTTATATATCCCAACAGATAACACTGCCGCCAACAACACAAGTATTATTGACGCTGTTTGCCGCCCAATCGGTTTACCAATTGTGGCTGGTGAAGAAAATATCGCCAAAGCGTGTGGCGTAGCTAGTTTATCAATTGACTACTTCCGTTTAGGCATTAAAACAGGGCAAATGGCTGTGGAAGTATTAAAAGAAGGAAAAGACATCGCTACAATGCCAATTGCCTACGATGAAAACCCAGTTAAAAAGTTCAACAAAGAAATTTGTGACGAATTAGGTATTGTTATCCCTTCCAATTACGTAGAAATCGAGTAAGATGCTTAATGACATGTTAACTTATTTATTATCTTTACGAGGCGCTATAGCTCTCGGCACTATCTGGGGGATTATGGCATTAGGTGTATTTATCACCTACCGCATCTTAGATATTCCAGACTTAACAGTAGATGGTTCTTTTGCTACTGGTGGTGCGGTATGTGCAATGGTCATTATTAGTGGCGGTAATTTCTGGGTCGGTATTTTGCTTGGTATTATCGCTGGCTTTATATGTGGTCTAATTACTGGTTTATTACACACATTATTAGATATTCCCCCTATATTAGCGGGTATATTAACGCAACTATCACTATGGTCGATTAATTTAAAGATTATGGAAAATAGTTCTAACCAACCTATTAGCGCCCGTACATTTCCTTTAATTTTCTCGCAACTTAAAATTCCAGATGCTTTGTGGAAAATTTCCCTTATTGCATTAATCTTGGTCTTCGGTTTTTATGTCTTTTTTGGCACCGAACTTGGTGCTTCAATTAGAGCAACAGGAAATAACCCAAGAATGGCTAAAGCTCAAGGCATTAACACGAAATTCAATATTGTCATTGCTTTAATGATTTCTAATGGCCTTGTTGCGCTAAGCGGCGCTTTGTTAGCCCAATATCAAGGCTTTGCCGATATTAGTATGGGTAGAGGAGCAATTGTCATTGGTTTATGCGCGGTTGTTATAGGGATGGCTTTAGTGAAAAAAATTACCCCGAACTTCTTAGTAAGAATGCTCAGTGTCATTATTGGTTCAGTAATTTATCATCTTGTTTTTCAAACGGTCGTATTTCTTGGGCTTGATACAACATATTTAAAGATGTTATCGGCCATTGTTGTCGCCTTGTTCTTAGGTGTACCATATGTTAATAAAAAGTATTTAGCCCCATATTTTAAACATAAGAAAAAGAAATTAGTCGTGGAGGAAGTCAAAAATGATTGAACTAAAAAACATTAGTAAATCTTTTAATACTGGCACTCCTAACGAAGCCAAAGTATTTGATAACTTAAATCTTATCTTAAATGAAGGCGACTTCGTTACCGTCATCGGTGGTAATGGTGCGGGCAAAAGTACATTGATTAATATAATTTCTGGTAGTATATCACCTGATGAAGGTAAAGTGTTATTAAATAACGCAAACATCACCAACATGAAAGAACATCAAAGAGCCCCATATTTTGGACGCGTTTTTCAAGATCCTATGGTTGGTACTGCCGCGGATATGACCGTACTTGAAAATCTTGCGCTAGCGTATGGGCGCGGACGTCCGCGCTCGTTATTCCGTTGGTCATATCGAAAAAGCGATATTCAAACCTTTATTGACGATTTAAAGACTTTAGATTTAGGTTTAGAAAAGCGTTTATATCAAAAAGTTGGTTTGCTTTCTGGTGGTCAAAGACAGGCCCTAACCTTATTGATGGCTACAATTAGGAATAAACCTACGTACGCGCGTATAAAAAAAGATTATGTAAGATTTTCAAGCGGCGATAAAAAGGCCGCGCAAAACGTCATTAATCAAACTTTTATCGAAGCAAAGAATAACTTTATAAAAACAAAAAATATAATTAAGGCCAATAACTCACTTACTAAAGAAGAAAAGAAAAAAATGCATGCCGAAGCGTTTGCAACTTATGATAAAACGATTCGCGCCTTTGATGTTACTAAGCCAGTACTTTTATTAGATGAACATACAGCGGCTTTAGATCCTAAAACCGCAGAAAAAGTTTTACAAATTACAGAGCGAATTGTCACTGAAAATAACCTTACTACAGTGATGATTACCCACAATATGAAGGACGCAATTAGGTACGGAAACCGCTTAATTATGCTTTCGCAGGGACAAATTATCGCCGATGTCACAGGGGAAGAGAAGCAAAAATTGACTATAGAAACACTATTAAAATTGTTTGTTACCAACAGCAAAAATGACATCTTATCTGATTCAACAATCTTAGGAAATTAACAATAGAAGTACTTGTCTTGCTCGACAAGTATTTTTTTTTAGTTATAATAGGTATTATGAAAATCGCATTATCTGTTGAAACAACAGCGGACCTATCTAAAGAAATATTGAAGAAGTACAATTTATACCTCATTCAATTCACCGTTTTACTCGGTGAAACATCTTATCTTGATGGTGAGATTACAAGCGCGGACATTTTTGAATTTGTTGAAAAATCAAATATCTTACCAAAAACTTCTGCGGTCAATATTTATACTTACCAAGACCATTTTAAGAAAATTTTAGCTGATGGTTATAATGAAATTATTCACTTCACTATTGGTTCTGGCTTCTCTGCATCTTACAATAATGCGCTTGTTGCGGCCGAAGAGATGAAAAGCGTTCACATCATCGACTCCATGAACTTATCATCTGGCATCGGTTTATTAGCGCTATATGCTCGTGAACTAGTTGATAAAGGTTTAGATGTTGAAACAGTCGTTAAAAAAGTTAGAGCGCGTGCGTTACAAGTGAAAACTAGCTTCGTTGTCCACACCTTAGAATACTTACATAAGGGTGGAAGATGCTCAGGTTTGGCGAGAGTAAGTGCGGCCATATTAAGGCTTAAACCACAAATCGTGGTCGCTGATAACAAAATGGTGCCAGCAAAAAAATATTTCGGTAGAAGAGTTCAAGTTGTTGAACAATATAGCGAAGATGTTGTCGCCGAAATGGTTAATCCAGATCTAAAATACGCGTTCATTACTCATACATTAGCCACTCCTGAAATGATTAAAGCGGCTACAGACACATTATTGGAACGCGGCTTTAAAGAAGTGCTTGTTACTAATGCCGGCGCGACAATTACTAGTCACTGTGGTCCATTAACTCTCGGCATTCTTTATATCGACGGTGATCCGATCGAATAATTAAAACAAAAATAAATAGTACGTGAAAACGTATTATTTTTTTATCCTTGTCCACTTTTATACTAGCACTCCATTATGGGAGCTATTTATTAACGCGCCGCTGATGGACTTTTCTTCTAAAAAGATACCAAAGTATTTCCAATATTTCTAAAGGTATGCCTAGAAAAAATACTAAATATAAACTTCTATCTGTCATTGATTCAAATGTCAAAAATATTGCAACAGCGATTGACCAAATCAGTCCAGAAATCGAAAAAACTCTAATAAAACGTAAATGGAAAACGCAGTGCCAGACGACTAAAACAACAAAAGAAGCGACTGCCCCATAAATAAAAATTAACCATGGTTGGAAAGTTGAAGCAACTGGAAGAAATAATCTAACGAGCATAAAAACGGCAAGTGTAACCAACCACACTAAACTAAGAGAAAATAGTTGTAGGTAAAGTTGCTTGTGCTTTTGATAAGCACTAATTTTTACTGGTTTATGTTCTTTGATGTAAAAATCATCAACTTTAATACCGTAAAAGTCTGCGAGTGATTTCAACACAAAAACATCTGGAAAACCTTCGCCTCTTTCCCATTTGGATACCGATTTATCTGAATAATTAAATTTTTGCGCTAACTCTAGTTGAGTAAGCCCACTAGCTTTGCGGTAATGAATAAGATTATTCGCGAGCACTTCTTGTAAATTAATTTCTTCTTTTTCCATATAAATATCTCGAATCGTTTAGATTTTATTATGCCTAGACCTAAAAAGCAAATTATTGCTTTAATTAATCTTTTTGCTTGAGGAACTGCCTTAAAAAGGCAATGGTTCTGCGATTGATATTAGTCATTGAATATAATTTAACTGCATCGCTTTTTGCCTTTCTAACCATGAATTCTTTTTGTTGATTAGTCAACGATAAACAAGTTCTTATTGCTTCCACTAAATCTTCGACATCATTAGAATCAGCCCAGACAACATCATCGACAAAATCTTTATCAAAGCGATGATTTTTTACTGTTAATGTTAATGCATTATCAGCCCCAAAATAATCGATTAAGTTATCAGGAATCAAATAACGATCAAAATCTTCGGTAAAAGGCCGTGGGTTGATGTTTATATATGCATGGTTAATTAGCGATAATACAATATCACTACTCGGATTTCCTAAATATATAATATTATTATTTTTACCAATTGCTATTCTCAGCTTTTCTTGTTCGGCATGGTAACCAGAGATTACTAATTTATATTGTTCTAAATTAAGTAATTTGAAAGCTTCAATTAATTCATAGATGCCAAATTTTTCTTCAAGACTGCCGTCGTAATAAAAGTATTGACCATAAGCACTACAGTCAACTTCTTGATATTTATTTTCTAAAACACCAGGAAAAGTGAGGCTTGGTGAAAGAAGGGGATTGAATAAATCGTTTAGTCCAGGAGTAGTGGTAATAAAGCCATTTAGGTTTTTGGTTTTTTCTAAAAGCGAAGTCGTGTAAGCTTTATTTGTTCCGCTAATTCCACTAGGAGTATTGTAGCACACACCAACGATAGGTAGGTTATATTTCTTAGCGAAAAACTTCGCGCAATCTAACACTTTGGGATTAAGAGTTTCTGTAATGACAATCGCATCTTTCAAAATCATTTTTTTAAACAATTTATAAGTATACAAAAAAGCCGCTAGATAACGTTCAATACGATGCCTTTTAATCGGTGCATAATGCCAGGATACTTTACCCTCAAGTTTTTGCTCAACTTCTAGTTTTTTTAGTGAGCAAAGTTTCCTAGAAAATGGTCGAAATGAAATGACTTCCACTTCATGTGTTAGACCAAGCATGCGAATTAGACGATTGTTTAAATTTTGAATCGAAGTATTTAAAGCGCAGCGCCATGCTAATGAAAGTGAAACATAATCATCTTTTTGACAAGCAGTAGTAAAATAAATAATCTTCATAAACTAAGTTTAAATTGTTTCACTCAATTATAAAAGTTTATAGTCGATAAAGACATAAAAATGTTAAAATAAGCGCATGAAAAAAAGTATTTCTACTTGGAATGAGTTTTTTATCCAAATTCAAAACGAACTTTTTTGCATTAAACTTAATCACTTCTTGAATAAGGAATATAGCGATTACACTTGTTATCCACCACGCAATCTGTTGTTTAATGCATTTCGCTTAACGCCACTCAATAAAGTAAAGGTAGTTATTATTGGACAAGATCCGTATCACGAACCTAATCAAGCGATGGGTTTATCGTTTTCTGTTCCTGATGGAATTGCCCCTCCTCCATCATTAGTTAATATTTACAAAGAAATTAACTTAGAATTTAAATGCTCAATGAATTATAAATCAGGAAACCTAACCTATTTAGCGAAGCAAGGAGTGTTGTTATTAAACTCTATTCTTTCGGTTCGGGCTCATCAGGCATTAAGCCATAACATCGATGAATATAAGCAATTTCTTGCTCGAGTATTAGAAGTATTAAATCAGCAGCACCGCCCAATGGTTTTCTTGCTTTGGGGCGGTCCAGCGCGCAAGTTAAAAGCATATTTGCATAATCCAACACATCTTATATTAGAGTGTGTTCATCCTTCCCCGCTTGCCGCTAATCGTGGGGGTTGGTTTGGTAACAACCATTTTAAAAAGACCAATGAATATTTAAAATCCAATGGTCTAAAAGAAATAAAATGGTCAAATGTTGAATAACTTTATTTATTTATATTGCGTAATTTTTTGATAAATAAGAAAACAACTAGCGATAAGCTTACTAAAGAAATAGCTAACCACACCCAGTAAATGGTGGGATCTAATGTTTTAACATACATTCTAATTAATCTAGCTAGACTATAGATAAATGAAGTTAATAAAATCACACCCCATACTCCAGAAAGAAGTAAACCACTGTAGTTGTTCTTGAAAGTACGATAAGTTGATAAGATACCCACGATTAAGGCAAACAATCCAAGAATAAATAAAATAAGGTAATCACTATTAAATTCATAGTCGATATAGCCTGTACCACTTCCATTTGTGAAGCTCAATATATATAAAACTAAAAAATACACAAAAAAGAACGCACCCACTATGCTTGTGCCAATTGAATATACTAATGACAATGTGTTTGCGCTTTTTTCTTCAACAGGTAAATCACCTTTTTGTACTGTAAATATACGTGGAGCAGTAGCAAATAACGTAACTAGCAATGGTGCAGTAATAACAATAGATGGGCCAATAAATGCTGCGTTATAAATAAAGCAATATAGATAAACATTCATGTTATTTAAATCCCAAGCAAAGTAAGTTGGATCACTCCAGAAAATGATTCCTGCTAAATAATGAGAAGCAAGCTTAAACACCCCACCAACTAACGTTCCAATTATTAGCCAAGTGATGCGTTGAGTTTTTGCTTCGGAATGGTCGAAAAATGGTTTGAATAATCCAGTCAAACCCACAAGCGCATATGGCAAGATGTAGTCTAAAATCAATTGTGCAGGATGAATAATGTAAGCACTGGTTGCAACATCTAAAAAACCCATTACTAAACCAGTCAATAATGCTGGCACTAAACCACGACGGTACGCCATAAATAAAACCGCAATCATCGCAAAACCAATTGACCCACCATTAATAAAAATACCTTTTGATAAAATTCCTTGTAGTTCGTCAAAAACAAACCCCAAAGCTGCTAACATGCCAATTTCGCTTATGATGCGAATTGTGTTTCGATTATTAGTCATATAAGACCTCCAAAAAATAAAAACCCTCAAATGCTAGATGAGGGGAATTAAAAAATCCATTTTATTCCCTCCGCTAGTATTGCCTAGATCAGGTACGGTCGATTCCAAGAAGAATCCTCTCAGCCGAATTTCGTTCAGCTCCCACATATCATCATATGCCTATTTGCATATTTATCAAATAAATAGTGCATTAGATTAGGTTACAAAATATACAAAAGTTTAACATCTATAATGTTGTTGTGTTATAGTTATAACAACTCGGAGGCTTTCCTATGGAAGAACAAGAATTAAAAGAACAATGTGAAAATTGCGCTGAAGCAATCGAAAATAAGCCCGCTGATGTCGATGAAGGTCAAGTGGCCGAAAAATCTTATCAAGAAGTCATTGAAGAGGCTCGCACTGGTATATACCAAGACTATAGTAAATCAAGAAAAATAAGCAACATCTTGATGTTCGGACTTGTCGCTGTTATTGCCGGCATCATGTTTATGATTGTTTCTGAAAACCAAGTTTTACAAATCATTGGCTACGTCTTAGTGGCACTATTATTTATTGGTTTAATCATTTACTACGTGCTTAACCGCAAGAAATTTCCAGACAAAACAAAAAAATATGTTGAATTAGTAGCCGACAAACTCAATGGCAGAATGTTCGAAGATAAACATTTCTCTGACATGGTTTTTGAACGCGAAAAGAAATTAGAAGTGGTGGATTTAGTGGGCGATGGTATTTATGCCGAAGCCGTTAACATTAATTCCCGTAATGTAGTACGTGGTGTCTATAAAGGTCATCATTTCGCTTATGGCGAAGCTGCTTTGCTAAGAACCATGAACCGTAAAAAACCTTTACCACCTTTATTTGTTGGCCATTATGTCAGTATGCCAAACGATCTTCAATTTGATGGTCGTTATATTGTGGTTCTAAAAAGTTTTCAAGAACCAAATGACTTACCAAATGCAGTTGGCGATTTGGTTGTTTTAGAAGAAAAAGAAAATCTCATTATTTATGGCCCAGAAGGCGGTGAATATCAAAAAGTGCTCGGTGATAAATTCTTAAAAAGAATAAAGAAACTCAATGTCACCAACCACTTATTGAATGTTAATATCGCAATTTGGGGTGGTCGTTTTGCCGCTTATTTAAGTTATGATGATGCGGTCATGTCGGTACCATTTGATAAACCACTAAACGCTGAAGCTTTTGAGGATGCATGTGGTAATCTCAAAATAATCTTACAAGCTTTTGCAGGAGAGTAAAAATGCCACAAGTTGGGCGCTGGTATAGTATACGTTGTTACAAGCATAACGGATTCCTGCATAGAGTGTGGGACCGCGGTTTGGTTTTGGAAAATAACTCTGACTATATTGTTATCGCTACCAAGAAAGCAAAGGTGGTTGAAGCTAATGGCCGTTCCTGGTTTACTAAAGAACCAGCGGTTACAATCTTCTCTAAAAAAGAATGGTGGAATGTAATTTGTATGCTTAAAAAAGATGGTGTCAGTTATTACTGCAACATCGCTTCTCCGAGCATTATTGATAAAGACGCAATTAAATATATTGATTATGATCTAGATGCTAAGCTATTTCATAACAATGAAATTAGGGTGCTTGACGAAAAAGAATATGCCCATCATAAAGACAACTACACTTATAGTGACGAATTAGATGTGGTTCTAAAATATCAAACAGAAACCATTGTTGAGAGAATGAAAAATCGCTCATTCCCTTTCCAAGATGATTTAATTGTTAACTACTTCAACCAATATCTCGCTATTACTAAGAAAGAGAACTGAATATGCGCATAGAATTTGTGACTAATCACACTAGTGAAACGATGAGTCTTGGTCATAAAATAGCCGCTAATGCACGGTCTGGGTCAGTGTTTTGTTTGACCGGCGATTTAGGCGCGGGAAAAACAACTTTAGTCCGTGGCATGGCTCAGGCATTAAACATTAAGACAGTTGTGCAATCACCAACATTCAACATCATGAAAATATATTTTGATGGAACGCGCCCATTAATTCATATCGATGCCTATCGCCTTGCAGATGTCGATACTGATATCGGTTTAGATGAATATATCGCTTATGAAAGTGGTTTAACAGTTATTGAGTGGCCTGAATATATTGCTCGTTTATTGCCAAAAGATTCAACAACGATTGAAATCACTAATCTAGGTGACGACACTCGTCAAATTATTATTACCTCTGTTGATCAACAATTGATAGAAAGCTTAAACAAATGATTACGATTTTATTAGATTCATCAAATACAAGTTTATCCGTTGGCATTGCTAAAGACGGAAAGCTTTTAGATTATATTTCCTATGAAGCATGGCAAAGACAATCTGAATATATGCTTCCGGAATTAAAAAAAATTCTTGTAAGAAACAATGTCAATAAAACAGACATTAGTGATGTCGTGGTGGCGATTGGACCTGGCTCTTATACGGGTGTAAGAATTGCAATTACAATCGCAAAAGTGATGGCGACTGCATTAAACATTCCGATTTATGGCGTTAGTTCATTAAGAGTGCAAAAAGATGATAATGAACCAACTATAAGTTTAATTAATGCTCGTGGAGGTCGCTCTTATTTTGGTGTATATCAAGGCAATGAAATTATTGTCGAAGACTGCATTAAAACTAATGAAGAAGTGCTTGCATATATTAACGAACATCCCACTTATAGTGTCAGTGGTGACACTCGTTACCTAGCCTTAGAAAGCGTTATGTTTAACACATTGCAGCAAATGCTTAATCTTAAAGACAGTTTAACTGAAGCTAACCCTTTGACGATTAAACCAGTTTACATGAAAGAGAATTATGCAAAACCTGTTTATTAATATCCGTAAAGCGGAAGATAAAGATTTATCTGCCATTAAGCAAATTGAACAACTTTGTTTTCATTCGGGCATTTGGAAAGAAGAAAATATTATTTATGAAATGAAAGAAAACCCAGTCGCTAATTTCTGGGTGATTGAAATTTCAATTGATAGTGAAGAAGGCTATCGCGTCGTTGGCTTTTCGGATTATTGGGAAACATTCGATAGTGCGACAATATGTCAAATTGCTATCCATCCTTACTTACATCACAAGCAATTAGGCAGTGCGTTAATGGATGAAATATATAACGACTGTTATGCAAAGAAAATAAGATTTATCACCCTTGAAGTCAGAGTCAGTAACACTCCCGCTATAAACTTTTATAAAAAACATGGTTTTGAAATCGAGACGGTGAAACCTCATTATTATGATAATGGAGAAGACGCCTATTATATGGTGTTAAAGGTAAAATAAATATGGCCACAATTTTAGCAATTGAATCTAGCTGCGATGAAACAAGTATTGCCATCACACGTGAAGGTAAGCTTTTAGCTAATGTCATAAATTCCCAAGTGGAATTCCATCAAAAATATGGCGGCGTGATGCCAGAAATCGCTTCACGTTTACATTGTGAAAACATTTCTTTAGTGTTGAAAGAAGCACTGGAGAAAGCTGATGTTAAATTAGAAGAAATTGATGCTTTTGCCGTCACCAGAGGTCCAGGCTTAATTGGTGCCTTACATGTCGGATTGCAGTGCGCAAAAACTTTAGCCTTGCTTTATCAAAAGCCATTAATTCCAGTCCACCATTTAGCTGGTCACATTTATGCAAATGAATATAATGATGTTTTATCTTTCCCGCTTCTAGCGGTCGTAGTTTCAGGTGGCAATAGTGAACTCGTTATTATGAAAAGTCACCTTGATTTTGAAATAATTGGGGGCACAAGAGATGATGCCATCGGCGAATGCTATGATAAAGTAGCGCGCGTATTAGGCTTACCTTATCCTGGTGGTGTCCCAATTGATCGACTCGCCAAAGAAGGAAAGCCGACTTACCATTTACCGCGTCCATTAATTGGTCAAGATACATATGACATGTCATTTTCAGGATTAAAAACAAACGTCATTAATCTTGTCCACAATCTTGAACAAAGGGGCGAACAAATTAGAGTTGCTGATATGTGCCGCAGTTTTCAAGATGTTGCGGTCGGCGTAGTCGTCAGTCGTGCTGTTAAGGCCATCAAACAATATAAAGTTAAACAAGTTGTACTTGCCGGAGGAGTTTCGGCAAACTCTTATTTAAGAGAACAAATGAAAATTGAATGTCAAAAATTAGGTGCGAACATTATCATTCCACCAATGTGGTGTTGCACAGATAACGCGGCGATGATCGCCAAAGTCGCCGAACACCTTTATGAAAGAAAAGTTTTTGCCAATATGGATTTAGGAGTCGATAGCAACTGGAGCATTGAAAATTGGAATGATTTTCAAAATTCGAGTGATTTATAAAAGTAAGTCTTTATAATATTTGAGAGGGAACATATTTATGGAAACAACAAAAATTACCAATTTTGATCTCTATGACATCGTCCTTAATGGCGACCAAGAAGAGATTAATGCATTAGATACATTAGAACTTGAAGGTTGGGTAAAAACTAATCGCGACAATGGTTCAATCGGTTTCGTCGATTTTACTGACGGCACCTATTTTAAGAGTGTGCAACTTGTCTACACATTGGAAAGCAAAAACTATAATGTTTTATCCGCATTAAAAACCGGCGCCGCTATTAAAATACTCGGCAAATTAGTCTTAACTCCAGAAAACAAGCAACCTTTTGAAATTCATGTGCTTGATTGCACGCTTGAAGGTGATGTCGAAGATGATTATCCATTACAAAAGAAACGCCATTCATTTGAGTTTCTTAGAGATATCGCTCACATTAGACCTAGAACCAATACTTTCCAAGCAGTTTACCGCGTAAGAAGCGTGCTTTCTTTTGCTGTTCATGATTTTTTCCAAAACAACGGCTTTATTTATGTTCATACTCCGCTTATCACTACTAATGATGGCGAAGGTGCTGGTAATGTCTTTGATGTTGTTACCCATGACACAAAAGATCCAAACTCCTTCTATGGCCGAAAAGTTAATTTAACTGTCACTGGTCAACTTCATGTTGAACCTTTCGCTCTTGCCTTTAGAAATGTATATACATTTGGTCCAGCCTTCCGCGCTGAACATTCTAATACTGTTCGCCACGCTTCTGAATTTTGGATGATTGAACCAGAAATGGCATTTGCCGATTTAAATGACAATATGCAAGTGATAGAAGATTGTGTAAAGTTTTGCATCAATTACATCCTGGCTGCATGTCCAGAAGAAATGAAATTTTTTAACACGATGATTGATAACACTTTAATCGAAAGATTGGAACATGTCGCCAATAGTGAATTCAAAAAAATTAGTTATACTGAAGGAATAGAAATCTTACAAGAAGCCGTTAAAAATGGTGTTAAATTTGATAATCCAAAAATTGATTGGGGTATGGATTTACAAAGCGAACACGAACGCTATTTGACCGAACAAGTCGTTAAAGGTCCACTTTTCCTCACGAACTATCCAAAAGAAATCAAAGCTTTCTATATGAGAGAAAATGAGGATGGTAAAACTGTGGCGGCTTGTGACTTATTAGTGCCAGTGGTCGGGGAACTCGTTGGTGGTTCTCAAAGAGAAGAACGCTACGATGTCTTACTAAAGAAAATGCAAAAAATTGGCAACGACAAAGAACTAGATTGGTACTTAGATACGAGAAGATATGGTGGTTGTAAACACGCTGGCTTTGGTATCGGTTTCGATCGTTTATTGATGTATGTTACTGGTATGCAAAATATTCGTGATGTGCAACCTTATCCAAGAACATCTGGTAATATTAAATATTAGGAGAGCAAAATGATTGAAGAAGTTAAACAAGTCGAAAAAAGCAATCGTAAAAATCGAGTTAAAAACCGCATGCTTATCTTTTTAATCGTGTGTGATTTAGCATTACTTGGCTGGTTAACTTATGAAATCATTCGTATTGTGACCACTCTGATGGCGCAATAAAAAGCAAATTATTTGTTTCCTTAGCAATACTTATCTATTTTAGATAGCAACTATTAAAGGTTTCTATAATAATCCCTTATAGAAGCCTTTTTTTCGAGTGGATCAATATCCCTCACATTCTAATAACTCATTGAGTAATAAAGTGGTGGATGGCAAAAACATTAATCAATATATATTTTTTGATCTTCTCTTTGGGAGTATTTGTTCGGTTGATGTTACTGAGATTTATCGTGATTTTAGGATAATTATTTTGATTGATATTATGGTTGCACCGGAGGAAGTGCGGATAAATCAAAATTATCTAAAGATTTTTCAAATAGTTTTTTGGATAATTTATTGGCTCTAATAGTTCTTGCTAAATAGGCTTGAGATACTACTAAATACCAAAGTCCACCAGTGAAAGAAAATACCACAAAAACATATGAATAAATGGCTTCCATTTCAAAATGTGGACGGGTGGCAACTTGTGGCCAGTCAGCGATTACTTTGAAACCGAAAATATAGGTATACATATTCTCATTATGCCAATCCAAAGTATAGATCAAAGTTCCAAAACCATCGGTTAGATTAAATGGATTGTATGCCCAATCGTCTTTGATAATGTTACGAGCAAATAACGCACCAACACCAATAATTGCTAGAAGTAGTGGTAACCAAGCTTGTTTTAAGAAGTAACGGATATTTTTCTTTCTGGCATATCTTCTAAGTTGTGCTGGAGTTTTAATCAATCTAGCGATGACGACATCAGCAATTAAAGTGTCGCATTTTTTACCTTGATATTTCATTGTTTTAATTACTAGCGAACCCAATATACCGATTAAGACAAAAAGCAAAATAACAGCAATACAAATACCGATCAAGATTCTTTTGTCATTTTCAGTTAAACGGATTAGCAAGGGATAGTACATATTTTTCTCCATTAATCAAAGTCGATATCAACGCCGATAGTATGGTCATCGTCATCGACCACACTGCCATATAAACGAGAAGTTTTTGGTTTATATGTTTCCATAATCTCATCGTCTATTATTGGTTCGGGTTGGGTTGGTGCGGGTTTTATCTCCGCAGGTTCGGTCGGAGTCACGTTATTTTTTTTTTACATCTAGGGCATCTAGATTCATTTGAGGAGTAGATTGATTGGGAGCACCAAGCAATCTCTCGTTTTTGGCTGCTTGCAATGCTTTTAATTGTTTATCTTCTGGTAAATCAGGGAAAAACTTTTGACCCGTGAAGAAGAAAAGTATTGATTTGAGCAATTGAAAAACAAAAGCAATTAAACCAAACGCAGCAAAAATTGCTAAGACTACCAAGAAAAATGGAAAGCCAATAACATACAAGATGCCTTTGCCAAAGTTTTTCAATAATTCGACCATACTATAATTTTAAGTATTATGCTTATTTAAGCAAATATTTATTTAAGAAACTTATCAAACCGATAGAAAATGAGAAAAGTCCGAATAATACAAAACCAAATGGTGGTACAATCATACCATACAAAAATACAAAAACGAAGAAGGAAACAATGGTCGTGGTTACTAACAAACCATAAACCATCGGTTTTTTGCTAGAAAAAAGATCCATTAATAAGAATGAAGCAAAATAAAATGAGATGGCTATAAAAACAAAGGTATAGTCGCTTCTAAACAAAGCAAAAACAATAGCCAAGATTAAAGAAAACAATAGCCCACTTATATAAGGAATAACCGAAGCGACTTGTTGTTCGGTTTTTATCCCGATTTTTCCAATTTCGTTAAGTAAGACCAAAGTAGTCAATATCGTCTGGGTGAAAGAAATAAAGAAAATAAATAAATGTGTAACTGCACCCCGGTAAACAAACGTTTCGAGCTTTAAGAAAGTGAGAATCGATAAGACGAAGTCTGTTCCACTGATGACATTTATTAAAGGAATAAATAAGTACGTCAGTCCTGTTTGAATTGCGGTCGATACTAAAATCATCCAAAAAGGATTAATTTTATATTCAAGCATCACACCGATAAAAAAACCGGTGATTACTGCTGGAACAATATAAAATATCGTATCCACTACATTAAAAATCAAACAAAGGCCAATGGTAGCTATTGCGTAGATGATGTAATATTTTTTTTGACAGAAATATGTAACTACAGTGCTAACCAATGGAAGGATAATAATTAAAATTAAAATCGAAATTGGCAAAAAAGTAGCGAAAATAATAAACACCAAATTAATGGCCGCCATAATGGCCATATAAGTCATGTGATGGACGATAGTCGTTTTTTTAGTAAACACAGCCATACAATATTTTACATTTTTTTGGAGCAATAGGCATAACTACTTCTATTTATATAATGTGCGCACTAAAAATTTTTTTCCTACCTTTGTCATGCTTTTCACTTTATTAGCTTGTCGATCTCCACAAACTTCTTTTTCCAATTCACATTATTCAAATGAAATCGATGTTGCTTCCAATTATCAAATAGCGTGGCAAGATTTACTAAAACAAGAGGAGGAAAACTATTTGGTTTTTGTCTATTCGGAGTGGTGCAATAACTGTCATGATATTTGGGATGACGTCATTTCTTTTGTTAATCAAAAGGCGATTACTTTATATTTTGTTGATATTAACCGTTCAATCAACAATATCCCGATAAGCGCAGATATTGAATCTACTTATGGGGCGAAAGAAGTTGGTGAAATCTCAATTATGGGAACACCGACCATTCTTGAGATTTTTAATGGCGTTTTATTCGCCAATGTTGGAGGTAAACAGGCGTGCTTAAATTTACTTAGTGAAAAGCGGCTAAATATTGGTTTGTAATTGGACTTTGATTGGCTATTTTGATAATATATTGTCAACAATATATGAATTATCAAAATGAATTAAATGAAAATCAATTCCTAGCGGTCAGCACTGCTTCACAACACGTTCGCGTCATTGCTGGTGCTGGCAGTGGCAAAACTCGTGTTTTAACATACCGTATTGCTTATTTAATTGGCGAAAGACAAGTATTGCCATCAAAAATATTGGCAATTACCTTTACAAATAAAGTAGCCGGAGAAATGAAAAGTCGGATTTTAAAAATGATTCCTGAAGCACAAAAAGAGTTAACTATCCGTACTTTTCATAGTTTTGCCGCGAATTTCCTAAGAAGGGAAATTTCGGTATTAGGTTTTCCATCCACTTTTACGATTCTAGATGAAGAAGATCAAACCAAGTTAATCAAAGATATTGCTGTTAGTTTGGGTTTCAAAAGAGGCGATAAAATCGTCAGCAGCGCCCTTTCTTATATCGGTAGTAAAAAGCAACAAGGGTTATATCCCGACGAGATAAAAATTGTTAAGCCTGCTTTCGAAGATGAAAAAACATGTTTAGAAATATATCAAATATACGAAGAAGAAAAATATAAAAACTTCTGTTTAGATTTTGATGATTTGCTTTTACAAACGAACAATATTTTAGAAAATTATCCCGATATTCGAAAGAAATGGCAAAACCGCATCGATCATATCTTAATTGATGAGTTCCAAGACACTAATGATATCGAATATAAAATGATTAATTTTTTAAAAACACCAGCGACTAATTTATATGTAGTCGGCGACCCTGACCAAACTATTTATACGTGGAGAGGGGCTAACCAGAACATCATCCTAGAACTAGAAAAACGTTATCCAGAAGTGGAAACAATTGTGTTAGATCGCAACTATCGCAGTAGCCAAGCAATCTTAACCGCGGCCAATAAACTTATCGCACATAATAAATTAAGAGTGGCGAAAAATTTATATACCAAACAACAAGGAGGAGAAGTAGTTAATGTCCATTCATCTCCTTCTGGAAGGTTAGAAGCTGACTATGTTGCTAGGGAAATTGCCAAACTTAAGACGTACGGTACTTATTCGTATAACGATATTGCCATTTTATATCGCTCAAACTATTTGACGATGGATTTTGAAGCTGCTTTAACACGATATCAAATACCATATAAAATTTTTGGCGGTTTAAAGTTTTACCAAAGACGTGAAATTAAAGATATACTCGCTTATTTCCATTTAATAGTTAATACCAAAGATAATGTATCTTTTACGCGCATTATGAATGTCCCTAGACGTGGTTTAGGTGAGACGTCCGAACTTCTACTCAAACAAGAAGCAGATGCGAACAATCAATCGCTTTATGAATATGTGCGCGATGTAAATTCTAAAGATTCTGCTTTGCCAAACCGCGTTCTCAACGGCTTAAAAACTATGGTAACCAATATCGAAATTGCCAGAAACGAAATCGCTAAAAACGAAGAAGTATTTTCTAAAATTTTAGAAGATATGATTTGGTCACTCGGCTATCAAGAATTTATATTGAAAGAAGAAGATGGTGAAGATCGTCTCGACAATATTAAAGCTCTATTTGAAGATATTCGTCACTTCCTAAGTAGTAATCCAGAATCTACATTTGATGAATATTTACACAATGTTTCATTATTGTCCGCTCAAGATGAACTGATTGATGGCGATTACGTTACCTTAATGACTGTCCATACCGCTAAAGGTTTAGAATACCCTGTTGTCTTTGTTGTAAGATTTAATCAAGGCATTTTCCCTAATATGCGCGCACTTAATGAAGGTGGTTTTTTAGCCCTAGAAGAAGAACGACGCCTAGCATATGTAGCAATGACAAGAGCTAAAAATAAGTTATTTTTAACGCTGGCTGCTGATTACTCTTATGTTTTACAAGGTAATTTAGCTCCTTCCCAATTTTTAAAAGAATCAGGACACGAAGTTTTGGTAACAAGAGATAATATATTTAAAAGCGGTCCTAGAGAAGTTGCTCCTAGACCAACTTTCTTTCATGACGGCGACCATCTTTCTTTTGAAGATGATGTTCCAAAGTCACCTAGAAAAAGTGTTATTGAAGAAGTACATAACGATATTAAAGTTTGGCATATTGGCGATATCGTCATCCATAAAACATTAGGACGGGGGATTGTCACTGCCCTAGAAGGTGATGATATAATTACAGTTAATTTCGATGAACATGGCGAAAAATCAATTTTAGGTACGCATCCAAGTGTTTCCAAAGGAGGTCATGTCGCATGAACGTCAAAGCGCGAATTGACGAACTAAGAGTTTTGCTTGAAAAGTATAATTATGAATACTATGTTTTAGACAACCCTTCGGTAGATGATGCTGAATATGATCGCTTAATGCAAGAATTAATCATGCTCGAAAAACAAAATCCCGAATATTTTTCCACACTCTCTCCTTCACAAAGAGTTGGCGGTTTAGTGCAAGATAAATTTAAAGAAATTAAACATAAACGCACAATGTTGTCCTTAGCTAATGCATTTAATGAGGACGATTTAAGAGATTTTGATAAAAAAATACGCGAAATAACTAACTTAAATGAAGTTACCTACATGGCGGAAATGAAAATTGATGGTCTTGGGATGTCGTTAGTTTATCGCGGACATTTACTTTACGCTGCTACTAGAGGCGACGGTGTCGTTGGTGAAGATGTGACCGCGAATGTTATTACCATTAAATCTGTTCCTTCTCATCTTAAAATTAATGAAGATTTAGAAGTGCGCGGCGAAGTATTTATGCCAAAAAAATCTTTGGCTCGCTTAAACGCCATTAAAGAAAAAGCAGGCGAACCTTTGTTTGCTAATGCTAGAAATGCCGCTGCTGGTAGTATTCGTCAACTTGATAGTGCGATAGCAGCAACCCGTGGTTTAGATGCCTATTGGTACTACTTTGTAAATTGCTCTGATTTTGGTATTCGTTATCATTCAGAAGCTTTAAAGATGCTTGATGAATTAGGTTTTAAGACTAATCCAGAAAGAAGATTGTGTAAGGGTATAGAAGCAGTGCTTGAATATATTAAAGAATATAGCGATAAACGCCACACCCTTCCATATGATATCGATGGCATTGTCATCAAAATTGATGATATGA
>Ga0123334_1001391_pt1 | contig 30492 bp, 21 predicted proteins | sample BiotimSIPDNA_FD_89706 | JGI IMG/M metagenome (GOLD analysis project Ga0123334, IMG submission 89706) | Anaerobic biogas reactor microbial communites from Washington, USA - Biogas_R1 time_0 SIP DNA | ecosystem: Engineered > Bioreactor > Anaerobic > Unclassified | place: Washington, USA...
GTCCCTGGGCATTTTCTGAATGGGGCAAAAGCCGAATGCGGAAGCGATATTCACGATGATATCCACACCGCCGTATACTTCCATAGCGGTATCCACAATTTTTTTAGCGTCATCATAGTCTGAGATGTCCGCGAAGCAGGCAGTAGCCTCGCCGCCCGCCGCCTTAATATCGTCGGCGGTCGTCTGTGCGTCGCCGACATAGATGGCGTATTCCTTCAGCGCCCACTCGCGCATTTCGGGTGAGAGCTTCGCCAGCTTTTCTTCGTCTACTTCCATTTTGCCGTTATACGGCTTGCGGTTATTCGTTATGACCTTTGCACCCTCGGCGGCGATGGACTTCGCTATCGCTCTTCCTATTCCCTGACCGGAGCCTGTTACGATAGCGACTTTACCCTTAAGATAATCACCCATGTATTTAACCTCCATATATAAAATGCTTATATGGGACAATTATAATTCAACGCTGTGCAAATAGCAAGTGCCCGCCGGGCCGCGCGCATAAAAGCCCGGGCCATTTTGACCCGGGCTTTTATGTGTCAAGTGAGGATCAATCGTTTTCGGCAGGCGCTCAGCCCGTTATCTGTCCGCTTGTTGCCGGAGGCGCGCCCGCTTCATCGAAGATAATCGTGAGGGTTATGGTTTCCCCGTCTCTGAAAACCGAGAGCACAGCCATATCACCGGGTTTATAACCCTTTTTGGCGGCTACCAGCTCCGAGGAGGAGGTAATTTCCTTGTCGTCCACCTTGGTTATAATATCGCCCACCTTAAGTCCGGCCACGGCAGCGCAGCTGTTCGGATCTACCGCGACAACATAAGCTCCGACAGCAAGATTGTAGTACTGGGCAAAATCTCTCGACAGGGTCTGCACCGTTATGCCGAAATAAGGCTTCCCGGTAACGTAACCGTATGTTACAAGCTGCTGGACTATATCCATGGCGTCGTCTATCGGTATCGCGAAGCCGAGGCCCTCAACGCCCGCCGAGGCGTACTTGGCGGCGGCTATTCCTATTACCTCGCCGTATTCGTTAATAACGGGTCCGCCGCTGTTTCCGCTGTTTATGGCGGCATCCAGCTGGAACATGTTGATTATGGTGGAGGAATCTACGTTTATCTCTCTGTCAAGAGAGCTGATAATGCCGCTGGTAAAAGAGTAAGTCAGCTCTCCGAGAGGGTTTCCTATCGCGTAAACCGTGTCGCCCACTTCGGAGTTATTCATGGAGCCGATGGTCACGGGCGTGAGTCCGTCGGCGGCGATTTTTAACAGGGCGACGTCATTTTCGGCTTCCTTGCCGACTATAGTGGCGACATACTCCTCGCCTGTAAAGAGCATCACCATTATTGTAAGGCCCTGTTTATCCGCGTCTTCAACCACATGGTAGTTTGTAAGGATGTATCCGTCCGCCGTTATTATAAAACCGGAGCCGGACACCGCGGAAGTTGTAGTCTGCCCGAAGGCGTTGGTCGTTGTTATAGGAGTTGTAACACCTACGGAAGACCGGCAGACCCGCTTATATATCTCATTGGCGCTGAGCTTATCCCCGTCGGCGTTTCCGTTAACCGTTCCCAACTCGGCCGGAAGAGTTGTCGGTGCGGGCACTCCGCCGCTCGAGGCGCCCGGGGCTGCGGGATTCGATGTCATATCCTGCGCCGGTGGGGTCGAGGGAAGAGCGGAAATACGCTCAATACTGACGTTTTTTAAAACGATACCCAAGCCGACTCCACCCGCGCCGCCTATGATAAGGCAGGCAAGGCATATGGCGACTATCTTCAGCGCGAGTCTTTTCTTCTTGGGTCGGACCGAAGGCGCCGCGTAGGAGCGCGGATATTCATGCCGGTACTGCTGCTGATAGTTAAAATCAGAGTTCCCGACCGGGATTTCGTGTGTATACTCGTTATTGCTGTTCTCATATATATCTTCGCTCATTGCAGAATCCTCCTTTTATTCAAAGCGCTGTCGCAGGTTATATCTGCATTGAAGATAACGCTATATTGTGTCCGGAAAGTGAAATAAATAGCAAAAAACTGTTAAATTTAAATATACGCGTTCATACGAGCCGGCGGCCCATCAAAACTCCCATTGCGGAGGCCATCATAAGCCCCCTTGTCCATCCGGAAGCGTCGCCCAGGCAGTGCAGTCCTTCAACACTCGTGTCGAGCTCCGGTGTCATTTTAACCTTATTGCTGTAAAACTTGACCTCCGGGGAATACAGCAGGGTCTCCTCGCTGGCAAAGCCGGGAACTACGAAATCCATCGCTTTTATGAAATTGATGATGTTTGTCATCGTCCTGTAAGGCATGGCAAAAGTGATGTCGCCCGCCACCGCGTCCGGCAGGGTAGGTCTGATGTTTGAGGCGGAAAGCTCTTCTGCCCATGTTCGCTTGCCGTCGAGAATGTCTCCGAAACGCTGCACGAGTATGTTGCCCGCGCCGAGCATATTGGTGAGCTCCCCGACGCGCTGCGCGAAAGCTATAGGCTGCTTGAACGGCTCCGTGAAGTTGTGGGAACACAATATAGCCACGTTGGTGTTTTCGGATTTACGCTCCTTGTAGGAATGTCCGTTGACTACCGACAGGCCGTTGTCGTAGTTTTCCTGCGAAACGAATCCGCCCGGATTCTGGCAGAAGGTTCGGACCTTGTTTTTAAAAGGTTTTGGCCAGCCGATGAGCTTGGATTCATACAGCACGTCGTTTACATGCTCCATAACCTCGGTGCGCACCTCAACGCGAACGCCTATGTCCACGGTGCCCGGCTTATGATGTATGTCGTGTATCGAGCACTGGCGCTCCAGCCAGTCCGCCCCGCCGCGCCCCGCCGCGACTACAACATGCTCGGCAATAAGCTCGCGTGAATTCCCGCTGTCGCTGTCGGATATGACAACGCCCCGGCAGACGCAGTTGTCTATCAGAAGGTCCGTGCACTGGGTGGAAAAAAGTATCTCTACTCCCGACGCGATCAAATGATCCTGGATCGCTTTGTAAAGGCTCTGCGCCTTTTCCGTGCCGAGGTGCCTTATGGGGCAGTCCACCAGCTTTAGGCCCGCCTGTATCGCGCGGCGGCGTATTTCCTTTATTTCCTCGACATTGCCGCGGCCCTCGACATGCTCGTCGGCTCCGAACTGCAGATATATTTTGTCCGTGTAATCTATTATCCTTTGCGCGGCTTCCGCGCCTATGAGCTCGGGGAGCTCACCGCCCACCTCATTGGACAGGGAAAGCTTCCCGTCCGAAAAAGCGCCGGCACCCGAAAAGCCGCTTGTGATGTGGCAATAGGGCCTGCAGTTTACGCATTTGCGGGTAATGTCCTTGGGGCAGCGCCTTTCTTCAACCGGCTTTCCCTTTTCAACCAGCGTAATCTTTTTTCTCGTGCCGAGGCGCAGCATCTCGAGCGCCGTGAAAATACCCGAGGGTCCCGCTCCGATTATGGCTATGTCCGTTTTCATGTTAACCTCCCATGCGCTCACGCCCGTGCCGGGCACACTCATCCGGGCGCGGGATAATACTGCTCCCGCGCTAACGGACGCGCGCCCTTCGCTGCGGCCTTGATACGGTATAATCTTACTTTTAAAGCGGAGCAAAGTCAATGATCATATTCATTTAGCCCGTCGCGGACGAACACCCTTAAAATTATTGACAATGCGCGCGATTTCTGCTAACATCTTCCCATTCAGATAAACGCGATGACGGAGAACAAGATTCGTTTCCTCCCTCAGAGAGCTGCCGGTTGGTGAAAGGCAGCGGGAGAGACGTTTCCGGCTCACTCCCGAGCGGCCGCCCGAAAGCATTTGCCGTAAGCGCGGACGGGGCTTGTCTCCCCGTTAATAAAGACGCGGCGCAAGGGCGCCGACAAAGCGGGCGGCTTATGCCGCCAAAGAGAGTGGTACCGCGGAAGCAGACGCTTTCGTCTCTCGTGTTTCACGGGAGGCGGGCGTCTTTTTTAGTTGCCGAATCGACCGGAAATTGGAGGAGTAATAATGAAGCTTGCATTTTCAACCCTCGGCTGCCCTGACTTCGACTGGCAGGACATCTACTCAATGGCAAAGGACTTCGGCTTTACAGGAATCGAAATGCGGGGCCTGGGCGACGATATATTTTCCGTTAAAGCCCGCCCCTTTCTCCCCGCGAACATCGAAGCAACCAAGGAATTTCTGCAAAAAAGAAACCTCGAGATCCCCTGCCTGTCCTCCGGCTGTTCGCTCAAGGATGCCGAATGCCGCTGCGATACGGTAGATGAGCTCCGCGAATACATAGACCTCGCCGCGCGGCTAAATACGCCGTATATCCGCGTCCTCGGCGACCCGAAGGCAAAAGCCGAGTGCGACGTGGACGACGAGGAAGTCCTGCGCACGCTGAATCTTCTTTTGCCCTACGCCGAGGAAAAGAGCGTGACGCTGCTTGTGGAGACCTCCGGGGTATACGCGGACACTGCGCGTCTTCGCTCTCTTCTCGAGCGCATCCCGAGCGATAACGTAGGCGCTCTGTGGGACATTCACCATCCCTACAGGTACATGAACGAAAAGCCGGGGCAGACCGTTGAAAATCTCGGCGGATACATAAAGTACACTCATTTTAAAGACAGCGTCATGATTAACGGCGAGGTTTCATACCGCATGATGGGCGAGGGCGATCTTCCCTTCGACGCGATAATGATGGCCCTGCGCAGCATCAACTTCGACGGGTACATATCCTTTGAGTGGATGAAAAGATACGCGCCCGAGCTTATGGACGCCGGCATAGTATTCCCGCACTTCGCGAATTTCATGACCCGTTATATGGAGCATGACGACCGTTCGGGCCGCCTGCAGGACAACGCGAGAAAAACAGGCAAATATGTCTGGCCCAAAAATCATATCATTGACCTCACCTTCCCGCAGGTGCTCGACAGGATAGTGCAGGAGTTCCCGGACCAATACGCTTTTCGCTACACCACTCATGACTACACCCGCACCTACAGCGAGTTTCGCGACGATGTGGACACCTTCGCCAGGACCCTTATAGCGCTTGGAGTTAAGCCCGGTGAGCATGTTGCGATATGGGCGGAAAACGTGCCGCAGTGGTTTATAACCTTCTGGGCGACCGTTAAGATAGGCGCCGTACTCGTTACGGTGAACTCCGCTTATAAAATACACGAGGCGGAGTACCTGCTTCGTCAGTCGGACACGCACACGCTTGTTATGACCGACGGCAGCAAGGATTCTGACTATGTCGCTATAATAAACGAGCTCGCTCCCGAGCTTCAGACAGCCGAGCCCGGCCGCCCTCTGCATATAAGGAGAATGCCCTTCCTTCGCAACATCATAACCGTTGAATCCCGTCAGAAGGGCTGCATACATTGGGACGACGCCATCGCTCTTGCCAAAACCGTTCCTGTTGAAGAGGTCTACAAACGCGCCGCCGCCGTGCAGAAAAACGATGTGTGCAACATGCAGTACACCTCCGGCACAACGGGTTTCCCGAAGGGAGTCATGCTCACGCATTACAACGTCGTAAATAACGGCAAGGCCATAGGCGACTGTATGGATCTTTCTACGGCGGACCGCATGATGATACAGGTGCCTATGTTCCACTGCTTCGGCATGGTGCTTTCAATGACGGCCTCCGTTATTCACGGTACCACTATGTCGCCTATATCCGCTTTTTCGCCCTCAAAGGGTCTTGAGTGCATAACAAGGGAAAAGATAACCGCCTTCCAGGGCGTTCCGACCATGTTCATAGCCATGCTGGGCCACCCCGACTTTGATAAGACAGACTTTTCGCATGTCCGCACCGGCATTATGGCCGGCTCCCCCTGCCCGATTAAGGTCATGCAGGAGGTTCTCGACAAGATGAACATGTCCGAAATATGCATAACCTACGGGCTCACTGAGGCCTCCCCCGCCTGCACAATGAGCAAAACGACGGATTCGATAGAAACCCGCGTGAGCACCGTCGGCAGTGAGATATACGGCGTCTCCTGCAAGATAATAGACCCGGAGACCGGCGAGGATTGCCCGCCCGAAGTGGACGGAGAGTTTGTCGCCAGAGGCTATAACATCATGAAGGGCTATTACAAGATGCCGGAGGCTACCGCCGCCGTAATAGATGCCGAGGGCTGGCTGCACACCGGAGACCTCGCCAGAAAAACCAAAGACGGCAACTACCGCATCACCGGCCGCATAAAGGACATGATAATCCGCGGCGGAGAAAACATCTCCCCCAAGGAGATAGAGGACTTCATCTATACTCATCCGGACGTTTCCGACGTGCAGGTAATAGGCGTACCCGACAAGGACTACGGCGAGGAGATAATGGCCTGTGTCGTGCGCCGCGCCGGAAGCTCCGTCACCGGAGACGAGATAAAGGAATTTGTCCGTACGCACATGGCCAAGCACAAAACGCCGCGCTATGTAGCTTTTGTGGACGGCTTCCCGATGAACGCGGCGGGAAAGATATTAAAATACAAAATGCGCGAGCAGGCCGAGGAACTGAAAAAGCTTCAGTAAACGCTGCGCCCGCAAAAAACCGGCGCCCCGGAATTTCCGGGGCGCCGACTTTTTATTGGTTATCTTGCCTGGCTATTTGCGTTGTGATCTCTCAGATCAGGTCGCCGGAGCAGGAGCAACCTTCACAATGTAAACGGTTGTGAGGAGATCGGTGCCGGCAACGGGGTTTTTGTATGTGACTGTGTCGTTATCGTCGGCCAGGATGCTGGCGGCGGTTCCGATCGTCACAACACCGTTGTTGATGACAATAACCTTGGTGTTGTCGTTATAGGTGAAATAGCTGGTGCCGAGCATTACGATTCCGTTCGCGGCAGCGCCGGTGCCGGCAGTTACTGTGTAGCCTGTAGCATCGCCGACTGCGGTTACGCGTCCGTTCGTGTAGGTAACTGCCTTAAGTCCCTCGCCCGCGGTATTAACGTTATCGAAGGTCAGGGTGGTGACAGCTCCGTCTACAACAGCGGAGTAGACGTAGTCATAAGCTCCGGCGGTAACGGCATCGGGGGTCATGGTGTAAATGCTTGAGTACAGATACGCGACATCCTGTGCTGTCGTTCCGCTGGCTGTTCCCGCAGCGATGTAAACCAGGGTGTCGATCCCGGTGACAGGGTTGGCGATCGCGCTGATGTTGGCGTTTGTCATGCTGGGCAGGTTGGCAATACCGGTGTAGACATTAACCTTACCCGCGATGTAGGAGATAAACACGGTGTTTGAGTTGCCGACATGGCCGGGCGCATAAACGGCCTTGTTGCCGGTGAGAGCAAGCGCGGTCTCAAGAGTGTCGGCGTCGCTGAGCAGCGTGCCGGTTGCGTTCGCGCCGACTTTATACCAAACGTTTTTGTCCAAAGTTCTGTAATCAGCCGCGGCGGTAAGTACTTCTATTGTTCCGTCGGGGTTGAGTATCATGATCTTGTTGGTCTCTTGGCCGAAGAGGGGCGCGGGCTCTTTATCAGCATTGAGAAGAACCGCGTACCTGGCAGCCGGGCCGCTTCCGCCCTTGACATCGAGAGCGTATCCGTTGGCGTCGGTATAGAGGGTGGCGTCAACATTGAATATGGGTGTTGCGAGGGAAAGGACGCTGGCTCCGCTGACTGTGTAGAGCGATCCGCCGAAGTTGATGCTCTTCGCGTCGCTGGACACGGCCTTGAGCTGTCCGGAAACCGCGACGGCTTTCTCAACATAGAGCTTGCCGTTGGCGGTGACATAGAGTACGGCGCTGCCTACGACCAGGTCGGTGGGAACGTCATACTTGGCAACACCGGAAAACGCTGTGCCGCCGATGGTCATGCTGAGCGCCTTGGTGGTCGGGTTGTATGTGGGGACAGCCGCGACATAGCCGAAGGATTTGCTGACAACTACCACTTTGGTAGCCTGATTGGCAGCATTGACTATAAATTCGGCAACATCTCCGGGCTTGAGCGTGGGAGCTATCGTAGAAAGAGTGCCATTGTAGTAGTATGTGCAGCCTTCAGCGGCGGTGACAGCGCCGATCGCGCTTACCGGCCACTGTCCGTTGGTTGTGGTGTAGTTATAAACTTCGTTTTTGATTAATCCGGTGATGGGGGCATTGGCTTTGGTCCATACATAGCCGGTGTGGCCGAAGTCATCGGTTGCGGGGGTCTTGACTATGCCCATTTTTGTGGCAAATGTCGCGCTGGTATTGGTATAGCTGTCGGTGTCCTTGCTGTAAACCTGGAAGGGCAGCTCAATTGCATTGAACAGATAGAGCGCGGCTTCCTCGCGGGTCGCGGGGGCGCTCAGATCGGCGTTGCTGCCGGTGAACAGGCCGATTCCGTAAGCTTCAACGGCGGTATTGATTTCCCAGTTGGCGCCTACGAACTCACCGTTCTTGCCATAACCCATTGCGCAGAGAATCATCTTGGCAAACTGGTTGCCGGTGACTTCATCCGCGGGGTTGAAGTTGCCCGTGCCGTCGCCCGCTACTATATCCTTGCTTACGCAGTAGGCGATAAAGGGAGCGGACCACTTCTTGGCGGGGACGTCTTTAAAGGGATCGGTCTCGCAGACGAGCTTGTCGGCGAGGGTCTTGCCCAGCAGCGCGTAGCAGATGAGCTTCGCGGCCTGCTCACGGGTCAGGGTGTCGGTCGGGCCGAACGCTCCGGTGTCATAGCCGTCGATAACGCCGGCACCGGTAAGAACGGCTACGGGGGTCTCATAGGTGATCTTGTCCTGGTCGGTGAAAGCCGCGCCTGCGCCGATAACGGCGAAGCTGGCAATCAGCGCGACGGCGAGAATCACGCTCATGAGTTTCTTGAGGTTCTTCATTCTTTTCCTCCTTACAAATTTGCCCAAAATCGGGCTTAATATGTACAAACGCTTGCAGCAGCGTAGCTACTTTTCTCCTGCAAACGAATGTGCCTAAATTAGCGCGAACGTGACTGTTAAATTATAAGGAATGCCGAATATGTACGCGCTTTGCTACGCTCGCATAATAGCACAGCGCATAAAACGAGTCAACGCTTCTGAGGCTGTTGTAACACAAGCGTAATATTACTTGCGAACGCCCCCGGTCTTAGAAAAGGAGTGTGCTTTAATCCCGGAAATCCGCTCTCAAAGCGTACACCCGACACCTCCGCCCCGGGCAGCAGCCCGGGGCGGAGGTATTATCCCGCGGCACTATGTGTACGGGGGTTTATTTTCGCCGGGACTCAGGAAACCTTTGTAATATAAACGGAGGTGAGAAGATCGGACGGCGAAGCCAGGGTGAAAACAACCGTGTCATTCGCGTCGGTGCCGATGCTGGTGTAGGTCCCTGCGGTAACGTTCCCGCCGTCGATGATAAAGACCTTGGTATTTGCGTTATATGTGTAGTAGCCGGTGCCGAGCATGACAACTCCTGCATTGGCCGCTCCGGTGCCGATCGCGGTCAGCGGCAGCGGAGAAGGATCGGTAACGGAGGTCACGCGCCCGTTTGTATATGTGATTGCCTTAAGGCCGAATCCGCCCGTGTACTCATTATCAAAAACGAGGGTGGTGTTGACGTCGTTTACTATGGCCGGGTAGGAGTAGTCATAGGCTCCTGGAGTCAGTGCATCCGGCATCAAAGTGAAAACACCGCTGTAAAGGTACGCGAGATACTGAGTCGACGATCCCGCCGCCGTACCGGCCGATATGTATACGAGGGTGTCTATACCGCCGGATGCAACCGCACTGATGCTGGCGCCGGTCATGCTGGGCAGAGCGCTTATTCCGGAGTAGGTTACTATCGTGCTGCCGTTGTTATAAAAGAATTTGGTGTTCGCGTTGCCGATATGACCGAGCGCATACGCGGCTTTGTTGCCTGTTATCACAAGACCGGTTTCAAGAGTGTCCGGTTCGCTGAGCACCACGCCGACAGAGTCCGCGCCGACTTTGTACCACACGTTCTTGGCCCAGAGACGGTAATCGCCCGAGGTTGTAACATCCTGCAATGTCCCGTCGGACTTAAGTAGCCTGGCTTTGTTTGTCGTGGTGCCGAAGAGCCCGGTTGAAATCTGATCGGCAGCGATAAGCACGGCGTAGTTTACAGAGGTGGGGGCGCCGGTCTGAATGTCCAGCGCGTAACCGTTCGCGTCGGTGTAGAGAGTGGCGTCCACATTAAAGACCGGAGCTGTGAGCGAACCGATAAAAGCGCCGCTTACCGTATATAGAGCGCTGCCGAAGCCGATTGTCTTCAGATCGCCGGACACGCTCTTGAGCTGACCTCTTACGCTGTTGGCCTTTTCAATAAAGAGCTTGCCGCTGGCTGTTTGAACATAGAGCACGGCGCTGCCGACTGTCAGTCCGGACGGAATGTCATACTTCGCTACATTCGAATAAACCGTTCCTCCGATTGCAATGCTCAGCTTATTGTCGGTTGTGTAGGCGGGTGCGGACGTCACATATCCGAAGGCTTTGCTGTTTACAACCACTTTTGTCGCCTGATTGGACGCGTTGACAACAAACTGGGCTACATCGCCCGGTTTAAGCGCTACGGACCCGACGGTATAGCCGTTCCAGTAGTAGGTGCAGCCGGCAGCGGGCATAACGGAACCCAAAGCGCTGACGGGCCACTGTCCGTTGGTCGTGGTGAAGGCATACTCTTCGTTGCTTATGCTGTCCGTTATGGGGACTCCGCCTTTGGTCCACACGAAGCCCGTGCGTCCGAAGTCGTCAACCGCGGCGGTCTGCATAATACCCATGTTTCCCGCGAAGGACCTGGTAGTGTCGGAATAGGACTCGGTGTCCTTGCTGTACTTCTGGAACTTAAGGCTTATGGCGTTGAACAGATACAGAGCCGCTTCCTCTCGGGTAGCGGGGGCTGAAAAATCAACGTTGCCGGTGCCCAGAAACAGACCGAGCGTGTATGCCTGGATAATCGTGTTGTTATCCCAGTTTGCGCCCGTGAACTCACCTTTTTTGCCATATCCGATAGCGCTGAGAATCATTTTGGCAAACTGAGTGGCGGTGACTTTGTCCGTTGGATTAAACTTGCCCGTACCGTCGCCGGCAACTATTCCCTCGCCTGCGCAATAGGATATAAAGGGGGCGGACCATTTATTGGCAGGCACGTCTTTAAAGGGATCGCTCGAGCTTTTGAGCCTGTCGGATAGGGTCTTGCCCAGCAGTGCGTAGCAAATCAGCTTTGCCGCCTGCTCGCGGGTCAGTGTGTCCTTCGGGCCGAACGCTCCGGTGTCGTAGCCGTCGATAACGCCGGCTCCGGAGAGAACTGCCACAGGGGTCTTATAGGTGATCTCGTTCTGGTCGGTGAAAGCCGCGCCCGCTCCGATAACGGCGAAGCTTGCTATTATTGCTGCGGCGAGAACCAGGCTCATAATTTTCTTGAGATTCTTCATTCTTTTCCTCCTTCCGAAATTACCCTTATCGGGAGATGATGATATGTACAAACGCTTGCAGCAGTATTGCCGGTTATCCTCCTGTAAACGGATGCGCCTGTAATAAGAAGCGGCTGTTAATAAAGACAAATACCGAATATGTACGCGCCTAGATGTGCATATGATATCACAGATCTGCGGACGGTTCAATGCTCCGCGATCTGATGTAATACAAGCGTAATAAAGCCGCCGCGTATCCGGAGGGGGCTTCATAAACTACCACTCTATAATACAAGATATTACATGAATGCAAGGAACTGTCGGCGAAGCTGACTGAGTATTGCGGCTCTGACACAATTGCGGCCAATAATGCTTTGACGACTCAGTTACATCGGATGTTCCGCAGGAATACTCTGCCGCAGATGATTTTCCGTACACTCCGCCCGCAGGCAGCCTCCAAAAGAAGACATTGTCCGCGTGCCGTTATTTATTGCTCCATTTCCATTCCGCTATTTCGGGCATATCGACGCCGTACTCGTTAATATACTGCCTGTGCGCCACAAGCTTGTCCCGCATGAGCTGCACGAGATAAGCGCCCCGGTTATGCAGAGAGGGCATGCGCTCCACGGCGTCTATCACCAGATGGAAGCGGTCTATGTCGTTTTGAACGCGCATGTCGAAGGGCGTTGTTATCGTGCCCTCTTCTTTATATCCGCGAACATGCAGATATGGGTTATGCCGCCTGTAGGTAAGCTCGTGTATAAGCTTCGGGTAGCCGTGGAAATTAAAGATTATCGGCTTGTCGCGTGTAAAGAGCATGTCGTAGTCCGCGTCCGTAAGGCCGTGGGGGTGCTCTTCCCTGGGCTGCAGCCGCATCAGGTCTACCACGTTTATCACGCGAATTTTAAGCTCCGGCAGATGCTCCCGCAGTATTGTAACGGCGGCGAGGGTCTCCAGCGTCGGCGTTTCCCCGCAGCAGGCCATTACCAGGTCGGGCTCGAGACCCTCGTCGTTTCCGGCCCAGCGCCATATGCCTATGCCCTGCGTGCAGTGTTTTATGGCCTGCTCCATGGTAAGCCACTGCGGGCGCGGGTGCTTGCTCGCTACGATGACATTGACGTAGCTGCGGCTTCTGATGCAGTGGTCAAAGCAGGAAAGAAGGCAGTTCGCGTCCGGCGGCAGGTACAGGCGCACGACGTCCGCCTTTTTGTTCGCCACATGGTCGAGAAAGCCCGGGTCCTGATGCGTGAAGCCGTTGTGGTCCTGCTGCCACACGCTCGAGGACAAAACGTAGTTGAGCGAGGCTATTTTCGCCCGCCAGGGTATGTCGGCCGTTGTCTTCAGCCACTTTGCGTGCTGGGCGAACATGCTGTCCACAATGCGTATAAAGGCCTCGTAGCTGTTAAAAAAGCCGTGGCGTCCGGTCAGCAGGTAACCCTCCAGCATGCCCTCGCACACATGCTCGGAAAGCATGCCGTCCATAACCCTGCCGTCATGCGAGAGAAATTCGTCATCCGGGATTATATCGGCGTTCCAGTCGCGCCCGGTCACCTCAAAGACCCTGCCCAGCCTGTTTGAGAGCGTCTCGTCAGGTCCGAAAACGCGGAAATTGCGCTGTTCGGAGTTTTCCGAAATGATATCGCGCACGAATGCGCCGAGCTCATGCATGTCCTGGGCTTCAACCGCGCCGGGGTACGGTACGGAAACGGCGTATTCGCGAAAATCGGGCAGCTTCAGGTCGCGAAGCAGCAATCCCCCGTTCGCGTGCGGATTTGCGCCCATGCGCCTTTCTCCGGAGGGCGCCAGAGCCGCTAACCGCGGGACGGGTCTTCCGTTTTCATCGAAAAGCTCCTGCGGGCGATAGCTTTTAAGCCAGTCCTCGAGCATTTTTATCTTTTCCGGCGTGTCCGGAATTATCGGCACCTGATGCGCGCGGAACGTGCCCTCAATCAGCTTGCCGTCCACCGTTTTCGGGCCCGTCCAGCCCTTGGGCGAAACGAATACTATCATAGGCCAGCGCGGACGCTCGGTTATCGAGCGCTCCCGCGCAGCGCGCTGGGCATCTAAAATGTCCCGTATCACGCGGTCGAGGGTATCGGCCATCTTCCTGTGCATGTCCATCGGCTCGTCGCCCTCAACGAAATACGGCTTCCAGCCGCAGCCCTCAAAGAACTTTCTGCGCTCCTCCCGGGTTATCCTCGCGAATATCGTCGGGTTTGCAATCTTATATCCGTTCAGGTGTAAAATCGGCAAAACGGCGCCGTCTGTGCGCGCGTCCAAAAATTTGTTAAGATGCCAGGACGCGGCCAGCGGCCCGGTCTCTGCCTCTCCGTCGCCTACGACGCAGGCGGCTATAAGGCCGGGATTGTCCGAAACGGCTCCGAATGCGTGCGAGAGCGAGTAGCCCAGCTCGCCGCCCTCGTTTATGGAGCCGGGCACCTCGGGAGCTACATGGCTTGAAATGCCCCCCGGAAACGAAAACTGCTTAAACAGGCGCCGCATGCCCTCAAGATCCCTGGAAACATTGGGATAAACCTCGCTGTAGCTTCCGTCCAGCCAGTCCTGCGCGACCATGGCGTTGCCGCCGTGGCCGGGTCCGCTGATGTATATCATGTCGAGATCATATTGCCTGATAACGCGGTTTAAGTGTGTGTATATAAAGTTCTGCCCGGGTACGGTTCCCCAGTGGCCGACTATTTTGCGCTTTACATGGCTTTTATCAAGAGGCTGCGTGAGCAGCGGATTGTCCAGCAGATACAGCTGTCCCACCGCCAGATAGTTTGATGCGCGCCACCACGCGTCCATTTTGGCTAAAAGTTCGTCCGATACCGGCTTCGCTGTTCTCATTATGAGTCCTCCTTAACTATACCGCGAATATCCGGCGAATGCCGTCCGATAATCGCGAATATAGAAATATTATATCGTTATGCGCGGCAAAATCAAGTGCGCCGCCGAAAACGCGGCCTTAATGTAGTATTATTTCAATTATAATTATATATGCATCACCGGCGCTTTTGTGGTAGAATGAATACGTGAGAAAACCGGACCGGAAAATGGTCCTAGAAAGGGAGGCGTTATATTTGCTGGCGGAACTGTTTGCCGCGATATCGGTTTGGAGCGTCGTGCTTTTTGTTGCGGGCATTGCGCTCATTGTGCTGGAGCTTAATATACCCGGCTTCGGCATAGTCGGCGTTCTCGGCATAATTTGTCTTATCGTCGATATTATAATCACCGCCGAGAACATAACTCAGGGGCTGCTGCTGGCAGCGTTCTTCATCGTTATACTCGTCGTGTTGTTCATTGTGTTTGCTTCGTTCACGTCGCGCGGCAAATTCCCACGCTTTCTTGTGCTGCGTGACTCAACGAAAAAAGAAGACGGTTTTTCCGCCGCCGGGGACAACAGCTGCCTTATCGGCAAAGACGGCACCGCCGTATCTCCGCTGCGCCCCGCCGGAATAGCCGAAATCGACGGCGAGAGAATGGATGTTGTTTCATACGGAGATTTTATAGGCACCGGCGCCCGTGTTACGGTAATTGAAGTAACCGGCAACAGGATTGTGGTCAAAGAAACGGAGAAAGCCGTTAATTAAAAAGGAGGGCAATTACTGATGGAAGCATACATTATACTTATTATCATCGCCGCAGCGATACTCTTTCTTATTCTCTTTTTCAATTTCATACCCGTGGCGCTGTGGATCAGCGCTGCCGCCGCAAACGTTCGCGTCGGCATATTCACGCTGGTCGGCATGAAGCTCCGCCGTGTCGTTCCCTCACGTGTGGTCAATCCTATGATTAAGGCTACCAAGGCCGGCCTGACCATTTCAATAAACAAGCTGGAGGCCCATTATCTCGCCGGGGGCAACGTTGACAGGGTCGTGAACGCTTTGATCGCGGCGCAGCGGGCCGAAATACCTCTCGAGTTCGAGCGCGCCGCCGCGATAGACCTCGCCGGGCGCGACGTTCTCGAGGCCGTGCAGATGTCCGTTAACCCCAAGGTCATCGAGACTCCCATAGTCGCCGCCATAGCTAAGGACGGCATAGAGCTCAAGGCAAAAGCGAAGGTCACCGTGCGCGCCAATATCGACCGCCTCGTCGGCGGCGCCGGCGAGCAGACGATTATAGCCCGCGTCGGCGAGGGCGTTGTCACAACCATAGGCTCCGCCGAAACGCACAAGGAAGTGCTTGAAAACCCCGACAAAATCTCCCGCACCGTACTGTCAAAAGGGCTTGAGTCCGGCACGGCCTTTGAAATACTTTCCATAGACATAGCCGACGTTGATGTCGGCCGCAATATAGGCGCTCAGCTTCAGACCGACCAGGCCGAGGCCGACAAGAGGATAGCCCAGGCGAAAGCGGAGGAGCGCCGCGCGATGGCCGTAGCCCGCGAGCAGGAAATGAAGGCGAGCGTCCAGGAGATGCGCGCCAAAGTCGTCGAGGCCGAGGCGGAGGTGCCTCTTGCCATGGCTTCCGCGCTGCGCGAGGGCAAGCTCGGCGTTATGGATTACTACAACATGCAAAACGTTATTTCAGACACTCAGATGAGAAATAATATAGCAGGCGAGAGCCGCGACGGGAAATAACGGAGGTAATATCCATGGCCGTTAACAGACAGAGCCGCGAAAACTATAAACCGGCCGTTTCCGACTACAGGCCGCCTTCCGGGCAAGCTCGCCCCCCTGCCGCGGAGGAAATTCGTCCTCCGGCGGGAATGCTCCCCGCCTTCGACGCGGCGAGCGTTCGCAGAGGTATAATCATGGCCGAAATTCTCGGCCTGCCGGTCTCAAAAAGGAGACGCCGCTGAAACGCGCGAAAATCCCGCCGGATGCCTTGAAAACCGGTCGGGATCGGGCTATACTTATTACACTGACTATATAGTTATTGGAGGCACGCTCTATGGCATTTTTCGATAAGTTGGGCGACTTCGCCAAGACCGTCGGCGACAAGACCGGCGGCGCTATCGAAACCGAAAAACTCAAGGCGAAGATTAAAGCCGAGAACTCCGGCATAGCTGCTCTCGAGGCGCGCATAGGCGCGATGGTGTATCAGAAATATCAGGACGGCGCTTCGTTTGACGACGATATCTGCGCCGCCTGTGTCGAGATAAGCAGCCACAGAGATAAAATAGCCGAGTTCGAAGCCGAGATACAGGCTATTAAAGACGACCTTGCCGCCGCCGCGATAAAAGGCCCGCTCTGTCCCGCCTGCGGTACGCCGAACCCCGAGGGGACAAAATTCTGCAGCGCCTGCGGCACGAAGATAGAACCTCCCGCGCCTCCCGCGCCGGCCGGCATCTCCTGCGCTTCCTGCGGAAAAGCGCTTGAGCCGGGCGCTAAGTTCTGCCCGTACTGCGGCGCGAAAACCGAGTCGCCCGCTCCTGTCCCTGTCGAAAAAACAGAGCAAGTCTGCGCCGGCTGCGGCGCTACCCTCGCGGAAGGCGCGAAATTCTGCACGATCTGCGGCACGAAGACCTCGTAATATCGCTAAATCGCAAATGAAGATCCGCATAGTCCGGCAATCCGATATTAAGGCGCACACGATCCCGTGTGCGCCTTAATGTTCTTATAAAGCGATTCTGCTTTCAGACAAGCTCCGAGAGCAGCCTTTTTTCGCGAGTGTGGCAGGTGAATAAAATCACCTGTCTTTTTTCGGCTATACTTTTGAGCAATTTAAGCGCAAGCGAAGCGCGCTCGTCGTCAAAGCTGTCGAGTACACCGTCCAGAATCAGCGGGCAGGGCTCCGGTCCGCCGAGCACAAGCTGCGAAATGGCAAGGCGTACCGCGAGGTACATCTGGTCTTCCGTGCCCTCACTGAGCAAAACCGAGGGACGCGGGACCGCCTCGTCTCTGCGCCGGGTTTCAAACCGCATCTCCCTGTCGAAGAAGATTGCGGGATATCGCCCGCCCGTCATCGCGGACAAATATTCCCCGGCCGCAGCGCTGACTATGGGTGAAAAGCGGCTTCGCATGAGCGCCGCGGCTTCGGAGAGCGCAGCGCGCGCGGCGGATACCGCGTCTTCCTCAAGAGTCAGCTCTCGTACGAGCTGCCGTGTCAGCTCCAGCTCGCTCGCTATCACCGCGGGATCGCCCAGATGCTTCACCTCGCCCTGCGCGACAGCAAGCTCGCGCGAAAGTACCGAAATTCTCTCTGTCGTTCTTTCGAGCATTTCCCTTGTCGCCGTTTTACCCTCCGGCTCAACCGCGGAGGAAACGAGGGCTTCGTCATCGCGCAGGTAATAAAGCGCCGCGGCGTTGTTTTTCGCTGCCGCGTACTCCCTTTCGGCGGCGGCGGCGCAATCGAGCAGCGCTTTCGCGCGGGCCTCGTCCCCGCCTATAAAGGCGAGGCGCGAATCATACTCTGCCCTCGCGCTATCAACCGCGCGGGTGGCTTCCCTGAGAGCGTTTTCGGCGCGCTGCATTATGTTTTTCGCCGTTTCGCGTGCGCTCTTCGAGGCGATAATTCCGTATACGGCCACGGCGGCACAAAGCGCGGCTGCCGCGAAGAGGGCGAGCGCCGCCGCCGTCGGTTCGGTCACGGTAAAGATCACAGCGAGAATCGCAAACGCCGCGAAAGCGCACAGCGAAATCAGCCATAGCTTTTTTGAGCCGCCGGGCCCGACCGAAAGGCTCCCGAGCGCCTTTTCGGCCTCAGTCTGCCTGAGGAGGGCCGCGGACAGCCTTTCGGAGGCATCTGCTGCGAGGGCTGTGTCTGCCTGTGTTATTTCCCTGCCCGATATACAAAGCGCGGCTTTCGCATCGCTCAGCGCCTTTTCCTTTACGCGCTCCATCTCGCTCGCGGCCGCCCAGCGCTGCGCTTTTTTCTTTTTCTCCCAAAGCTCGCGCTGCGCTATATTCTCCCTCATTTCGTCGGCGGCCGCGCGATAGGCCTCGATCTCGGCGGATATCCGGGCCTGCTCCAAGGATGCCTCCCCAATGCGCGAGAGCGTTTTTTCAAGTTCCGCGGCTCTCGCTTCCGCCTCCGGAAGCTCGCCGCCCTGCCGGTTTCGTATTCTTCTGTGCTTTTTGGCAAGGCGGGCGTCCGCCTCGCCGAAGGAATCGCGCTCGTCTCCCGCGGATACGAGCGATGAGATCTTTCTTTCAAGCTCAAAATCGCTGTCCACGGCAATCGCCGGCCGCCTTATAAAGGCGCTGCGTCTGAAAACCGATTCCGGAGCTCCGATAAGCGCGTCACCCGGGCTTTTGCCGCTCAGCTCGGGAATTCTGTCAGCGGTTCCCGTTATAACGGTTTCGCAGTCACCCATAAATGAACCGCCCCGCGAGCGGCGCGATAGCGTGTAGTAAACACCGCCGTGCTCCGCTTCCATTGTACCTTCCATAGGTGCCCCGCTCCAGGGAATCCAGCGAACCTTGTCCGCCGCGTGTCCCCTCTCGCCGCTTTTGGGGCCGTAAAGCATCGTTCTTATAAACGCGCACCATGTGGTTTTTCCGCCCTCGTTGGGCATCTCGACGATATTAAGGCCGCCGGCAAGCTCTATTGTCTCGTTGGTGAGTTTGCCGAAGGTCGCCGTCATCCTCTTTATTATCACGGCGCAGCCCTCCTTATAATATGTCCCTGTTGTCCAGCGCGGCCAGCCCCAGCCTTAACGCGCGAATGGCCGTTTGCCTTTCGTCCTCGTCGGAAGCCGCCTCAAAGCGAGCACGCAGCCGTTTGATGAACAAACCCCGAAGCGTATCATCGCCCGCTCCGTCCCACTGGTCACCGGCGGGCCGGGTCTCGTCTTTTATTTCAAGCGAGAAAAAGCGCGGCGAAAGCGCGGCGGCAAGCGCGGCCGTGTCTGGCGCGGACTCGGTTTCACCGGTGAGAATTATGCGGTATATGTCCATGCCGGTTTCCCCGGGCAGAGCGGCGGCAACTGCCGAAAGCGCGTCCCGGCCGCTTATATCGGTTTTTAGTATCTCGTACTTTCTTAAAGAGAGCGGGACAAATTGCGCGGTAAATCCGCTTTCATCCAGCTGCGCGGCTATAACTCCCTTTTCTCCCGTCTCATCAAAGCCTCTGCCCTCAGGGCAGCCCGGATATGCCCAGCTTGTCTTCCCCGAGGTTCTTATGCCCGAGTATGAGTGTACGTGCCCCAAGGCCAGATAATCAAGCCCCGACGCCGCTATATCCGCCTCGGATATGGGATTGTAGTCGGAAAAAGGATCGCCCGCAGCGCCGTGCATTACCATAATGTTAAATCCGTCCCCGCCGGCTTTAAAGTCCGTTACCAGAGGCGGAGCGCTCCGCGAGGAAAAGCCGGCCCCCCACACCGTGCAGTTAAGCTCGGGCAGGGCTACGCTCTCGATCGCGGTGTTTTTAAATATATGGACGTTTTGCGGAAACCGAAGCCGCGCGTAAGGCGAAGAAGCACAGTAATAGTCGTGGTTTCCCGGCGCTATAAAAACTGGTGCCGCGATATCCGCGCAGAAGGCGCAAAGAGCTTCTCCCGTTTCGGCGTATGAGCGCTCGCTGTCGAGCAGATCGCCGGATAGCAGCATGATATCCGCCTTTTCGGCGTTAAAAAGCTCCGATATGCGTTTTAGCAGTCCGCGCTGTTCAGCGCGCCTGAGTCTTGCACTGTTCTGCGGCAGAGCTCCGAAAGCGCTGTCCATATGCAGGTCGGCGGCATGTATAAGCTTCATCGGCACAAACCTCCGGTCAGTCGGTAATTCGCATCGCGCGCACGTTTTCGCACAGACCTGTCCGCGCGTCGATACTGTATAAGGCACACTCGAGATAGCATGGCCCGGGCGCCTGCTCGAAGCGCACGCGTCTGCTTGTGGTGAAAAATGTAATTGAATTTTCCGGCTTTACGCCTATTACGGACTCGGCCGGACCTGTCATTCCGAGGTCGGATATATATCCCGTTCCTTTGGGCATAATACGCGCGTCCGCTGTCTGTACGTGCGTGTGTGTGCCCCACACAGCGCTGACCCTGCCGTCAAGATAATAAGCCATCGCGATTTTTTCGCTGGTTGCCTCGGCGTGAAAATCCACGAGCGTCACAGCGCAGCTTTCCCTTTTCAGCTCGGCGTCCGCGGCTAAAAACGGGTTGTCCGGCCCGAAATCCATTTTACAGCGCCCGATCAGGTTTATTATGCGTATCTTCCCCATCGGCGTTTCATAAACGCATACTCCCCTGCCCGGCGTTCCTTTCACATAATTGAGCGGACGCAGTATATACGGGCAATCGTCCAGGTATTCCGATATTCCGTCTCTGTCCCAGGTGTGGTTGCCGAGCGTTATCACGTCCGCTCCCGCGTTGAATATTTCCTCGGCCTGCGAGGGCGTTATGCCCAGGCCGGACGCATTCTCGCCGTTAACGACAGTGAAGTCCGCTCCGTTCATTTTTTTAATCGAATGCAGCCTTCTTTTGAGATACTCTATCCCGCTCCTGCCAACGACATCGCCTACGGCAAGAACCGTCAAAGCCATACCCGCATCCCCTCTCTTTTTAAGTACAACGTTTATTATACCACAAACAGGCGCCGGTTCCCGACAAATTTTATTCGCTGAGCAAAAACACGGCTGCGTGTGATTTAAAAAATATGGTAACTGACTATTTACACCCGGCCGCAAATGTGATAAACTATAGCGCAGTCTGCCCCCGAGCCTCGTTTTGGGAAAAAAGCCGCCAAGCGGTGCACTTCCCGCCCATTACGCAGCCGGAGGGCCGTAATTAATAAAAGGAAGGGCGAACAACATGCTTCAGAAAGAGCAAAAGACGGCTATCATCGAATCCAACCGCACACACGAAACCGATACCGGTTCTCCGGAAGTGCAGATAGCCATCCTTACCGAGCGCATAACCACACTCACGGAACACCTCAAGATCCACAAGAAGGACAACCACTCCCGGCGCGGACTTCTAATGATGGTCGGCAAACGCCGTTCTCTTCTCGATTATCTCCAGAAGAAGGACATAGAGCGTTACCGCGCCTGCATCGCGAAGCTCGGCATCAGAAAGTAGCGCGACACGGGGCTGTCCCGAACTCGGGTTCGGGACAGCCCGATTAGCAGTATCAGCAGTATAAGAGGGTGCACGGATACATTTAGCGTTTGAATATGCGTCCGGACGGCGTACGGCAGCGCCGGGCATATTTTCAAGTGCTGAATGCTCCGGGCCCTCAAAATTAGGAAGGAGCAAACTATGATAATTAACAACAAACAATTCCCCGCGCACAAAACCTACGAGATCGATTTCGCAGGCAGGCCTCTGAAGATGGAGGTCGGTAAGCTGGCCGAACTGTGCAACGCCTCAATACTCGTAACCTACGGTGAAACCGCCGTTCTCGTGGCGGTCACGGCCTCCGCGCGTCCGAGAGCCGGCATCGACTATTTCCCGCTCACTGTCGACTTTGAAGAGAAGCTGTACTCTGTCGGACGCATCCCCGGCGGATTTCTCCGTCGGGAAGGTCGTCCCTCCGAGAAGGGTACGCTTGCCTCCCGCCTTATAGACAGGCCCATGCGTCCCCTGTTCCCCTCCGATCTTCGCAATGACGTGGTCGTGACCTGCACCGTGTACTCGGTCGATCCCGACTGCTCTCCGGAAATCGCAGCCATGATCGGCGCCTCAGCCGCCGTTTCCATCTCCGACATACCCTGGAACGGACCCATTGCCGGAATGATCATCGGCTGGGACGCGGAAAACGGAAATTACCTGCTTAATCCCACCGCCGCCGAGAGCGAGAAATCGCAGATGACCGTTACCGTCGCCTCGACCCATAAGAAGGTCGTTATGATAGAAGCGGCCGCGAAGGAAATACCCGAGGACATTCTGTACGAGGGCATAGTTCGTGCCCACGAAACGCTGCAGCCCGTTTTGGAGCTCATAGACCGCATGGTTTCCGAGATAGGAAAGCCTAAATTCACCTATGATAAAGCCGCTTTCGACGACGCTCTTTTTGAAAAGCTCGTCGCGAACGAGTTTGCTTCCATGGAATACTGCATGGACACGGACGATAAAAATGTCCGCGAAGCGCGCGTTAACGAGTGGATATCGGCTGTTGAGGAAAAGTACGGTGCCGACCACCCGGATATGATGCAGTATATGGAGGAGATACTTTATCGTCTCCAGAAAAAAGTAGTTAAAAAGTGGCTGCTTGGCGGCAAGCGCGTGGACGGCAGAGCCATGAATGAAATTCGTCCTCTTGCCGCCGAAGTGGGACTGATACCCCGCGTGCACGGAAGCGGACTCTTCACACGCGGACAGACTCAGGTCCTGTCCATAGTCACGCTCGACACAATGCAGGCTGCCCAGAAGCTTGACACAATATGGCCCGAGGACAGCAAGCGCTACATGCACCACTACAACTTCCCCGGCTTTTCAACCGGCGAAGCCAAGGGCTCGCGCAGCGCGAGCCGAAGGGAAATAGGTCATGGCGCGCTTGCGGAAAAGGCGCTTGAGCCTGTTATCCCCCCTATAGAGGAGTTCCCCTACGCGATACGCGTAGTCTCCGAGGTCCTCTCCTCCAACGGCAGCACGTCCCAGGGTTCCGTATGCGGCAGCACTTTGGCGCTTATGGACGCGGGCGTACCGATAAAGGCCCCCGTTGCCGGTATATCCTGCGGCCTGATTTCAGACGGCGACGACTGGACTACCTTCATAGACATTCAGGGCGTGGAAGATTTCCACGGCGAGATGGACTTCAAGGTAGCGGGCACCAAAACAGGCATAACCGCTATTCAGATGGATCTTAAAAACGACGGTCTCATTTTCCCGGTCATCAAAAACGCACTTGAGATAACCCGCGAGGCGCGCCTGCAGATGCTCGATGAAATTATGCTCCGCTGCATACCCGAGCCTCGCAAGGAGCTCTCCGAGTACGCTCCGAAGATGATCATCGTTAAGATACCCGTGGAAAAGATCCGCGAGGTCATCGGCAGCGGCGGGAAGGTAGTGCAGAAAATCGTCGCCGAGTCCGGCGCGAAGATCGATATAGAGGAAGACGGCAGCATCTACATTTCCTCGTCAGACATTGAGGCCTGCCGCAAAGCCAAACAGATGGTGGAAAACATCATTTTCGAGCCTGAAGCGGGAGCTATGTATTACGGCAAGGTCACCAAGATAATCCCTATAGGCGCGTTTGTTGAGCTTGTTCCGGGCAAGGAAGGCATGGTCCACATTAAGGACCTGGAGTTCAAGCGCACCGAGAAGGTGGAGGATGTGCTCAACGTGGGTGACTACACCTGGGTAAAGTTTATGGGCGTAGACGACCGAGGCAGACTCAACTTTTCCCGCAAGGACGCTCTGCGCGAACGCGAGCAGAAGGGTCTTAAGGACTAAGCGGAAGAACCTCTGATTTGATAATAGCCCGCGCTCCGCTTTTCGGCGGGGCGCGGGCTATATAACGTCGACTTATACCGATATCCGATAAACAGATAGAACTCAGCCGGAAGTAAGGCATCATGAAAACGCTGTGCTTTATCCGGCCCGGCTGCGGCATAACCGAATTATTTTAATTTTAGCTCTTGACAAATTAGAACATTTGTACTATTATCTGTTCTGTAAACGTTTGCATCTTCATGAAGATATTGCATAATCGCATAAAAAAGCAAAAAGAAGCTCCGAAGCGGAGCTTCCCGCGGCGCGTACCCAAAAATGCCGGGAAGGAGACTTGATCATGACAACAAAAAGCTTCCCACAATTCGTTATCTCACCGCGCTCGTCGGTGCGGACACTGTCCGTCTGCCGTTTCCCCGCCACTCTGTCGCGCTTACGCATCACGGGTGTAATGTGCGGGTGCATTGTGCGGGTGCATCATGCGGGTGTATCGTGCGCATGTCGTGCCCGCGTGTGTGAGTGCGCATAATGCGTGTGCGTCCGCGTCCGCAGGAAAAAAATTTTTCCGGGAAAACAGCGCCCGCATCAAAAGCGTTTAGCGGATTCAAAAATGAGCTTTTCCGAACGCCTGATAAGGTTGTCGATAGGTTCTGCGACATCATCCGCGCACATCCGGCGGAAACCTAAAAGTGCCTCAACGGTCATCAATGGATTTTATCTATCGATTAATCGTCGTCAAGCTTTAAGACAGCCATAAAGGCCTCTGAAGGCACGGACACGCTGCCGAGGCTGCGCATCTTCTTTTTGCCTTCCTTCTGCTTTTCAAGCAGCTTCTTTTTTCTCGTTATATCGCCGCCGTAGCATTTGGCCAGAACGTCTTTGCGAAGAGCCTTGATCGTCTCACGGGCGATTATTTTACCGCCGATGGCCGCCTGCACGGGTATTTCGAACATCTGACGGGGGATATTGTCCTTGAGCTTCTCGCATATCCTCCGGGCCCGGGCATAAGCCTTATCACGAAACACGATGAACGACAGAGCGTCCACCACGTCGCCGTTTAAAAGGATATCCAGCTTCACAAGATCGGACTTCCTGTATTCCTCAAGCTCATAGTCAAGCGAAGCATACCCCTTCGTGCGCGATTTGAGCGCGTCGAAAAAGTCATAGATTATCTCGTTTAACGGCAGATGGTAGCGCATCTCGACCCGGCCGGCCTCAAGATATACCATGTCGCGGTATTCTCCCCGCCTATCCTGGCATAGATCCATTATGCTGCCCACATACTCGGTGGGGCACATTATGGAGGCAGCCACGAAGGGCTCCTCCGCCCAGTCTATCCTGGACGGATCCGGATAATTTAGGGGGTTATCTATGCTTAACATTTCGCCGTTCGTAAGAATCACTTTATACACAACGGAGGGCGCCGTTGTTATCAGATCCAGCGAATATTCGCGCTCGAGGCGTTCCTGAATTATTTCCATATGCAGCAGCCCGAGAAAACCGCAGCGGAAGCCGAATCCCAGAGCGGCGGAGGTCTCCGGCTCGAAGGTGAGCGACGCGTCGTTTAAAACGAGCTTTTCAAGCGCTTCCCTCAGATCCGTGTATCGGGCGCCGTCCGCCGGGTAGATACCCGAAAATACCATCGGCTGCGCCGGGCGGTAACCTGGAAGCGGCTCTCCGGCCGGATTGAGAGCTCCGGTAACCGTGTCGCCTACGCGAGTATCGGCAACAGTCTTGATGCTGGCGGTAAGATATCCGACGTCACCCGCCTTTAATGAGTCGCAGGGTTCGAGACTCAGGGGGCGCATGTGACCGGTCTCTATGACCCTGTATGTTGCCCCGGAGGCCATGAACAGAACGTCCATGTCCTTTTTAAGCTCTCCCTCCATAACCCTGAGGTAAACGATGACGCCTCTGAAGCTGTCGTACTGGCTGTCGAATATCAGTGCGCGCAGGGGAGCTGATTCATCGCCCTTCGGAGGCGGTATCTTTTTAACTATGTCCTCGAATACGGCATCTATATTAAGGCCCAGCTTTGCCGAGATCTCCGGAGCGTCCATAGCCGGTATGCCTATAATATCCTCTATTTCCCTCTTGACCTTGGCCGGGTCGGCTCCGAGGAGGTCTATTTTGTTTATTACCGGCAATATCTCAAGGTTGTTGTCCAGCGCGAGGTATGTGTTCGCGAGCGTCTGTGCCTCGACACCCTGACGGGCGTCCACTACCAAAAGCGCGCCTTCGCAGGCAGCTAAGCTGCGCGAGACCTCGTAGTTGAAGTCCACATGACCCGGCGTATCTATCAGATTAAGATGATACGACTCTCCGTCGGCCGCCTCGTATTCGAGCGAAACGGCGTGAGATTTTATCGTTATACCGCGCTCACGCTCGAGATCCATCTTGTCGAGCAGCTGGTTTGTCATGTCCCGGCTTGCAACGGCGTTGCATTTTTCCAGAAGCCTGTCGGCCAGCGTGCTCTTTCCGTGGTCGATGTGGGCGATAATCGAAAAATTGCGGATTTTATCTTTCTGAGGCATCGGTTAATTCTCCTTTTCGATCATACCCGCAAACCGGCTGATCTCACTTTCGGCAAGCTCCGCCAGCTCAAACGGCGTTTCGGCCTGAGCACCGCAGCTGCGCGCAAGCTCCGTAAGCTTCAGTTCATTCATAATAAGGCCCGCTTCAACCAGCGGCAGGGCAAGCTCCCTGTCAAAAGAGCAGCCCTCGTCTCCGCCGAAGAGCCTGAAAAGCCTGTAGACCGCCGCCGCGAGTATGCGCATGGCTCCGCTTCGGAGTTCATCGGACTCGAGGCTCTCGAGAAAGGCAAACATCTGAGAATAGGAGCGCATACACACTCCCGCGTGTTCATCCGCGTCTTTTGACGGGCTCATAAAGCCTCCGGCGCGAAGCTCGCTTCGCCCCAGCAAATAGTCCGCGGAAACCGTGTAATAATCACATGCGCTGACTACGAAATCAAGTCCCGGTTCCCTAAGACCGTTTTCATAATGCGAAAGCAGCGCCTGCGATATATGCAGGTCAGCCGCGGCTTTTCTTTGATTAAGTCCCTTTTCTTTTCTGAGGCTTGACAGAATTGAAGGAAAGGCGTTGCCCATTGACGGATATCCCCTAACACATGTGTTTAACCGCACCGACAGAGCGAGTCACGCGGCGGTTTTTGATAACTGCCCGTATATAATAGCAGTAACTGCGGCAGAAATCAACAAACCCTTGCGCTTTTATTTATAAAGTGATAAGTTAATAAAGATACAATACAATTGACTGCTTTGGGCAGCCTTCATATACGGAGGAATTTTCGTGGAAAGACTTAGAGTTATCATTGAGGGCAGCGGTAAACATGTGCACGTCACACGCGAAACGCTGGACAAACTATACGGGGAAGGATTCGAGCTGGAACATAAAAAGAGTCTCAGCCAGCCCGGCCAGTTCTCGTCCAATCAAAAAGTCGATATCATCGGACCCAAGTGCCGTATGAACGGCGTTACGATCATAGGACCTTGCCGTAAGGTAAATCAGGTCGAGCTGTCTTATACAGACGCCCGAACTCTGGGACTGAACCCGCCGGTCAGGGAGAGCGGCGACATCACCGGCTCTGCGCCCTGCACTCTCGTGGGCCCCTGCGGCAGCGTTGATATAAGCGAAGGCGCCATAATCGCCAAAAGGCATCTTCACTGCACTCCCGAGGACGCTGAAAAATACGGTATCCAAAACGGAGAAATAGTTATAATACGTGTAGAGGGAGACCGTGCTCTGTGGTTTGACGAGGTGGTAGCCCGCGTGAGCAGCAGCTATGCCACATACGCGCATATAGATTACGATGAAATTAACGCGGCAGCTCTTTTTTCGGATACGATATACGGCACCGTCTACCACAAGTCGGAGTTCGGCATCGATAAGTGAAGTAATTGGTATTTCATATCTGATTAACGTCCCGGAGGTCTCAAATGGGCAAGCAAATGCTCCTTATAAGAAACCCGCGGGCCGGCAGTCTGTTGGCTCAGAACACATTTATGAAAGCCGCGAAGATAGTTTTCAGGAGCGAATACGACGTATACCTGTATTCCACACGCTACAGCGGCGACGCCGCCCGCCTTGTAGCCGAGACCGGCGGAGCCTATGACCGTATCGTATGCTTCGGCGGTGACGGCACACTCAATGAGGTCATAAACGGCCTGATGCATCTGGACGAGCGCCCGGAGCTCGGCTATATACCCGCAGGCACAACAAACGACTTTGCTGCCGGTCTGGGTCTTTCCGGCAGCATACCGAGAGCCGCCAGGGACGCCATTAACGGCGAGCCCTTCCTGATGGATGTCGGTCTTTTCGGTGACTCGCGCTATTTCACATATGTCGCTTCCTTCGGCGTATTTACAAGCGCATCTTACAATGCCCCCCAGGAAGTTAAAAATGCCATAGGCTACAGCGCTTATTTGCTTGAGGGAATAAAATCGCTCGCGGAGATACATCCCTACCGTGTTCGCGTTCGCTCCGATAACATCGACCTGGAGGATGAGTTCATATTCGGTGGCGTGTCAAACTCCACATCCATGGGGGGCATCCTCAAGCTTGACCGCAGCGCGGTAGACCTGTCTGACGGGCTGTTCGAGGTCCTGTTGGTGAAGAAGCCCAAGAGCCTGCAGGATCTTCAAAAGACTCTGCACGGACTGATATCAAGAGATTACGACAGCGAAACCGTGCTTTTTTTCAAGACCGCCGACATAACGATGTCCTGCGAGGATTCTTTCGCATGGACGTCGGACGGGGAATTTGCAGGCGTAACCAAGCAGGTAAGAATGAGAAACTGTCATAATGCGGTCACTATGATAAGACCGCGCAGAGGAGAAAAAAGATGCTGAATATACGCGGATTGTCGTACTCCGTGGAGACCGATAAAGGCACCCAGTCAATACTTAAAAATGTCGACCTTGATATTGACAGCGGCAGGTTTGTAGTCATCACCGGACCTAACGGCAGCGGCAAAACTACTCTGGCAAAGGCAATAATGGGTCTTATAAAACCGGACTCCGGTACGATCAGCTACAACGGCGCGGATATTACCGGCCTGTCGGTAACAGAAAGGGCAAAGCTCGGAATATCATACGGCTTTCAGCAGCCGCCGCGCTTTAAGGGCCTGCTTGTAACGGATCTGCTGTCGATAGCAGCCGGCCGCGATATGCAGGAGGGCGAATACTGCTCATACCTCACCCAGGTAGGTCTTTGCACCTCCGACTACCTAGGGCGGGAGATAGACGCCGCCCTGTCCGGCGGAGAACTAAAGCGCATAGAGATCGCGACTATTCTGGCAAGGGGCGCGTCTTTGATGATATTCGACGAGCCTGAAGCGGGCATAGACCTGTGGAGCTTTACGCGCCTTACTGACACCTTCCGCAGCATACACCAAAACACCGGCGCTACAATAATCATAATTTCCCATCAGGAGCGCATTATCAGGCTCGCGGACGAGTTGGTGCTCATATCCGGCGGTGAGATAACGCAGCGCGGAAGCGTCGAAAGCGTGTTACCTCAGATACTCGATGATACGGTTCCTGAATGCGCGTATATTGGGGAGGCTGCAATTTGAACAGCATTGAGAAAAACCTGCTCGTGCAGATCGCCGATCTTCACGAAACACCCATCGGCGCATACAACATCCGGGAGGACGGCGCCGCTGCCGGCCGCAAAAGCACGGCCAACATCGAAATAACCACGAAAACCGACAAGCCCGGAATTGACATCCGCATAAAACCCCATACAAAAAACGAAAGCGTTCATATACCCGTTATCATCACCAAAACCGGCTACACCGAAATCGTTTACAACGACTTTTACATCGGCGAGGGCGCGGATGTGCTGATTGTGGCCGGATGCGGAATACACAACTCCGGCTGCGATACATCACAGCATGACGGCGTGCACACCTTTTACCTGGGCCGCGGCTCCCGTGTCCGATATGTGGAAAAGCATTACGGCGAGGGTGAGGGCACGGGCGAGAGGATAATGAACCCAAACACCATTATCTATATGGAAGAAGGCTCATATGTCGAGCTTGAAACGGCGCAGATACGCGGGGTGGACAGCACAAAGCGCTATACTAAGATTGAGGCGTCGGCCGACTGCGAGGTTTTCGTGACCGAAAGGCTTCTTACTCACGGCAAACAAACCGCGGTTTCCGAAATGGATATAAATATGAACGGAGCCGGAGGAAAAGCTAAGGTCGTTTCCCGCTCCGTGGCTCAGGACGAATCCGCGCAGACCTTTTATCCGCGTATGTCCGGCAACGCGCCCTGCTTCGGTCATGTACAGTGCGATTCCATTATTATGGGAAACGCCAAAGTGCGCAGCATACCCGAAATCGCAGCGAATAATGTAGACGCGCAGCTGGTTCATGAAGCCGCTATAGGCAGGATAGCAGGCGACCAGCTTTTAAAGCTCATGACCCTCGGTCTTACCTCGGAGGAAGCGGAGGATAAGATCCTCAGCGGCTTCCTGAAATAAAATAACCCGCATTATGTAAACCCACTGTTTTCAGATCGTTCGATATCAGCTATAAAATCAAGGCCGCGGGTACTTTCGCCCACGGCCTTGATTTTATGTATAATACCGGGATCAGTATTATTTTAGCTGACCTACGGCTCCGGTCTCCTTGTTCCTCCAGCGTGGCTTTAACGGCAGCGGCCAGTTGAACGTCATCGCTCCGGGTGTCGGGCAGTCATTCGCGCAGCAGCCGCAGTACCAGCATTCTTCGGCGTGCAGGATGATCGGAGGCCCGCCTTCTTTCGGATTCGGGATAAATACGTCGACGGGGCATATCTGCACGCATTTATAACACGCGATGCACACATCCGGATTAATTATCACCGGCATATTGGGAGTTTGAACGTTGGGAATAGCATATACTTTCTGTTCA
>Ga0123334_1001395_pt1 | contig 30392 bp, 22 predicted proteins | sample BiotimSIPDNA_FD_89706 | JGI IMG/M metagenome (GOLD analysis project Ga0123334, IMG submission 89706) | Anaerobic biogas reactor microbial communites from Washington, USA - Biogas_R1 time_0 SIP DNA | ecosystem: Engineered > Bioreactor > Anaerobic > Unclassified | place: Washington, USA...
ATAACCCTTGAACTTTTCAACGCAAATCGCTGTGCAATAGAACTGAAAGCCGGACGCAGAGTCGGTCAGCTGGTATTTGCAAAAATGGATGCTCCGGCATTGGTTCCATATAACGGAAAATATCAGGGACAGACCGGTGCGACCGGTTCAAGAGTGTTCCTTGATACGGACAAATAATTGCAGTTTTCGGCTGCCAGTGAAAGGTCGTGATAAAAATGAAAACGCCCCACGTTTTCATTGCTTATATAACTTTCCCTTGTCCGAGTGTACAAGGCTGACAAATACTTCGGGCAAGCCGGGATATACAAATGCAGAGTGTACGTCCGGAAGCCTTTTCGCTGTCCGGAATGCTTTTCAGAGTGGACGCTATGCACTCCCGTACACTCCCTCGCCAGAGGAATAACATTCCCCTGGGCTTCAATTGTCTGCCGCCTTCGGCAGCATTTATTCTGATTACTATAATTAAGGAGAAAAAACTATGACTACTTTTGAAGAACTCAAACGCAGAGGTCTCCTCGCTCAGCTCACTGACGAGAAAGAGATCGAAGAACTTGTAAATGCCGGAAAGGCAACCTTCTACATCGGCTTCGACCCCACAGCAGATTCCCTCCATGTTGGTCACTTCATGGCACTCTGCCTTATGAAGCGTCTCCAGATGGCAGGAAACAAGCCTATCGTACTCATCGGCGGCGGTACAGCAATGATCGGTGATCCTTCCGGTAAGACCGATATGCGTAAGATGATGACCCCTGAGACTATCCAGCATAACGTTGACTGTTTCAAGAAGCAGATGAGCCGCTTCATCGACTTCTCTGAGGACAAGGCTATCATCGTAAACAACGCAGACTGGCTCATGAAGCTCAACTACATCGAGCTTCTCCGTGATGTCGGAGCACATTTCAGCGTAAACCGTATGCTCTCCCACGAGTGCTACAAGCAGCGTATGGAGAGAGGTCTTACCTTCCTCGAATTCAACTACATGATAATGCAGAGCTACGACTTCCTTGAGCTCTTCCAGAAGTACGGCTGCAATATGCAGTTCGGCGGCGATGACCAGTGGGCAAATATGCTCGGCGGTACAGAGCTCATCCGCCGCAAGCTGGGCAAGGACGCTTACGCTATGACTATCACTCTCCTCCTCAACTCCGAGGGCAAGAAAATGGGCAAGACTGAGAAGGGCGCTGTATGGCTCGATCCTGAGAAGACAACTCCTTATGAGTTCTTCCAGTACTGGAGAAACGTTGCAGACGCTGACGTTATCAAGTGCCTGAAGATGCTCACATTCGTACCTGTTGAGCAGATAGAGGAAATGGAAAAGACTATGGAAGGCGCTCAGTTCAACGCTGCAAAGGAGCTTCTTGCTTATGAGCTCACAAAGCTCGTTCACGGCGAGGAAGAGGCTGAAAAGGCTAAAGCTGCTGCAAAGGCTCTCTTCGGAGGCAGCGGCAATGATGCAAATATGCCTGTTGCTGAGATAGACTCCGCCGACCTTACAGACGGCACTATCGGCCTGCTCAATCTCCTTGTGAAGTCCGGACTTGCTCCCTCTGTATCCGAGGCACGCCGTCTCGTTCAGCAGGGCGGTATAACCGTAAATGATGAGAAGATGACTGATCCTAAGGCACAGATCAAGCTTGAAGGTGAAACTATCGTCCGCAAGGGCAAGAAGGCTTTCAAGAAGTGTGTTGTAAAGTAATTCATATATCATCCAGGGGACTGCTTTTGCAGTCCCTTTTTTGTTTTCCCGTCACTTTCGCATTAATTATTTATCGTTAAACGATAAATAATTATCGTATATATTGCACAAACCGAGCAGTTTATACCATCGAATTATATGTAAGAAATGTAAAATTCAACGATAAACATTAAATATTGATTGACAAACGCTAATACCTGTGATATACTAAGATCACAGAAGGGGAACGGAAAGTTCCTCAACAAAAAATATAAAGGAGTCTTAACCATGAAAGATCAGACAATAAGAAATATCAACGACCTCGGCAAGGTAAGCCGTATCATCATCATCATCTTCAAAGTATTCGCTATCGTAGGAATAGTCTGCTTCCTTTTCGGCGGAATTGTCGCCGCTGCCATCCCCGGAGATTCCATCACCTTCAAAGGCACTTCAAAAGCAGATATCATCATCGATTATGACAAGCTTCCTAAGTCCATGGTAAGTGTTGACAAAGGCTCGGAAACTTTCCACCCATTCGGTACCGACATCAGCATCTCTGTAACTGAGGGCGATGAAACTGACGATGGCACTGTTTACAATATGGATGCCAATATTAAGGAAATAAAATACGGCGATATCAAGCCTCTGGCATTGCTCTGCTTATTCGGAATTGCAGTATTCTGTGCAGTTATCCTCGTGGCTCTCATCTTCGGTCAAAAGCTGGCTAAGGCACTTTCAGTATGTGATTCTCCGTTTGAGGAAAATGTCGTCAAGGCTATGGCTAATTTCGGCAAATCGCTTATTCCCCTGGCTGTATTCTTCGTTATCATCAACGGTCTCTCCGGTATAGGAACAGCGCTTACAATACTCATCGTCCTCCTCTTTATCCAGATATTCAAGTACGGCGCTAAGCTCCAGAAGGAATCTGACGAGACATTATAAGGAGACATCAGCTATGAAAAAAAATACTGCTATATCAAAGATAAAAGAAAACAGCACTGCTATGTCTGTCCTTATGGCGATCCTCGGCCTTCTATGCCTTGCAGGAGCGGCTCTCGGCCTCGGCGATTCCCTGTACCATTCAACTTTTTCAGAGAAAAAGGAGGAGATCGCAAGTCTCCTCGGTACCGGCCTTGTATTTGCTGCCTGTGCTTTTATTGCCTCACTTATCTTCAGGAAGATATCCAATACCGGCACTCCATTTTCGGATACATCTGTGAACGGACTGAAAAACATCTCGTTTCTCCTTTTCATCGGTTCATTCCTTCCAAATATACTGCTCACAATATTCTGCGGAAAGCATTCCACGATCAACAACTCATTCATTGAGATATCTATGCTGATCCCGGCCGTTATAATTTTCTGCATTGCAGAAGCATTCAATTACGGAGTAATGCTTCAGCAGGAATCCGACGAGACACTGTAAGGAGGACTGTACCATGAAACGTCCTTCTGACCCCAGCGAAAAAAAGGAAAATAAGCTGGCAGTTTATATACTGATAGCACTTTTCTCCCCGGTATACGTCCTCAGCAATATAATAGAATGTACCGAGATCATCCGAAAATACTTCCCGGAGCTGCCCGGCGTTCTTATGGATATATTCTGCGGCAGATATACTATCGCAGCAGCGCCGCATATGCATCTATCCATTGTTTTTCCGATAATTACTGTTCTCGGTATCGTCGGAGCACTGGCCGGCAATTATCCATCCAATAAATGACAAGACAGTATGAGGTGTAAAAATGGCAATAATATTAAGACTCGACCGTGTTATGGCGGACAGAAAAATGAGCCTCAATGAGCTCAGTGAGCGTGTGGGCGTCAGCAACGTCAATCTCTCAAAGCTTAAGACCGGAAAGGTCAGCGCTATCCGCTTCTCTACTCTTGAAGCAATATGCAGCGTCCTTAACTGTCAGCCGGGAGATATACTGGAATACGTCCCTGAAAATATCCCGCCACAATAATTTTTTCAAAAAACTATTGACATCCGATATCCTTTGTTGTATAATACCCTTGGCGGTACGATGTACCGACTATTTCACTGAAGAGTAAGAATATGTTCGTCAAGTGTTGGCCGGACGGGGAGTTGCCGGCTGAACGAAAAGTCCAAGGACTTGCGGTTCATATTCTGCATCCCGCTTCATAGGACAACTGAAAAAGATATATGCCTTCTTTTCTTGTCGTATGAGTGAGGAAAAGGAGGTATTTTTTATGACTGCAAACAACAGAAAGAACTCATCCGCCGCTACCAATATCAGACTTTTCGGCAGCATCCGCATTATGGTCATAGCTGCGCTCTTTGTCGCTATGAGCATCGTTCTCGGAAAAATGCTTGCGATCAATATCGGTACCAGCATCCGCATCAGCTTCGAGAACCTTCCCATTCTTATGGCAGGTATATTCTTCGGACCTCTTGTGGGAGCCGCTGTAGGTATCGGTGCAGATGTTATAGGCTGCCTCATCGTGGGCTATTCCATCAATCCTGTCATCACTCTCGGAGCAGCTTCAATAGGTCTTTTCTCCGGTCTGGTATCTATGTACCTCAGTAACAGATACTCATTCCGCAGCACTCTATGCGCAGTCATGTCAGGTCACATCATCGGTTCTATTCTGATAAAATCCATCGGTATATTCCTCTATTTCCACACCCCGTTCCAGACTCTGCTTTTCCGTGTTCCCCTTTATGCAGGAATCGGCCTTCTGGAAACATATATCATCACGCTCCTGCTGAAGGATAAAGCCTTCTCAGCTCAGCTTGAAAGGATGTGTGGCAAGTGAAAACTGTAAACACCGCTGAGGAGCTGCTGGAAAAAGCTAAGGCTCAGGGCAGCACCCTCGGCCTTGAACGCATAAAAGCTCTTCTTAAGGAAATGGACGATCCCCAGGATAAGCTCAGAACAGTCCATATCTCCGGCACCAACGGCAAGGGCAGCTTCAGCGCCATGCTGGGCTCAGTACTCTGCAAGGCAGGCTATACCGTGGGCAGTTTCTCTTCCCCGGCCATAACCTCTGTCACGGATCAGTTCCGCATAAACGGCGAGGAGACACCATACGAGGAGCTTTGCGGTGTTCTCTGCGATATTGCTCCGGTCTGGAAAAGCCTTCCGGAAAAGCCTACCGAATTTGAAGTCCTCACCGCCGCCGCCTTTGAATTGTTCCGCAGGAAAAACTGCAATATCGCACTTGTGGAATGCGGCATGGGCGGAGACCTGGATTCGACTAACGTTATTGCTTCACCGCTGCTGTCCGTCATAACCAATGTTCAGCGTGATCATATGGGATTTCTCGGAAATACTACGGCCGAGATAGCGTCCCATAAGGCAGGCATCATCAAGCAGGGCAGACCCGTCCTCTTCGGCGGCAGCGTCGATCCGGATGCCTGCGATGTCATAAGAACGGCTGCAAAAAAAATGTCGTCAGAGCTCTTCTGCACCGATTACTCAAGGCTCGGCGGCATACACAGCGATCTTTCCGGAACAACGTTCTTCTTCACCGGAGCCGGCAGCCTGAAGATACCGCTTATCGGCGAATATCAGCCTTATAACGCTGCAAACGTGCTGACTGCCGTGGAGATACTCAGGAACAACGGCGTTGATATCTCCGATACTGCCGTCAGCGAAGGCCTTGCTTCTGTAAAATGGCACGGCCGATTCGAAATTCTCCGGAAGGAGCCCCTCGTCATCTTTGACGGTTCTCATAATCCTGACGGTATACGCTCTGCCGCAAAGACTATCGCCGAGCTGTTTCCCGACACAAAACCGGCACTACTCATAGGCGTAATGGCGGATAAGGAATACGGGCTCTATGCGGATATACTGGGCGGCCTTATCGACTGCGTTTTCGCAGTCAAACCGGATAACCCGCGCTCCCTCAGCAGCGAAATGCTTGCGGAGACATTTGCAGATAGGGGCATTGCCGCAAAATCGTTCAGTGTGCTCAACGAAGGCGTAACAGAAGCTTTCAGGTACGCAAAAAATAAACGTATCCCTTTGATCGCTCTCGGTTCTCTGTATATGTACAGAGAATTCACAGCGGTGCTGGATACGCTCATATAAAACATTATTTCCGGAGGCTCCCTCCGGATCTTTTTTATTTACGGAGCCCGGATTTGATTCCTTTCAGAATTATTTCTCTTGCGGCAATGGCCTCATCCTTTGTCAATGGGGGAGTATCTCCCAGGGGATAATCCAAGCCAAGCTCCTGATATTTGGGCTTTGCCATATCGTGATACGGCAGCACATCAAGTGCTTTCAGGTTCTTCAATGTAGCCAGGAACTCTCCAAGGCGGAAGAGCTGCTCACGTCTGTCGGTTATGCCGGGCACTACAACGTGCCTGATCCAGACAGGGATATCCATATCTCTTATATGCTCTGCAAACGCAAGTATATTGCGGTTCGTATGGCCGGTGAGTTTCTTGTGCTCCTCATCGTCGATATGCTTTATATCCAGCATCACAAGGTCGGTATACTTCAGCACCTGATCGGTCTTTTCAGTATTTCCCGGGTCATAGCATCCGGCAGATGTATCAAGACAGGTGTGTATCCCCTTCTCCTTAGCCTTTCTGAAAAGCTCTGCAAGGAACTCAGGCTGTGCAAGGGGCTCACCTCCGGTAGCGGTTATTCCTCCGGACTTGAGGAACTCCTTATAGGAATCGTATTCCTTCAGCAGCTCATCCGCTGTCATTTCCTTTCCGCCGTCAAAAGCCCATGTATCCGGATTGTGGCAATATTTGCAGCGCATAGGACAGCCCTGAAAGAACACCACAAATCGTACTCCCGGGCCGTCCACAGTCCCGAAACTCTCTGTGGAATGTATCCGTCCTTTAAGCATTGAAAGTCCCCCTTATATAGTCCATGAGCGCATTTTTTTCGTTGGGCAGCGCTCCGTATATCACCTGCTCCAGAAGCGTATCCAGAGCTGTACCGATATATTCTCCCGAAAGCCCGGCAGCTATCATATCCCGGCCGCTTACTGCAAGTCCCTGAAGTGAACGGCACTCGTCCTTCTCCACTATCTCGTGTCCGTCAGCGATAAGGCTGTCGAAGAATGTATTCTCCTCCGCCACAAATTCATTCTTTCCAAGGTTATCACACTTTTTCATTTCCATGAGCCGGAAGAACATCTCGTCGCCGATCCTGGACATCATCCGCTTAACATCAGCTCTTGTTTTCAGCTTTTCGCTGTGTACCGATATCAGTGTGACCGCCTCATCTATGGTATGATTATCCCAGCGCAGGCGCTTCATTATCTCTCCGGTCATTTCTGCACCGACCTTGTCATGGCCTTTGAAGTGTCCCCGGCCTGTCTCGTCATAGGTGGCGCAAGCCGGCTTGCCTATATCGTGAAAGAAGAGCGTTCTTCTGAGCGCCATATCCTCAGCAGGGGCAGATGCCATTGCCCTGACCGTATGCTCCCAGACATCATACCTATGGTAGGGTGTACGCTGCTCAAAGCCGATACTTGGCTGAAACTCCGGTATCACTGCCGTTATCACATCGCTGAAATCCAGCAGCACCTGTACGCAGTTCTCTCCGCAGATAAGCTTGTCCAGCTCCTCACTAACTCTTTCGTGGGAGATATTTCTCAGCAGGCCGCACATGGAATGGATCGCAGCCGCAGTACTCTCCTCGATCCCGAAGCCAAGCTGCGAGGCAAATCTCACTGCCCGGAGTATACGCAGGGCATCCTCGGAAAAGCGCTTTTCCGGCTCTCCTACACAACGTATCAGCCGCCGGGATATATCCTCTCTTCCGCCGAACGGATCAGTAATGCCGCCTCTTATATCCATAGCTATCGCATTAACAGTAAAATCACGCCTGCTAAGATCCTCCTCAAGGCTCCGGGTAAAGGTGACGCTCTCCGGGCGGCGTGAATCCTTATAGCTGCCGTCTATCCGGTAAGTCGTGACCTCATACTCCCTGTACACCGTAACAGTGCCGTGCTTTATTCCGGTGGGGATGATATTCTCCTCACCGAAAACCGCCGTAACCTCCTCCGGATGTGCGCTGGTAGTGATATCGATATCGTGTACATTCCGTCCCATGATCCTGTCACGGACGCAGCCGCCTACCATATACGCCTCATATCCGGCACTTTCAAGACGGCTGAGCACCTCTTCACAGCTTTTCTTCATATCATCACCTGCCTTACAAACGTATCTCCCAGCAGTATCTCCTGCCGGATTCGGGAAAGTCGTCCATTACTCCGTGTTCCGGATCATAAAATGTGCCGAAGGCATACAGCGACCAGTGCCAGCAGCGTGGAGTTTCAAGGCTGAGCATACACAGCGGCGGAAGCTCCTCCTTTGTGCTTATCTGCACTCTCTGGTCGGATACCCATGCGCCGTGGCTGCGGAGAGTATCCTTCATCTCTTTAAGGGTAGTCTCACGCTGGTTGTCCAGAAGAGCACACATCTCCTCCGGACTTTTGCCCAGCACCATCGCCAGAACAGCCTGTCCGCACTGAAGATCAGTGGGCTCGTGAATATATTTTATTTCATGCATTATTTTTCCTCACAATACTATCGTAACGACGGCCGCTCAAGATCAATATGTCACAGCCGGCATATTACTATATCTTCCTATATTATAACACATCACAAAGCATATTTCCAGTCCGCTGCAAGACTTTTTCACAGTTGCATTCCATATGCTTATATGGTATAATAAAAAAAACTACTTATAATGGTGATAGTATGAGTAAACTTCGTGAAGCCTGCCTGTCAAAAAAAGTCGGCATTGCTGAATATATAGCCCTTTTGCTTTACATCGCAGGGCTCATTGTCATAGGGTATTTCCATGAATTCTGCTTCGATGAGGCTCAGGCCTGGCAGATAGCACGTTCAGCCTCCATAAAGGAGATACTGACCGTTATCCCGCATTATGAGGGACACCCTCCGCTGTGGCATCTGATACTGGCTCCCTTTGCAAAGCTGGGTGCTCCCTGTATTTTATCGCTGCGGCTGGTAAATACTGTATTCAGCGGTGCAGCAGTAAGCCTTCTTCTTTTCAGGTCGCCTTTTCCTAAAGTCATAAAATGCACACTGCCATTCACATATTTTTTCTTCTATCAGTACGGAGTTATATGCCGCCCGTACAGCATGATGATGCTGGCATTCATGCTTATGGCTGCCACATACAGCGAACGCAGCAGCAAGCCATGGAAATACATCCTCTCGCTGAGCTTTCTCTGCCTTTCCACCTCTATCGGGATCATAATCGCCGGTGGACTATGTCTGGTGTGGACAGGAGAGATAATTGCAGAGCTTAAAAAGAATGATAAGCTGAAAGTATTCTGGCTGGACAAAAGATTCATTCCCCTCGTTTTCATTCTTCTGCTTGCGATCCTGCTTTTCCTGGTGACTCAAACTGCTGACGACTGCTACTATGAAGGCGTTGATACCGACAATTACCTTATAAAATCGCTGAACAACTGGAAAAATTACGCACTTGCATTATATCTGCCATACGAGAGCTGGATCGGCACTCTGATGGATAACGACTATGTCGCAACAACAAGTCCTGCACCGATCATACTGGATTCGTTATTCGGTATTGTCACATGGGCGCTCATTATTACAATTACCAAAAAGAACAAGAAATTTCTCACATTCTTCATACCGTATATGATACTGACATTATTCATGGCATTTTTCTATATGTCAGTCCACCATCTCGGCATAGGCACACTATTCCATATCTTCATCTTCTGGATAATGGCAGAAGAAAATGAAGGCATACAGATACCGGAGTTTATGAAGAAACTGGCAGGCGGTATAAAAAATCCGCTTATCAGAAAGTTCGGAGCTGCCGGTGCCATAGGGATATATATGATGAATGTACTTTTCTCAGCTGTGTCATCCTTCAATGATATCAGATACGCATACTACCCGACAGGCGCTGCTGATTATATCAAAAAACATCACCTTGAAGACCGGAAGATAATGATAGGCTGGATATATAAATTCGGTAACTCCAATAGCAATAAGGAGAACGAAAACGAAAGCTGGTTCATGCGTATGGCTATCCCCTCCGATCATCCGCCTGTCACAGACAACAAAACTCTGCTTTGCGGACTGGGATCAGTGTATCTCCCATATTTTGACAGCAATATCTTCATGAATTTCAATGTGCGCTTCCCAGATGACCTTTATATGCATTATGCCTACAAAGAAGACGTTCAGGAGGAGTTCAGTCTCTGGCGTGAGCAGGGGCTGCCGGATATAATAATCGACTACTGTCCTATCGATGAGGTATACGGCAAGGATGCTATCAAGGACGTAAGATACTGCATTATCGCTGAATTCCCCTACCATATGAATTTCAAACTCCATACCACCGACGAAAAAGTTTATATGTATATGCGTGAGGATCTGATCGAAGAGTACCCGGATATCGATATCCTGTACGATCCGAGAGTTGCCGGCAAATATATTCCGGACTGAATACATGATACAAAAAGCCAGCCATAAAGTCTATGGCTGGCTTTTTCATTATATCCGGCAGCTCGAAACGCTCTCCGGCATTTTACAGTATAAAGCAGATAAGTCCGGAGCAGCCGTCGTTTATAACACGCTCAAGTGTCTCCTGTAACTTCATCCTTGCATCCACCGGCATCTTATACAGCTTGCTGTGCAGTCCCTCGTTGACAAGCTCATGCAGCGACTTGCCGAAGATATTCGACTCCCATATCTTTTTCGGATCATCGTCAAAGCCGTCCAGCAGATACATCACCAGCTCCTCGGACTGCTTTTCCGTACCGACTATTGGGCTGACAGTGGTATTGATATCCGCCTTCATCAGGTGTATGGACGGAGCTGAGGCCTTCAGCTTCACTCCATATTTCCCTCCCTGACGAATTATCTTAGGCTCCTCCAGCGTCAGCTCGTCAAGCTCCGGCATGACTATGCCATAGCCTGTGGCCTCCACCTCGGCAAGTGCCGGCTCTATACGCTGATACTTCCGGCGTATCTCGTTCAGTTCCATGAGCAGGGGCATAAGATCGCTCTCGCTCCCTATCTCTATGCCGGTAGTCTCACCGAGTATCTTATAGAACAAGGAGCTGTCCAGCTCCGCATTTATAGTGACCGAGCCCTTTCCCAGGTCTATGGACGCTATCTCCGCTTTCAGTATATGCGGACAGTCTGCCATTACCGCAGCCGCTCCCTCCGCCTCACGGACTATCCTTATATCCTTTGCTGCACTGCGTATGCAGTCAAGTATTGCGGTTTTCAGCCAGTGCCCCTTCTCAAGGGTATTTATCCAGCAGGCAGTTCGGATATTGATCTCCTTTATAGGGAATGAGAACAGTATCTCCCGGATTATATCCCTTATATCTTCCTCGTCAAGCTCAAGGCAGTTCACCGGTATGACCTTGGCGTCATAGCGGTCGGTAAGCTCCTCCGCCAGTGCTCTTGTTTCGGGAGAATCCGGTGCGGCAGTATTGAGAATGACAACAAATGGCTTTCCCAGTTCCTTCAGCTCACGTATCACCCTCTCCTCGCACTCCTCATACTCCCCACGGGGGATATCAGATATGGAGCCGTCTGTAGTTACCACAAGTCCTATGGTGGAATGGTCGGTTATGACCTTCTGCGTACCTATCTCCGCAGCCATATTGAATGGTATCTCCTCATCGAACCAGGAGGTCATCACCATTCTTGGCTGCTCGTTCTCTATATATCCCAACGAGCTGGGAACTATATATCCCACACAGTCGATAAGTCTTACGCTGAAAACTGCTCCGTCGCCTAAATCGACCTCCACGGCCTCCTCCGGAATAAACTTCGGCTCCGTGGTCATTATTGTCTTGCCTGCCGCAGACTGGGGCAGTTCGTCAAGAGCCCGCTCACGCTTGAATTCACTGGTGATATTCGGTATAACCAGCGTCTCCATGAACCTTTTGATAAATGTGGATTTGCCCGTCCTGACAGGGCCGACTACTCCTATATAGATATCGCCGCCTGTACGCTCGGCGATACTGCTGTATATATCTCTAACCATCGCTGCTCTCCTTATGATAATATCGTGACTTTCCCTGTTCAGGTTACTATGGGTATGAGGAGCATACCGCCGCTCTCAAGCTTTTCTCCGGGAAGATCATTCTCCTCCATTACCGCAGCAACGCTGGTGCTGTAGCGCTTGGCGATATCCCAGACCTCCTCGTTCTCAACGCCGAAATACAGCTTTATGGAATAATCGCCGTCTCTTTCCTTTCTTATGGAGTCGTCTGCCGTCAGGCTGGTGAGTGCCCTTACAGAGGTGCTGCCTGTTACAGATATCCTTGCGCCGATATCCGCCTTTGCCGTCAGGACTCCCTCCGGAGAGATATTGTATGAGACCTCCCTTACACTTATTTCAGCAGAAACACTGCTGCCGGAAACATCATCTCCCAGCGGTATCACCTCTTCAAAGGCCTCGTCCTTATCCGGCATGGATATCATTCCTGATCTGTCCTTTGAAGCCATGGAATAGGTCAGCATACCTGTCACAACAAGCCCCGTCCCGTCATCGGATATGCGAGTGTTTATGTTCTTGGGAGTACACCACATGGCGTATATCGTCTGCGGAACACTGTCGCCCTCAGCTATCTTTACCATGCTGCGGAAGCTCTCGTCGTATATCAAAGGTATCTGCTCGGTGCGTATCTCCGAGGTCTCTGTCTCACAGGGATATACTGTTGAATAGGCATCCGTCACCAGCATGGCTGTGGAGGTCTTTACTCCCTGACAGCGCAGCATGAGCTCGGTCTCGCATCTGAGGAGCCTGTTCTCGCCGTCCTTTCCGGCAGCAGGTACTGCCTCACAGCTTATCACCTCCGGCTCTATCCGACAGTCAAAGCTCTCGTCTATGCCGTCGATATCTATTATCTGACTGTAGGGCAGGGAAAAGCTCAGCGGCTCGACTGCGCCCTCGCCGTCCTTCTCGCAGGCGTAGAGCAGCTCCACATCCACCTCTCCCTTTGCAAGAAGCTTTCCGGAGATCATTTTCTTCTCGCATTCCCCGGCAGTGCAGCGTATGCCCAGTATGCTCATAACTGAGGGCTGTACTGCCGAAAGCTCAGTCTCCTCGCTTATCTGTATCATCTTGTCAGCTCTTATACGCTGGGATGCGTATCTGACCGGCGTTTTCCGAAGCTGTATGTTCATCCCGAAGGCATCGGAGATAACCTGCTGATCCTGCTCACCGCTTATCTTTATCCTTACGGATACTGCTCCACGCATATCCAGTCTGCGCTTGTTCACTGCACGGAAATTCACATGATCTGTCTTCGGCATGAGAGTATATACGGGGGATGCACAATTCCTGCCCAGCTCCACGCTCCTTGAAAAGCTCTGGCTCTGGCTCACGCACCTTATAACAGAATCCTCTTCGCCGCAGTACAATATCCTTATATCGCAGCGCAGCTCGTAATTCAGTCTGTCCCCGCTTATGCTGCTGTCGGCTATCACCGGCGTGACACGACAGCGTATGAGCCTGAATATATCTGGATAGTAATCGGGAAGTATGTAGTCCAGCTCTACAGTCTGCTCCTGTACTCCCTCGTATATGCACTCGGAAACAGGCACTGTCTCTCGGTTTATCTTAAGATCCATAACGGCCTCCTTGAATTTTTCTTTGCTAAATAATATTCAGCCAAGGGTACAAGTATTCCTCAGGGAAAAATTTCCTGTGATTATATTTATACTGCCGGGCAATAATGTCATTAAGAGAACACCAAAGGAGCTGTATATCTAATGGCATACAACAAAGTCGTTATCGCCGGCATAGAAACTTCCGAGCTGACCGTGCTCAAGGAGGCTGAAAAAATTGCCCTGCTCAAGGAGATAAGAGCTACCGGCAGCCGTGAGGCAAGAGATAAGCTGATTAAGGGCAATCTGCGCCTTGTACTCAGCGTCATCCAGCGCTTTACCGGCCGTGGAGAGGACATCGATGACCTTTTCCAGATAGGCGTTGTGGGGCTTATCAAGGCTATCAACAACTTTGACCTGACAAAGGAGGTGCGCTTCTCCACCTACTGCGTACCGATGATAAGCGGAGAGCTCCGCCGCCACCTCCGGGACTATTCCCCGGTCAAGGTCAGCCGCTCTCTCCGTGATCTGGCATATAAGGCCATACAGTCAAGGGAAAGGCTTACAACAGAGCTCCAGCGTGAGCCGGATATAGATGAGATAGCTAAGGATATCGGCGAGAAACGCGCCGATGTAGTCATAGCTCTCGAAAGCATCAGCGACCCGGTCTCCCTCTACGACCCGGTCTACTCCGATTCCGAGGACACTGTGTACATCCTCGACCAGATAGGCGACCGCAATGACGTTGAGAGCCGAATGGATGAGATATCCATTCGTGACGCTATAAAGGAGCTGGGAGAGCGTGAGCGGCGGATACTGCACCTGCGCTTCCTGAAAGGTCTTACACAGACTGAGGTGGCCAATGAGATCGGCATTTCACAGGCTCAGGTCTCACGGCTTGAAAAAGGTGCTATCAGCAGGATCAAGGAAAATATATGACTGGCGGTCATTGTCCATTTTGTACAAAATACTTCCCCGTATCCCATTTTCACAGATATTTCACTTGACATTCTCCAGGTTTTGCACTAAAATATAATAGTATTATTCTATTTCAGGAGAGTGTTAATTAATGAGTAAGATCAAAGGCTTCTTTACCAGTCTGAACAGATCTACGAAAATCACCCTTGTTTCCTGCGGATGCTTTTTAGCAATGACCGTGCTAATTCTCGTATTCTTCATACTTTTTCCTATAACTCCCTCAGAAAAGGTCATCGCAAGCTTTGGCCGTGAGAGCGTTGTAAGAAAGAAAAATTCAGAGGTGCAGCAGGTAACTACTACCGCAGACCCGAATGCGGTCGAGCTTTCCAAGGTGACTACCACTACCAAGAGCTCAGGTAAGAACATCATAACTACTACCCGCCGCAAATACTTCGATACCGATGTTACTACCGGTTCAGGCTTCTATTCCGGCGGAAATATACTCACAGGAGTTTATGATCCTAACTGGACATGGACTGCAACAACAACTACTACTGCCAATTATGATCCGGATTACCCCAATGGTCTTCCTACAACTCCGGATCCAGGATATGTGGATCCCGGCGTTAGTACAGATCCTGGCGTAACTCCAGATCCAGGCGTAACTCCAGACCCGGGCGTTACCCCAGATCCAGGTGTCACCCCCGATCCCGGCGTTACTCCAGACCCAGGGGTAACTCCAGACCCAGGTGTTACCCCAGACCCGGGCGTTACTCCAGATCCGGGCGTTACCCCAGATCCGGGCAGCGGCTCCGAAGTCGAAGAATGGTAAAAAAGCTGTGTTACTTATGTGTGATACTAACATAGCAGTTATACGTTAGATACTCGGGGAAGAACCTTTCTGAAGAAAGGTTCTTCCCCGAACCCCTTTCCAAAGACTTTTAATCTTAATTTCCCCCAGATAGGGCGCCCCCATGTATTACTACATGGGCTTTTTTACTTTCGTGCGCCCTATCTGGGGAAAATTTAAAACTGAAAGTTTTAGGAAGGGAGTTTGAGGGTGACTCCCCGCAATGCGGGGAGATGTCACGCAGTGACAGAGGAGACCGCCTCCGTCAGAGGAACCCTTTTTCAAAAGAGTTTCCCTCAATATCTAACGTATAACTGCTATATAAGCAACGCACATAAGTAACACAGCTTATTATTTATAAAAAACCGGAACAGTTCATACAGAGCTGTTCCGGTAAGATTTATTCCTGCTCGCCGAAAATGCGTATCGCCTTCATCATTATTGCACATTCAAGGCGCTTCTTTTCAAGCTGACATGAGATCTTATGAGCGGTATGTATATCGCCCATATACTGGTAATTGTTGGCGTTGCAGCCGCCGCTGCAATAGAACTTTGCCCAGCACTTCTTACAGTCAGGCTTTGAGTATACATGAGCAGAAGCAAATTCCCTCTTCATTTCCTGGTTGAAGGTACCCTCGTCAATATTGCCCATTTTGTACTCATCTATACCAACGAACTGATGACATGGATAGATATCTCCGTCGGGCGTAATGGCTACATAGTCGTTTCCGCAGCCGCAGCCACGAAGTCTCTTTATAGCGCATGGCCCCTGATCCAGGTCAAGCATGAAGTGAAAGAAATTGAACTTCTTGCCGCTCTTCTCATTGTCTATGATCTTCTTTGCAAGTATCTCGTATTCCTTGAATACAGCCGGAAGATCCTTCTCAGTGAGAGCATACTCGTCAGAATCACCTACTACAGGCTCAACTGAGATCTGATCGAAGCCGGCGTCATAGAGTGCGAAAACATCGTTTGAAAAGTCGAGGTTCTTATTTGTGAAAGTACCTCTTACATAGTACTCCTTGTCGCCTCTGCCCTCAACGAGCTTCTTGTACTTGGGGAGTATCATATCGTAGCAGCCCTGACCGTTGGGGAGCACACGGAAATAGTCGTTAACTTCCTTTCGTCCGTCTATGGAGAGAACAACGTTTGACATTTCCTTATTTATGAAGTCTATCTTTTCATCGTCGAGAAGCAGACCGTTTGTAGTTATAGTGAAGCGGAACTTCTTTCCGTACTCGGCCTCACGGGAGCGGGCATACTCAACTATCTGCTTTACCACCTTGAAATTCATCAGCGGCTCACCGCCGAAGAAATCCAGTTCCAGATTCGGTCTGTCGCCGGAGTTTTCAAGCAGGAAGTCGATAGCGTGTTTGCCTGTCTCGTATGACATGAGCTTTCTGCCCTTGCCGAAGTCTCCTGTAGAGGCAAAGCAATACTTGCAGCGAAGCTGGCAGTCATGAGCGATATTCAGGCACATGGCCTTTACAGGTGAAGCAACGGAATACTTTGCGTATTTCTCGTAATCATCATCTGAGAAGAGTATCTTGTCATTATACAGCTCAACTATTTCCTCGTAGCAGCTCTCGATATCCTCTCTTGAATAGGAGCGTGACAGCTTCTCTATCACCTTCTCAGGACATTTTTCCTCAAAGGGAGGCTCAACGTTGTCGAGGAGGTCATATGTAAGCTCGTCCACGATATGAACACCGCCGCTGTTTACATCGAGAACGATGTTGAATCCGTTCAATTTATACTTGTGTATCATACATCTGCACCCTTTCAATGCTCCGCATCTTAGTTTCTAAAAAAATATGAGGCAGTTCATACCGCCTCAGATAGATATTCTCTTTTACTGCCAGATTATCTCTCGCACTTCTGGTTAGCAACTGTGCATGATGTCTTGCAAGCTGACTGACATGAAGCCTGGCACTTACCGCAGCCGCCCTTCTTAGCGGACTCCTTAAGGTTTGCCTTGTTGATTGTCTGAATGTGTTTCATTAACTTTTCCTCCCTGTTTTCTATTCGACCGGCATTGCCGTTTTTAACTTGAACACATTATATCATATATCCGTAAATAATTCAATAGTCTTTTTCTTCATTTTCTTCTCATTAACCAATTTTTGTGATTTTAACCAAGAAAATTGGTTGAGCAATAAGCGTAATTGTGATACGTTCACGAATTGTTCACATTTTCTTCATTCATCCAGCTCAATAAGCTTTTCAAAATCCTCATCTATCTGCTGCTTGAGCTGCTCGATCTCAGTGCATTTGCTGTTCATCAGCTCGTAATCACTGTAGACCTCTTCACGGCCTATCTCTTCATTGAGAGCATCGATACATGCCTGGAGTTCATCTATCTCCTTTTCAAGGCGGCGCATCTCATTCTTTCTGGCAGCGTCAGCACTTCTCTGCTGCTTGCTGCGGTAGGTCTTGGCGGACTTCTCCTTTGCCGCCTCCGCAGCCTTTGCGAACTTTTCGGCATCTGCGATACGCTTCTGTTCAGCCTGCTCCTCACGCAGCACATCAAGGTATTTCTCAAAGCCGTAATTGTGCTCACGGTAGCCGCCGTCAGTAAGTTCAATAAGGCGGTCAGCTATCTTGCTGAGAAGATAGCGGTCGTGGGAGACGAAAATTATAGTGCCGGTGTACTCCTGGAGAGCTTCCTCAATGGCCTCTTTCGAGCTGAGATCCAGGTGGTTCGTAGGCTCATCCAGTATCAGGACATTTCCGTGCTCCTGCATCATTATGGCGAAACAGAGCTTTGCCCGCTCACCTCCGCTGATTACTCCTGTCTCCTTGAAGACATTCTCGCCGATGAGGCGCACCTGCGCCAGCAGGCTTCTCACCTCCAGCTCGGACATCGAGGGATAGCGGCTGTGGAGCTCCTCCATAACGGTCAGCTCACGGTTAAGGTTGGTGCTCTCCTGCTCGAAGTAGGATATCTTTATATTACTGTTCCAGCGGACGATGCCCTTGTGAGGGAGCTGCTCCTGTATTATCCTCAGAAGCGTTGATTTGCCGATGCCATTATCGCCGATAATGCCGATCTTTTCTCCCCGGCGGACATCAAAGCTGATCTCATCAACAAGAGTTTTCCTTGCTGTGCCCTCTCCCACGGAGATGTCTATGCCCTTGACCTTGAGTACCTCCTGCGGCGGCTCAATAGCGTAAGTGAAATGTATCTTTGCAGACTTTGTATCATGTACCGGGCGCTCTATGCGCTCCATTTTTTCAAGCTGCTTCCGGCGGCTCTGAGCCATTTTTGTTGTGGAAGCACGGACAAGATTCTTCGCAACATAGTCTTCAAGCTGAGCTATCTGCTTCTGCTGCTGTTCGTATTCCTTCTCACGGCGTGCGTCATTCTCCTCACGCTGGCGGACGAAAGCCGAATAATTGCCCCTGTATCTTGTAATGATGCCACGCTCTATCTCGCATATGGAAGTGCAGAGGCGGTCGAGGAAATAACGATCATGAGAGACTATCAGCACTGCCCCACGGTATGAGCGCAGATAATCCTCAAGCCACATTATGGTCTTGAAGTCAAGGTGGTTGGTAGGCTCGTCCAGTATGAGCAGATTCGGCTCCTCAAGCAGCAGCCTTGATATGCACAGGCGTGTCTTTTCGCCGCCGCTGAAGCCGGAGACCGTCCTATGGAGCTCCTCCTCTGAGAAGCCCATGCCGTTGAGTATCATCCTTATCTTCACATCAGTGTTGTAGCCGTCATTGGCCTCGACCCAAGATGTGAGCTGCTGATATTCGTCAGCGAGGAATTGTCGCCCAGCTCTATTTCAAGCTCTATCTCACGGAGTCTGTCTATCGCCCTGTGGATAGGAGCAAAAACGCTCCTCATCTCGTCGATGACGGTATTCTCGCTGTTAAGACCGCCCATCTGCTCCAGATAACCGATAGTGGTCTTCTGAGCCAGAGAGATGATACCGTCCTTTTCTGTGAAGCGGTCCGGCTCCACAGAACCTGTCAGTATTTTCAGCAGCGTTGATTTTCCGCAGCCGTTATTGCCGACAAGTCCTATCTTGTCAGTCTCGTCTATAGTAAGAGATACGTTGCTGAGCACCTGCTTACCATTATAAAATTTGTTGATATTTGTTAAACTCGCAAGCATGACTGCTCTCCTTTAATAATGATATGTCTGATCCGTTCTATATAACGGGCGCACATTGTGCGCCCTGCTGATTTATGATCGCTGCTGACTGCATAAAGGTTCTGTACAAAAAACAGCCGGACTTCTTTTTAAAATCCGGCAGTTTTGATGAATCTCCTTAAAAGCTCTTGACACTGAGCTTCGACTGTATTATAATAATATAATGTATCAGTATGGAAAAGTATCCCTTTTTCTGCAAGATATTATAGCATATAGCACAGCAATTGTCAATAGTTTTTCAGAAAAATTTTTCCGTACATCCAGCAAAATCACCGCTCTGCTCATGCAGTCCGGATAAAAAATAAGGAGGTTTCCGCCTATGGTGAATGTGACACCTAAGCAGCTTGGAAAGAACGTCAGAATGAGCTTCGGCAAGATCACCGAACCGCTCGAAATGCCTAACCTCATCGAGGTCCAGAAGAACTCATACAAATGGTTCAGGGAAGAGGGACTCCGTGAAGTGTTCAGGGATATGACAGCTATCACTGACTACAACGGCAATCTCGTCCTCAACTTCAAGGACTACCGTTTCGATGACACTCCCAAGTATACTCTCGCAGAATGTAAGTCCAGAGGCGCAACATATCAGGTAGCTATGAGAGCTACAGCAACTCTCGCCAACAAGGAGACAGGTGCTGTCAGCGAAAGCGAGATCTATATGGGCGACTTCCCGCTTATGACAGACAGCGGAACCTTCGTTATCAACGGCGCTGAGCGTGTTATCGTATCACAGCTCGTCCGTTCACCAGGCGTTTATTACGCATTCGAGAAGGATAAGACCGGTAAGGATCTCTTCAATACAACAGTTATCCCTAACCGTGGTGCATGGCTGGAGTACGAAATGGACTCCAACGATGTTGTATATGTCCGTATCGATAAGAACAGAAAGATCCCGATAACTACATTCATCCGTGCCCTCGGCGTTGGTACTGACGAGGAGATCTACGAGATGTTCGGCGAGGATGACCGTCTCAAGCAGACTATCCTCCAGAAGGATCAGACAAAGAACAACTCAGACGCCCTCATTGACGTTTACAAGAAGCTCCGTCCAGGCGAGCCTCCTACGGTAGAGAGCGCTGTTACACATCTGAATAACCTCTTCTTCGATGCAAAGAGATATGATCTCTGCCGCTTCGGAAGATATAAATATAATAAGAAGCTGGGTATAGCTTCACGTCTGGCAGGCCATGTTCTGGCTGAGCCTATCGTTGATCCTAATACCGGCGAGATCATGGCTGACGCAGGCGAGACAGTTTCCTACGACAGAGCCTGTGAGATCGAGCAGGCCGGCGTATACTACGCTTTCGTAAGCGTTGAGGCCAAGGAGTACTACACCGACGACCGTGGCGAGACCTCTATCCGCATGGTAGAAAAGATCGCTAAGATCATCGGCAACGGCATGGTAGATATCAAGGGATATATCGACTTTGACGCTGAGAAGTACGGCATCAACGAGAAAGTATCATACAAGGTGCTCAGAGAGATCATGGAGACATCAGCAGACGCTGATGAGCTGGAGGAGAATATCAAGAAGAGAGCTGATGAGCTCGTTCCTAAGCACATCATCCTCGACGATATCTACGCTACTATCAGCTACTTCCTCAACCTCTGCGAGGGCGTTGGTACTGTTGACGATATCGACCACCTGGGCAACAGACGTATCCGCTCTGTCGGTGAGCTTCTCCAGAACCAGTTCCGTATCGGCTACGCACGTATGGAAAGAAGCATCCGTGAGAGAATGAACATCCAGACTCAGGACGTTAACACACTCACTCCTCAGATGCTCATAAATATCAGACCTATTTCCTCAGCTATGAAGGAATTCTTCTGCTCCTCACCTCTTTCACAGTTCATGGATCAGAACAACCCCCTTGCTGAGCTTACACATAAGAGACGTCTCTCCGCTCTCGGTCCCGGAGGTCTTTCAAGAGACCGTGCCGGATTCGAGGTACGTGACGTTCACTACAGCCACTACGGAAGAATGTGTCCTATCGAGACTCCTGAAGGACCTAACATCGGACTTATCTCCTATCTGGCTACTTTTGCAAGAATAAACGAGTACGGCTTCATCGAGGCTCCTTACCGCAAGGTTGACAAGGCTACAGGCATTGTTACCAAGGAAGTTATCTACATGACAGCCGATACCGAAGACAACTACATCGTTGCTCAGGCTAACGAGCCTCTTACTGAAGAGGGCAAGTTCGCAAGACCTCGTGTAAATGCACGTTACCGTGAGCAGATCCTTGAATGCGAGCGTGAAAAGGTTGACTTCATGGATGTATCTCCTAAGATGGTCGTTTCAGTCGCTACTTCAATGATCCCCTTCCTCGAGAACGATGACGCTAACCGTGCCCTCATGGGCTCCAACATGCAGCGTCAGGCTGTTCCGCTCCTCAAGACAGAGCGTCCGTTCGTTGGTACAGGTATGGAATACAAGGCGGCTGTTGACTCAGGCGTATGTATCGTATCTGACTACGACGGTACTATAACATATGTTGACGCAGACAAGATCAACATGATCGGCGACGACGGTATCGAGCACAAGTATGAGCTCATCAAGTTCAAGCGCTCCAACCAGGGTACCTGCGTTAACCAGAGACCTATCGTCGCTGTAGGCGAGAAGGTAAAGAAGGGTCAGGTGCTTGCAGACGGTCCTGCAACAGCTGACGGAGAGATCTCCCTCGGTAAGAACGCCCTCATCGGCTTCATGACCTGGGAAGGTTACAACTACGAGGATGCCGTTCTCCTTAACGAGCGCCTTGTAAGAGAAGACGTTTTCACATCTGTTCATATAGAAGAATACGAGATCGAGTGCCGTGATACAAAGCTCGGACCTGAAGAGATCACAAGAGATATCCCCAACGTTGGTGATGACGCTCTTGCTAATCTGGACGAGAACGGTATCATCCGCATCGGTTCAGAAGTAAACTCCGGCGATATCCTCGTTGGTAAGGTTACTCCTAAGGGCGAGACTGAGCTCACAGCTGAGGAAAGACTTCTCCGTGCTATCTTCGGTGAGAAGGCAAGAGAAGTTCGTGATAATTCACTTAAGGTACCTCATGGTGAATCAGGTGTTATCGTTGACGTTAAGGTATTCACCCGTGACAACTGCGACGAGCTCTCAGCAGGCGTAAATATGCGTGTTATCTGCTACATTGCTCAGAAGCGTAAGATCACTGTCGGCGATAAGATGGCCGGCCGTCACGGTAACAAGGGTGTCGTTTCACGTATTCTCCCTGAGGAGGATATGCCATTCCTTCCGGACGGTACTCCTCTGGATATCGTGCTCAACCCCCTCGGCGTTCCTTCACGTATGAATATCGGACAGGTACTTGAAGTACACCTGGGTATGGCTTGTAAGGCTCTGGGCTGGCACATCATGACTCCTGTATTCGACGGCGCTCACGAAGATGATATCCGTGAATGCTTCAAGATGGCAAATGAACACGCCAAGGAGCACAGGGACGATATGTTCGAGCTCAAGGCTATGGATAAGGTCATCAACCCAAATGCCCTCGAATTCACTGAGGACTGTAAGTTCACTCTTTACGACGGACGTACCGGTGAAAAGTTCGACAACCGTGTTACCGTCGGATATATGTACTACCTCAAGCTCCACCACCTCGTTGACGATAAGATCCACGCTCGTTCCGTTGGTCCTTACGCCCTCGTTACTCAGCAGCCTCTCGGCGGTAAAGCTCAGTTCGGCGGTCAGCGTTTCGGTGAGATGGAAGTATGGGCCCTCGAGGCTTACGGCGCTGCTTATACCCTCCAGGAGATCCTTACTGTCAAGTCTGATGATACTATCGGCCGTGTAAACACTTACGAGGCTATAGTCAAGGGTCAGAACGTTCCTACACCTGGTATCCCTGAGTCATTCAAGGTACTTATCAAGGAAATGCAGTCTCTCTGTCTTGACGTTAAGGTACTCGATATCAATCAGGAGGAGATCGACCTCAAGCAGACCTTCGACGATGATGATCCGATGCCCGCAGCTGATTCCTTCTCAGATGAGGATACAGCCGACAGCACAAGCTACTCCGATGATAATATCGGCGACGTAGGATTCTCATTCGACGAGGAAGGCGATGAAGCTGACGGCGACGACGACTTCAGTTCAGTTGACGGCGACGATGAGTTCAGCTTCGATGACGATGAACTCGACCTCAACGGCGGCGATGATGACGATGAAGACCTCTTCGGCAGCTTCGACCTTGATGATCCCTCTGACGAGGACTAAACTATGATACGGGATCCGGACGAGAGCAGGGCTGAGCCACACTCTCTCCCCGGGTCATATATTCCGCTATAAATTGTAGGAGGTAGCAGTTTGGAATTTACAACTTTTGAATCTATAAAAATCGGTCTGGCATCGCCTGAACAGATCAGAAGCTGGTCATACGGCGTTGTAGAAAGACCTGAAACTATAAATTACAGAACTCAGAAGCCTGAACGTGACGGTCTTTTCTGCGAAAAGATCTTCGGACCAACAAAGGACTGGGAGTGTCACTGCGGTAAGTTCAAGAAGATACGCTTCAAGGGCAAGGTCTGCGACCGCTGCGGCGTTGAAGTTACAAGAGCAAGAGTCCGCCGTGAAAGAATGGGACATATCGAGCTTGCAGCTCCTGTTTCCCATATCTGGTACTTCAAGGGTACTCCCTCACGTATCGGTCAGGTCCTTGAGATCTCTCAGAAGCGCCTGGAGGAGATACTTTACTTCACCAAGTACATCGTTATCGATCCCGGCAACACAGAGCTGATAAAGAAGCAGCTCCTCTCCGAGAAGGAATACCTCTCCTACCGTGAGAAGTACGGCGACGATTTCAAGGCTGAAATGGGCGCCGAGGCTATAAAGAAGCTCCTCAATGAGTACGATCCCGCAAGATACGATACTCACAAGAACCGCCTTGTTGAAATGGGAAAGATCTCCCTGGGCGGCAAGAAGATACAGTGCTTCAACAAGCCTACAGAGTGCGATTGTGAAGAGTGTCAGAAATTTGCTGAGCTCACAGATATAGACTGGAGAAATAACATCGAGATCGTTGCTGACGACCTCAAGGCTGAACTGGTAGGACTTCCTGCCGGACAGAAGAAGGTCAAGCTCCTCAAGAGACTCCAGATAATCGAGGCATTCCGTCTCTCCGGCAACAAGCCTGAGTGGATGGTACTCGATGTAGTGCCGGTAATCCCTCCGGATATCCGTCCTATGATAATGCTGGACGGCGGCCGCTACGCTACTTCAGACCTTAACGACCTCTACAGACGAGTTATCAACAGAAATAACCGTCTCAAGAGAATGCTCGAACTCGACGCTCCTGATATCATCGTCAGAAACGAAAAGAGAATGCTCCAGGAAGCTGTTGACGCTCTTATCGACAACGGCCGTCACGGCAGACCTGTTACAGGTCCTAACAACCGTGCCCTCAAGTCACTCTCTGATATGCTCAAGGGTAAGCAGGGACGTTTCCGTCAGAACCTCCTTGGTAAGCGTGTTGACTACTCAGGACGTTCAGTTATCGTCGTTGGACCTGAGCTGAAAATGTATCAGTGCGGTCTGCCTAAGGAAATGGCTCTTGAGCTCTTCAAGCCCTTCGTACTGAAGAGACTTGTTGACAAGAAAGCTATCGCTAATATCAAATCCGCAAGAAAGCTCATCGACCGTGCAGACAACAAGGTATGGGACGCTCTTGAAGACGTTATCAAGGATCACCCTGTAATGCTCAACCGTGCCCCCACGCTCCACCGTCTCGGTATCCAGGCATTCGAGCCTATCCTCGTTGAGGGCCGTGCTATCAAGCTCCACCCACTCGTATGCTCAGCCTTCAACGCTGACTTCGACGGTGACCAGATGGCTGTACACCTTCCGCTTTCTGCTGAAGCTCAGGCTGAGGCCCGTTTCCTCATGCTTGCTGCAAACAACCTGCTCAAGCCGTCAGACGGTAAGCCTGTTGCCGTTCCTTCACAGGATATGGTACTTGGTTCCTACTACCTGACAATGGATAAGCCCGGCGAGCCCGGTGAGGGCAAGGTATTCCGTGACGTAAACGAGGCTATCATGGCCTACAACGAGCACGATGTATCCCTCCACGCTAATATCAAGGTCAAGATCACCAAGGATATCGGCGACAAGAAGGTATCAAAGATCATCGATGCTACAGTCGGACGTCTTATATTCAACGAGAATATCCCTCAGAACCTTGGCTATGTTGACAGAACCAACTCCGATAAGCAGTTCGACCTTGAAGTTGCTTTCCTCGTTGGCAAGAAGCAGCTCTCTGATATCATCGAGCGCTGCATAAAGATACACGGCACAACAACTACTTCCGAAGTTCTTGACCGTATCAAGGCTCTCGGATACAAATACTCCACAAGAGCCGCTCTTACCGTTGCTGTATGCGACGCTTCCATCCCGCCCCAGAAGAAGACCATCCTTGCTGAGGCCGATGCAGAGGTCGCTGAAATCACAAGCGAGTACGAGTACGGTTATATCTCCGCTCAGGAGAAGTCCAAGAAGATCATTGCTCTCTGGACTGATACAAACGACAGAGTTACTGCCGCTCTGAAGGCAAACTTCGACCGCTACAATCCGATCTGGATGATGGCTGACTCAGGTGCCCGTGGTAGTATCTCCCAGATCAGACAGCTTGCTGGTATGCGTGGACTTATCGCAAACACCTCCGGCGGCGTTATCGAGATCCCGATCAGAGCTAACTACCGTGAAGGTCTTAACATCCTCGAATACTTCATCGCTTCCCGAGGAGCTCGTAAGGGACTTGCCGATACCGCTCTCCGTACAGCCGACTCAGGTTACCTTACCCGTCGTCTCGTTGACGTTTCTCAGGACGTTATCATCCGTGAGGAAGACTGCGGAACCACAGAGGGTATCGAGGTTTACGAGATCAAGAACGGCAACGAGATCGTTGAGCCTTTCGCAGAGCGTCTCATAGGCAGATTCCTTGCTGAGGATCTCAGAGACGAGTCCGGTGAGCTCATCGTTTCACGCAATAAGCTTATAAACGACGCTGATGCTAAGAAGATAATCGATGCAGGCGTTGAGAGAATAAAGATCCGCTCCGTTCTTACCTGTAAGTCAAGAACAGGCGTATGTGCTAAGTGCTACGGCGCTAACCTTGCAAACAATAATATGGTATCAGTCGGTGAAGCCGTTGGTATCATCGCTGCACAGTCTATCGGTGAGCCTGGTACACAGCTTACCATGAGAACCTTCCATACCGGAGGCGTTGCGTCTGCCGATGCCGAGGATATCACACAGGGTCTTCCCCGTGTTGAGGAACTCTTCGAGAGCCGCCGTCCTAAGGGCGCTGCTATCCTTTCACGTATTTCCGGTACTATCCACATCGAGGAAGTAAAGACTACAAGAAATATCATCGTTACCAACAATGAGACAAGCGAGTCCGAGAGCTATATGATCCCGTATAACCTCAAGATCAGAGTTCAGGAAGGCGAGTCCATTGAAAAGGGTACACGTCTTACAGAAGGTAACATCTACCCTGCTGATATCCTCAATATCCTTGGCGCTCAGGCCGTTCGTAACTACATCATCAATGAAGTTCAGAAGGTTTACCGCTTACAGGGTGTTGATATCAACGATAAGCACATCGAGGTCATCGTTCGTCAGATGCTCCGCAAGATCAAGGTCGAGGAGACCGGAAGCAGCTACCTGCTCCCCGGCACACTTGTTGACCGCAAGGAGATCGACGCTATCAACGAGGACATCCAGGCTCGTATCGACGCTGGTGAGATCGACCTCCAGCTCGTTCAGACAAGTCCTGTCCTCCAGGGTATCACAAAGGCTTCATCCAATTCCGACAGCTTCATGTCCGCAGCTTCATTCCAGGAGACTACAAAGGCTCTTACAGATGCTGCTATCAGAGGCAAGAGCGATAAGCTCCTCGGACTTAAGGAGAACGTTATCATCGGTAAGCTCATCCCTGCCGGTACAGGTATGGAGTGCTATCAGAAGGTCGAGGTCGTTAAGAACGAGGCCTATACCGACCATAACGCTTCACCTATCGCAAATCCTATCGTATAATATCAAAGAGCCGGATCCCCTCCGGCTCTTTTTTCATATTCAGTCCCCTTTAAAGGACAATGCTCTTATTGCAGTACAAGTTAGTTATTGAGGGAAACCCTTTTGAAAAAGGGTTCTCCCTCAAACTCCCTTCCTAAAACTTTCAGTTTTAAATTTTCCCCAGATAGGGCGCACGAAAGTAAAAAAGCCCATGTAGTAATACATGGGTGCGCCCTATCTGGGGAAAATTAAGATTAAAAGTCTTTGGAAAGGGGTTCGGGGAAGAACCTTTCCTCAGAAAGTTTTTCCCCGAGTAATTAGCATATACTGCAATAAGAACATTGTCCTTTAAAGGGGGGCATTTATGCATGGCTGGCGGAAGTGACCTGGTTCATGAAATCTTCAAAGGATCCCTCATATCCTGAGCTGCTCATAGCGTAATACCTGAGGATATTCGTTGCATCGCTTCCGTCCACTGAGCCGTCCTTGTTCGTATCAGCACATTCCTGCTGTATACCGGAAAGTGTAGTCTTGAAGCCGCCGGCGATCATACCGAATTCTCTCAGTGCAAGAGTTGCATCATAGCCGTCGACAACTCCGTTGAAGTCGATATCGCCGTCCAGGATGTTTCCTGCCACTCTCTTATAGGTATCTGTAGCGAGCAGCGGATATTTTACGCCGTACTTATATGGTTCCATATTGAGGAAGACCTTAGTGAGAAGTCCGTCATCAGCATGAAGATCTCCTATTTTTTCAAGGATCGTCGTTGCAATAACAAGATGTCCCTTCTGATTCGGGTGGAAATCCATGTTCGCAAAGTCATTCTGCATACTTGTAAGGAGATAGGAATAGCCTGGTGTTTCCTCATTCTGCTTCACACCATCAGGAACGGAAGTGAACTGATAATAAACATCAGCGACCTCTATATCATCCATAGTGTTAAGCTCGTCCCTGAACATATCCATTACCTTCTTGAAATTGGTGCGGAGCATCGAAAGTACGGTCTTCACATTATTATAATTAGAGCTGGAGGAATATGTTGCCTCAACATACTCTGGGTCGAACTGTATCGGCTGATATACCGTCTGAACAATGATCCTTGCATCGGGATTCATAGCTCTGAGCTCTGAAACAGCAGTTTCGATATTTGGCATGATATCTGTCTGGATATAGCCGTTATGCTGATCGGTTTTGCCGATGAGGGCGTTTGTGATGTCCTTTTTCAGCAGATTCTGGAGCTCCATTGCATTGAGGAGACTATCCTGAGCATAATCCATAAGTCCGCCATCGCCCTTGAGATTTACCATAACGAGAAGATCAGTTATACCTGGCTTTTCAGGGATATTATCTGCGGTAAATCCTGGGTTCAGAAGTCCTCTTTCAGCAGAAAATTCAAGTATCTTCTTTGTAGCATATCCCATAAGGTCATTTCCGCCGATAGATACTATGATATAGTCAGAATCAGCAACAGCCTTCTTCTGGTCTGCGTCAAGCGAATCGATCTTTGCAAGGAGTTTTTCGGTAGTATCTCCGGTATGTGCATAGTTCTGAACGTCACAGTCAAGATAATCGCCTATTATCTGGCCGTAATTGTATTCCTTATCTTTATCGAGGCCAAATCCGGCAGCAATGCTGTCGCCGAATATTACAATTCCCCCGTCATTTTTTGCTTCTTCCTCTGCAACAGCAGGCGGAACAGTAAGAGCAGCTGTTCCCATTACAGCTGAAAGGAGAAATGAGATGATTTTTTTCATAGTTTTTCCTCCGTTTTCACGAGTCTGAGTATATGCTGATTATATACCATTTCGGCCTTATTGTCAAGGCGATGTCATATGAAAATTAATGGGAACATGGATTTTTTCGCCGTTTTATCACATTATCAGAGCATAAGTTAAAAAGAAAAAATAATCACCTTTGTTCTTATTTTATGAAATTCTATTGACAATATCATCAAAAAAGGTTATAATAATTATGTTGTATTTATTTGCATAATATTACTATGGCAGTCTATGCAGCTTTGTTTTACATCATTATCCGGAGCGCAGCGTAAATATATATAAGCCGGCTCTGTACATAAATATGATAACTGAAACAAATAACGGATTGGGATGCTCCCTTTCCTCTATGTTTTGCGAGCCGCTCAAGAATGACGGCTCTTCATCAATATATTTGAAATGAATAAAATAATGCGGCATTTACCGCCTTTTAGTAATAAGGTTTGATAGTACAAGCTTAATTATATTTTTACAAAAGGAGGTAATGCACTGTATGGATCCTATCATCGCTATTGTCCTTATAGTTGCCGCTTTAGCTGTAGGTATAGGCGTTGGCTACGCTGTGTTCTATAAAAAGGGTGTTGAAGCCGGCGTGGAAAAGCGTAAGCAGCAGGCCGAAACTATCCTCGGTTCAGCTGAACAGCAGGCTGAGCGTATCATAGAAGACGCTGAAAAGGATGCCGATAATAAGAAGAAAAGCGCTCTTATTGAAGCTAAGGACGAAATTCATAAGCTCCGCAGTGAAGCGGATAAGGAAATCAAGGATCGCAGAGCAGAGCTGTCACGTCAGGAAAGACGTATGCAGCAGAAGGAAGAGAATCTCGATAAGAAGACCGATAACCTCGAAAAGAAAGAGGAAGTACTCAACCAGAAGATCAAGTCCGCAGATGAAAAGCTCAAGGAAGCGGATACTATAAAGAAGGGTCAGCTGGAAGTCCTCGAAAGGATCTCTGAATTCACTAAAGATCAGGCAAAAGAATACATAATCTCCAAGCTTGAGGATGACCTCGTTCACGAAAAAGCCGTTAAGGTCGCTGCATACGAGCAGCAGATCAAGGACGAATGTCAGGAAAAGGCAAGAAGCTATATCTCCCTCGCTATCGCTAAGGTGGCAGCAGACCAGGTTTCAGAAGCCGCTGTTTCCGTTGTTCCTCTCCCCAATGACGAGATGAAGGGCCGTATCATCGGCCGTGAAGGACGCAATATCCGTACCCTCGAGACCCTCACAGGCGTCGATCTCATTATCGACGATACCCCTGAGGCTATTACTCTCTCCTGCTTCGACCAGATCAGACGTGAGGTCGCAAGGATCGCTCTTGAAAAGCTCATCGCTGATGGACGTATCCACCCGACACGTATAGAGGAAATGGTCGATAAGGCTCGCCGTGAAGTCGAGTACCGTATCAAGCA
>Ga0123334_1001397_pt1 | contig 30375 bp, 25 predicted proteins | sample BiotimSIPDNA_FD_89706 | JGI IMG/M metagenome (GOLD analysis project Ga0123334, IMG submission 89706) | Anaerobic biogas reactor microbial communites from Washington, USA - Biogas_R1 time_0 SIP DNA | ecosystem: Engineered > Bioreactor > Anaerobic > Unclassified | place: Washington, USA...
ATTCCGCACAGACAAGCTACATTGGTGGAAAGATTACGAAGCTTTCTCGATAAGTTAACCAAAGATGAAAGGTTTGATACATCGATACTATCCATAGCGGACGGATTGTCGATATCGGTTAAGAAATGAAAAAAATAGAACTTCTGGCTCCTGCAGGTAATATTGAAAAACTTAGATTTGCATTTGCTTATGGTGCAGATGCTGTATATCTTGGATTAAACAGATTCAGTTTAAGAGATAAAGCTGATAATTTCTCCTACGATGATTTGGAAAAAGCAATATTATATGCTAAAGAACTAAATAAGAAAATTTATGTTACTCTTAATATACTTCCAAAAAACAAAGATATTGAAGACATTGCAAAAACTATGTCAGAATTATCTCAATTCAAACCGGATGCTATGATTATTGCTGATATAGGTCTTATTGAGATGGCTAAAAAATATGCGAAAGGTATAGATATACATGTAAGTACACAGGCAAATATATTGAATGTTGAAAGTGCTAAAGTATTTTGTAAACTTGGAGCAAAAAGGCTGATTCTTGCCAGAGAATTATCTTTGGATGATGTAGGAAGAATTAAAGATGCAGTTGGAAAAGAGCATGAGATAGAGATTTTCATACATGGAGCAATGTGTGTATCCTATTCAGGCAGATGTCTTTTAAGTTCATATATGGCTGGAAGAGATGCTAATCAGGGTGACTGTGCACAGCCTTGCAGATGGAAATATTCATTAATGGAGGAAAAAAGACCAGGACAGTATTTTAAGGTTTATGAAGATAATTCAGGATCATATATATTAAATTCTAAAGATTTAAACCTCATAAAAAATATACCTCAGTTACTTGAAAGTAAAGCTGACAGTTTTAAAATTGAAGGAAGAATGAAGAGTTCGTTTTATGTAGCGACAGTATGTAAAGCTTATAGATCTGCTTTTGATGATTATTTAGAAAATCCTGAAAAATATTATTCAAATATAGAGTACTACAACCAGATAGTCAGCATGCCTAGCCACAGGCAGTTTACTACTGCATATAACATAAATGATGAAAAGGATTACATACAAAAGACCAAAGATTCAATGATTTATTCAGATTCCAGTTACATCAGAAGTCATACATATACAGGATTAGTGCAAAACTATGATGAAAAGACATTTTTAGCAAAAGTGTATGAGATTAATCCAGTATTCATTAATGATGAGATTATTCTTATGTCTCCTCATTTTAAAAATTACAGACAAACTGTAAATATGCTTTATGATAAAGATATGAATCCTATTGATAAAGCAAACCATCCCGGTATGGTATATTATATAAAAACAGATATCCCAGTTGAAAAGGATACCATAATAATTAAAGAGGTGAGCAATGAATAAAGTTCTAGGTTTTATTGGAGCTGGAAATATGGGTTCTTCCCTTATAAGAGGCATAAAAGAAAGTGGCTCAAAAATCTTAATATACGAGAAATATAGGGATAAGGTTAAGTCTCTTATTGACAAGAATACTCTTTTAGCTGACAGTATTGAAGAGGTTATTGCTAAGTGTGATATTGTTTTTCTATGTGTAAAACCTGATACTATGGAAGAAGTGCTGGACAGTATACTTGATTTGAAAGAAATATCAAATAAACCTTTATACATTACGATTGCAGCAGGAAAACTAATTAATTTTTATGAGAATAAAATAAAAGAAGGTAGATTTATTCGTGTGATGCCTAATATGCCTGCTTCAATTAAAAAAGGCATGTCATCAATTTGTAAAGGTAATTATGTATCAAAAGAAGAACTAGATGAAGCTGTAAAACTTCTTGATTTTGTTGGAAAAACAATTGTTGTTCAAAACGAATCTGATATGAATATAACCACAGCAGTTGCAGGGTCTGGTCCTGCATTTGTATTTATGTTTATAAAAGCGCTTGAAGATATTGCAATAAAGTATAATATATCAAGGGATGATGCCAGGATAATGGCTTGTCAGATGGTTCTAGGTTCAGCTGAATATGCGCTTAATCAGAAAGATAGTCTGGAAGATTTGATTAAAAGTATCTGTTCTCCTAATGGTACTACAATAGAGGGAGTTAATGTTTTAAATTCAGAGAATTTTGAACTAATTGTTCAAAAAGCAGTATTAGCAGCAAAAAACAGATCCGCACAGATGAGTAAAGATGAAAAATCATGTACTAATGTTGAAATTTATACCGATGGAGCTTGTATTAACAACCCTGGACCCGGCGGTTATGCTGCTATACTTATTCATAATGGAATAGAAAAAGAAATAACTGGTTATAAAGAAAAGGCAACAAATAATGAAATGGAACTTATGGCGGCATTACAAGGCTTAATGCAGCTTAATAAGTCTTGCGAAGTTAAATTATACTCAGATTCTGCTTATCTTATAAATGCATTTAATCAAAAATGGATTGATTCATGGAAGAATAATGGATGGAAAAGAGGAAGGAATGATGAAATAAAAAATTTACAGTTATGGAAATTGCTTTATGAAATGAATATTAAACATTCAATAACATGGATTAAGGTAAAAGGTCATTCCGATAACGAGTATAATAACAGATGCGATAAACTTGCTAATAAAGCAATTAAGGAAAATAAAATTTAATGTCGAAGAAATATCTTCTTGAAAATACATCTGCTGAAGCAATTTTTTTGTATTCCTTGTTCAAGACACTTTTTGAAAGGAATATTAGTCCAAGTAAGAAACCTGTTTCAAAGAACAGACTGATTAAAATGTCTTCTTCTTTAACATATGCAGCAAAGCAACGAATTACAGAAAAAAATGCTGAATATTACTTAAAGAGAAACAGACATATGGTATATTCATCAATTCCATATATAGACAGATTAGATATTAGTAATGATTGTCTGGATTCTATTTACAAAAAAATGGCAACATGTGAGTTATACCTTTATGATAGATATAAAACAGGAAGTAATGAGTATCCTGATATGTTTGAACTATTTGAAGATAAGAGGAATATTTCTCAGCTTCGCTCAAATACTGTTTTATCTATCTATATGGAACTTTATCTTAAAAAGATGGCTAAAGAGCAGATTATAAGACTTATTCCATCAAATCCCAAAGATGAATTTCCAGAAACCAGAAAAATGAGAAGGAATTTTGTTATTCATCTTGGTTTGACTAATACCGGAAAGACATATCATGCACTAGAAGCACTGAAAGAAGCTAAATCAGGGGCCTATCTTTCTCCATTAAGGCTTCTAGCCCTTGAGGTGCAGGAAAGATTGATGGAAGATAATGTATTATGCAGTATGCTTACAGGAGAGGAAGAAGATATAATAGATGGAGCAAATCATATATCATCTACAGTTGAAAAAGCTGATTACACAAAACATTATGATGTTGTTGTAATTGATGAGTGCCAGTTAATACAGGACGATTCAAGAGGTTGTTACTGGACAAAGGCAATTTTAGGTATGAAAGCAGAGACAATGCATTTGTGTGCTGCTCCTGAGGCTGAAGATATTCTTGTAAAAATTATTAAAGATTGCCAAGAAGAATATGAGATTATCAGACATGTTCGAAATACTGAACTTGTATTCTCAAAAGAACCTTTTTCATTAAAAAATACTCAAAAAGGAGACGCTTTAGTTGTTTTTTCAAGAAGGAGCGTATTAAGTATTGCTGAGCAGCTTTCTCAGAATGGAAGGAAAGCAAGTGTTATATATGGAGCTTTACCATACAAGACAAGAAAAGAACAGTTGAAGATGTTTACAGAGGGAAAAACTGATGTTGTAGTAGCAACAGATGCTATTGGTATGGGCCTGAACCTTCCAATTAAAAGAATAGTTTTTTTGGAAACAATAAAATATGACGGGAACTCTACAAGACTACTAGTACCATGGGAAGTTAAGCAGATTGCAGGTCGAGCAGGAAGAAGAGGTCTATATGAAAAAGGTTATGTTTCATCAGTTTCTGATAATGAAATGATTAAGAAGCATCTATCAATACCTAATGTACCTATAGAATATGCTTATTTAGGATATTCAGATGTTTTACTGGATATTGACTGTGATATTACTCAGGCTTTAAAAGTATGGAAATCAATACCCACTGGTGGCTTTTATGTAAAGCAGGACATTTCAAGAACGATTAACTTATGTGAACAATTAAAGAAAATATATAAAGGGTTTAGTAAAAGAGAATTATTAAAACTTGCTTCAATACCTTTTGATGAAGAGAACAAGGAAGTAATGGATCTTTTTAAAGAATATGTCCTTCTTTATTCATATGACCAGGAATTATTCAAACCACATATCTTCTCCTATACTCTGAATGCTCTTGAAGATTATTACAAATGTCTTGACCTTTACTATTCATTTTCAAAGAATATGGGTTATGTACCAGATCTTATGTGGTTAAGAGAAACAAAGATGATGATTGCTGAACGAATAAATAAAGAACTTATAAACCATTCTTCAGTGAAAAAGAGAAGATGCAGCATATGTAACCGCCCACTTGGAAGAAATGATAAGAAAGATTTATGTGTAAGTTGTCAGAAAAATCTAATTGATGTTGATTTAGAATCATATTAATCATAAGATATAGATAACGGTTATTATTGTACTGTAAAAATAAAGTAGGAGCAGTTAATATGAAAAAGGCACTTATAATGTGGGGCGGATGGCTAGGTCATGAGCCAGAGCAGGTAGGTAAAATATTTCAAGATGTTTTAAAAGAAGAAGGTTTTGAAGTTACAAGAACAGATAAAATGGATGTCTTAGCTGATTTGGATAACCTAAAGCAATTTGACTTATTTGTTCCGATTTGGACTATGGATGAAATTAAGAAAGAATATGTTGATAATGTGTCTGAAGCTTTAGGAAAATACGGAACAGGTTTGGCAGGAAACCACGGTGGTATGTGTGATTCATTCAGACAAAGCACAAAATGGCAGTTCATAACTGGTTCTCAATGGGTAGATCATCCCGGAAATGACGGAATCGAGTACATGGTTAATATTAAGAAATCATCTGATTCAAAAATAATTGAAGGAATAAATGATTTTAAAGTAGTTTCTGAACAGTATTATGTACATGTTGATCCTGCTGTTAATGTGCTAGCAACAACAAGATTTCCTGTATATGAAGGGTATTATGCAACCAATGGGTGTGTTGATGTCCCCGTAGTTTACACAAAAAAGTGGGGAAAAGCAAAAGTTTTTTATAATAGCTTGGGTCATGTTGCAAATGTGTTCGATATACCAGAAGCACTTGAACTTATGAGACGTGGCTTTATATGGGCAGCAAGATAATGCTAAATAGTAAAGGCGGTAAAAAAGATGAATAAAAAGATTAACGTAGGAGTTGTTGGTTGTGGAAATATAAGTGGCATTTATTTTAAGAACCTTACAACTGTTTTCAATGAAATAGTAAATGTATATGCTTGTGCAGATCTTATAAAAGAGAAGCAAGAACATGCAGTTGAGGAATATAAGATTCAAAGGACAATGACTTTTGAACAGATGCTTGAATGTAGGGATATTGAGTTAATACTTAACATAACTCAGCCTTTTAATCATTATGATATATGTAAACGTTCGTTATTAGCAGGAAAGCATGTTTATGTTGAGAAGCCTCTTAGCCTGACTTTTGAACAAGGATTGGAGTTAATAGATATTGCAAAACAGAAGAATCTTCTTTTAGGCGGAGCTCCAGATACATTTATGGGTGCAGGTATACAGACATGCAGAAAACTGATTGATGATGGGTTTATCGGTGATATAGTTGGGGCTACTGCATTTATGATGAGCAAAGGTCATGAATCATGGCATCCTGACCCAGAATTTTATTATAAACCAGGAGGAGGCCCAATGTTTGATATGGGACCTTATTACATAACTGCTCTTATAAACCTAATGGGAGGAGTGAAAACAGTAGTTGGAATGAACCATACTGCATTTAAAGAAAGAACCATAACTAGCCAGCCAAAATATATGCAAAAAATACAGGTGGAGACACCTACCCATGTTTCAGCAATGCTTCTATTTCAAAGCGGAGCGTCTGCAAGCATTATAACAACATTTGATGTCAAGAAGAGCGAATTGCCACTAATTGAAATATATGGTACAAAAGGAAGTATTAAAGTTCCAGATCCTAACTGTTTTTCCGGCCCTGTATTTTTAGCAACATCAGATGGTTCGGGATATAAAGAAGTACCACTAACCCATATCTATTCTGAAAACAGCAGAGGGTTAGGTCTTGCTGATCTTGCCAGCTGCATTATAAATGAAAGAATTCCTAAAGCAGGATGTCAGCAGACTGGTCATGTTCTTGAAATCATGTGTGCGGTATTTTCCAGTTTTGAATCAGGAAAATACTACAAAATAAAGACACGTTACAAAAGAACTGAACCAATGAGCAGGGAATTGGTTAAGGGTCAGGTGTAGTAGTATATTTTATTATAAATGCTTTTTATATACATAACAGGCTTATAAGCCTGTTATGCTAATATTACATTATCTCTTTGAGAAACAAGGCATAAAGTGTCATAATAAGGTGTGTTTATATCCCAAAGTAATTGAGCATATAAAGCAACTGGGAGCCATATATTTTCCTCAAACAGACCGTCTTCTACTAATGCTGCAATGACTGCTTCTTTATTTGTCTGAATTGATAATTTTCTTATTATATCCTGACACAGCTGTCCATTTTTAAACCAGTAGCTCTGTATGTGGTGCCAGATTTCCTTCTTTTCATTCATTAGTTTTGTTATAACTGTTTTGTCATTCATGCCTAAAATGAATGGTCCCTTCTGATGTTCGAAATTAGACCAATCCAGACATATCTGTCCTTTCAAAACGACACCAACCTCAGCATCTTCTCTAAGTTGAATGATTTTATCAGTAAAATCAACAGTATCTTCAAAATTTTCAATATGTTTTGGAAGATACTGATAAGGAAAAGCTCCGCAGTCTTCCCAAATAATTGATATTCTTTTATCAATTTTTGAAATGTATTCAAGTTGATTTTTCACTGATGTAGCATGAAGACCGAATTGAATATATAAATCCGGATACTTATCAAGTATTCTGCTACCTATAACATTTACCCATTCTGAAACTGCTTCACCAATTAATTTACCATCTTTTGTTTCGCTCAGAGTTTCGGTAAAGGATTGAAAATATATGCCATCTCCACCTAAAGTATAATAGTCTTCTTCATATTTCTTAACTGCTAAATCAGCCCATCTGTCCAATTCTTCTTTTTCGGAAATATTAATTTTCTCTCCCCATCCCCAGGAATATCCCCATATTATCTTTATTCCGTTTTCGTGAGCATAGTCTACTACTTGTCTAGCATTAACAGGAGCATAGTCATTCCAAATTATTAGCTGATTTAGTTTTAAAAGAGCCATATTATCAATATATTTCTTGTAATCATGTATAGAATGACCCCAAGTCCATAAACCTCTATTCAGGATATCAGGTGAAGAAGAAATTTCATAATCTGGCATTTTTTCAAGGAACAATTTTCTAAAATATGGCTGATGGTCTTTTCTTTGCTTTGAAAATGCAATATAATCGCTTGAAAATTCCACAGCACCATAAAAGGTGTTTATATCATCTATACCAGCAATAATAATAATCTGTTTTCCTTTATTATACGGATTATCCATGACTTTAAGTAAATAACCGTTCTTAGGGATTGAGTCTTCTAATATTAAGTCTTTTATATAATTATTCGTTTCTCTCGTACCAATAAATATTATATTATCTTCAAGGTCTGATAACACTTTCTGTGTTGTAACAACATAAGGTACATGCTTCGAAACTGTTGCACTTACAATGTCTATAGCTTTCTTTTCCATTTTTTCATATTTCCCATATGAAATCTTCCATCTGTTATCTCCAAAATTTACTGTATCCATTTTTCCTCCAGAGAAAAGTATACAATATAAAATTTGTAAGTTAAATAGAAATTTAAGGATTTAATATAAATTTAGTTATCAAAATAAAACACATTATTTTATATATATTAATTTTTTGCTCTTGTACAATGTCTTGTGATATTATAAGTATTGAAATAAATAATAAATTGAATTAACAAACATCACTAAACCTTAAAACGAGTTGATTTTGCGGATCTGATAGATATATAGATATGAAGAATATTAGAAGGAGGACTATATATGTACAATCTATTGATAGGTGGTGCAGCAGGGCAAGGTATCGATACAACTTCTGCAATACTTGAGAAAATATTGAAAAGAGCAGGTTATAGTGTGTTTACCTGTAGGGATTTTATGTCACGAATACGAGGAGGCCATAACTTCTATCTTATGCGTTTTGGTGAAAAGGAAGTTATTTCTCACAGTTACAATCTTGACGGTATAATTGCAATGGACGAGGAAACTATCAATATACACAGTAATGAACTTAAAAAAGATGGTTTCATACTGTGCGATACAAGTATAGAAATAGAAGATTCACGCATTTTAAAAATTGCTATGGAAGATATTGCAAAAAAACTTGGAAATATAAGGGTTTCTGGCAGTATAGCGATAGGAGCTGTTTTGAAGCTTTTTAATGAAGATTATTCGAATATTGAAGAAGTGCTTCAAAGTTTTCTTGACGAACGTTATGTAGATATCAATCTTAAGGCAGTAAAGGCAGGTTATGACAGTATTGAAACACGATATCCTCGCTTGAAAGGTCGATTTGATGACTGGATGTTGCTCTCGGGAAGTAATGCAATCGCATTAGGAGCAATTGCGGCTGGAATAAAATTCTATAGTGCATATCCGATGTCTCCAGCTACACCTATAATGGGTTATCTTGCAACAAAAGGAAGAGATTGTGGTATTGTTGTTGAGCAGGCTGAGGATGAGATTGCAGCGATTAACATGGCAATTGGTGCTTCATATGCAGGAGCGCGATCTATGACTGCAACTTCTGGAGGTGGTTTTTCCCTTATGGTGGAAGCACTTGGCCTGTCCGGTATGGCTGAGATACCATTAGTTGTGGTTAATATGCAAAGGCCAGGACCTGCAACTGGATTACCGACACGTACAGAACAGGGAGATCTAAAGTTTATGATCTCTGCTTCACAAGGTGAATTTCCAAGAATGGTCATTGCATTTCGAACTCACAAAGATGCATTTTATCAGACAGTACGTGCTTTCAATTTAGCAGAAAAATACCAAATACCGGTTATTCTTCTTGGAGATCAGTATCTTGGAGATGCTTCTGCAACTGTCGAACCTTTTGAGATAAACAGTATTGAAACAGATTATTCTAATTACGAATATTCAGATGAATACTTACGATATAAATATACTAAGAGTGGAGTTTCACCCAGACTGATTCCAATGAAATCAAAGAATCTTGTTACAATAGACAGTGATGAGCATGACGAAAAGGGTAAAATCACTGAGTCTGCAAAAGTACGTGTCCAGATGATGGATAAACGAATGAAAAAACTTATATTAATAGAACAAGAGCTTCAGGAACCACAATTTTTAGGTGCAGTTGACTATGATATACTGTTGATTGGTTGGGGGTCAACATATGGACCTATATCAGAGGCTATTGAATTACTAAATAGTAAAAAAAGTAAAAAATATGCAGCACTTATATTTGGTGATATATTTCCGCTGCCACAAAAACTACTAATAGAAAAATCAAAAAAAGCTAAGCAGATTATAAATATCGAACAGAATGCAACTGGACAGTTAGCTGGTTTGATTCGTGAGTATACAGGTATAATCTGCTCAAAAAGTATATTAAAGTATGATGGTCGACAAATAACAGGTGAAGAAATTGTAAAGAGAATAAAAGGAGGCATATAGAATGGCTAAATTTCACACATTTGATACAGCTTGGTGTCCTGGATGCGGGAATTTCAGCATACTCGAATGTCTTAAAACTGCACTGGAGGAACTTAAAAAAGATCCCAGTGAGGTGCTTCTAGTTGCAGGTATAGGACAGGCTGCAAAAATTCCACAGTATATTAATGCGAACGCATTCTGTGGGTTGCACGGACGTGCATTACCTGCTGCCACAGGAGCAAAGATCGCAAATGAAAAGCTGACTGTTATAGTTAGTACAGGTGATGGTGATTCATATGGAGAAGGCGGGAACCATTTTTTACACAACATACGACGTAATATTGATATAGCACATTTTGTGCATGACAATCAGGTGTATGGCCTGACGAAAGGGCAGGCATCTCCCACTTCAGATGAGGGTCTTGTAACATCAATTCAACCTGAAGGAAACGTTAATACACCGCTTAATCCGCTACTTTTAGCAATTGCTGCAGGAGCAGGTTTTGTTGCAAGAGGATTTACTGGAAAAAAAGAACATTTAGTATCACTGATGAAGCAGGCAATAAGGTATAAAGGGTATGCGCTCGTTGATATAATGCAGCCATGTGTTAGTTTTAACAAGACGAATACTTATGCTTGGTATAACGAGAGAGTTTATATGCTGGATGAAAATTACGATTCTTCAGATAAGCTATTGGCTATCAAAAAAGCAATGGAATTTACAGATAAAATACCAATTGGTGTTATATTCAAAGAAGAAAAACCCTCATTTAATGAAAAAAATTCTGTTTTGAAAGATAGCAAGCCATTGATAGACAGGAAGTATGACCAAACTATTACAAGCAGGCTTTTTAAAGAGTTTATATGAAAATGAAAATAAGTTTATATATTTTCAAGAAATAATGACATATCGATTGACTCGAATAATCAAAAAATGTACTTGCTATACAAAATAATTTATGTTATATTTGTAGAGCTGAGTTTTGGAGGTAGCAAATGAGTGAGACATTAAAGATAGTTTTAGGAATAATACACTTAATAATATGTATCGGAGTTATAGTTATAGTATTGATGCAGTCAGGTAAAGCAGGCGGTTTGTCAGGAAGTATAGCAGGCGGAGCTGAGACTTTCTTCGGTAAAGGCAAAGGAAAAGCCATGGATAAGATGCTTTCAAAGTATACTGTTTACATTGCAGCTTTCTTTGCAGTAACATCAATCTTTTTGTATCTGGTACTTAAGTAAAATATTTAATTTATATAGTAATATCGTAAATTAAAAGGCTGAATAAGCCTTTTTTTATATTTCAGTATTATATATTTTCTTAATATGTTTTCCCATCGGAACCATTATTACAATAAGCATTATCAGATTAATGATATTAAATCCTGCAACAATATATCTTTCATCGAAAATATCCCCTAAACCTCCTGATAACAATTGACCTACTATTGCACCCATCATTGTAAGCATCTGGAATATGCCATTAAAGCGAGCCCTCATACCATCAGGCAGGTAATTCTGAGTTGAAGATATTCTTATATTATATGAAGTGACACCGAATATTCCAATAAGAAAGTTCATTATAATCATAACAACAATAGGTGAAAACAGGAAAAATGCCGACATAATCCCAATAGATGCATATACGAATATTGCTATTGAGAATCGCCTTTTCGGAGGGTATTTGAATCGGTATTGTATAAAGCCTCCTATCAAGCGACCTAGAACAGCAAAAGCCATAACATAAGTGTATGTCATGACTCCGAAAGTTTCATTATTTTTAAAGAAAGGAAGTACTAAAGTACCATAAGAAGAGTCAGAAAAAGCCATAATAACAAAATATGCAGTTATTGCTGCCAAACCTGGTTCCTGTTTTAAGTATTGTATACCAGCTTTAAAATCTTCCTTGTATTTTAAAAAATTAAATGATTTAACTATGTCAGTATTTATATGTTTTTCTTCAGCTTTTATATTAACCTCAAACAAAGCTGCAATAAGGAATGTAACTGCATTAAACAAGAAAAGCGGTTCAAGGCTGAAGTTCTCATAGAAGTATGCAGCGACCGGAACCATTACTGCAGATAAAGGATAAAGAATTGAAGATATAGAATAAGCTTTCGAGTAATTCTTTTTTTCTACTACATTTGGAAAGAAGCTATCAAAAGCAACAATGTATGTTCCATCAATAGAACCAATTATTAAGGCAAGTATAATTATTAAGTAGTAGTTAAAAAAATTAAAAAATAGTAAAGCGAAAATCAATAAGTATAAAGCTGCTGAAATGAAATCCAATGTGTATATTATTTTCTTTCTTGAAAATCTATCCAGATAAGGGCCAGCTAGTAGAGGCATAACAATTCTTGGAAGAGTGTAAATTACTAAAGTTAATGAATATAAAAAAGTAGAATTAGTGTAATCAAGTATCAATAATCCTAAAGCAAATCCAGATACGGCATTACCAAGCATGGATACGGCACTGCCTATTGTCAGAATAGAGAAGTCTCTAGTCCATAATTTCCCATCCATAACAAACCTCAATGCGTATATATTAGCACTTTATTTTTTCAAGTTCAATTGTTTCGTGCCAAAACATAGGCTACATGTTATAATTAGAAAACAAGGAGTATTCATGCGTATATTAGGGATTGATCCTGGTTTTGCCATTATGGGATATGGAGTAATTGATTATTATAAAAACAAAGTCGAAGTTCTCGAATATGGTGTAATAAGGACAGAAGCACATACTGATTTTAATAAAAGACTTTTAAAAAATTATCAGGGAATAAACGAGATAATTTCTCTTTATAATCCTGAGCATATCTCTATGGAGCAGTTGTTTTATAATACGAATCAGAAAACAGTCATAAATGTATGTCAGGCGAGAGGGGTAGCTGTTCTTGCAGTTGCTCAGAAGGATCTTCCTTTTTTTGAATATACTCCGCTTCAGATAAAGCAAGCTCTATGTGGGTATGGAAGAGCTGATAAGAATCAAGTTCAGCAGATGGTAAAAGTATTGGCTAATCTAAAAGATATACCAAAACCTGATGATGCTGCAGATGCGTTGGCTGTTGCGATATGTCATGCGCATTCATACAGGGAAGAAAGGAATAATAAAAATATATGTACGAGTATATAAAAGGAAATCTCACAGCAAAAAAACATGATTATGTAGTTATTGAAAATAACGGTATTGGCTATAAAATATATACAAGCTTAAATACTATGATGAAAGTTAAGACTGACGAGGATACTATGCTATATACATATCTTCACGTTAGGGAAGATGCGATGATGCTTTATGGATTTTCGCAGGAAGAAGAGCTTTTCCTATTCAATATGTTAATCAGCATATCAGGAATTGGTCCAAAAGCTGCTCTTTCAATTTTATCTGTACTATCATACCAAGATGTAGCAACTGCTGTTGTTAGTGATGATGTAGGTTTATTGTCTAAGGCTCCAGGAATTGGGAAAAAGACTGCGATGAGGATTATACTAGAGCTTAAGGATAAGTTAAAAGGGATTGACATTGATGATACACAGCCCAAATGTCAGATAGAACACAGTGACAAGTACTCAGAAGCAGTAAATGCATTATTAGTTTTAGGGTATAATAGTAAGTATGCAAGACAGGCTCTTGATGCAGTCTATGACGAAAAAGATTCATTGCAGGATATAATTAAAAATGCTCTTGCAGGAAGAACAAGCAGTAATTAAGGAGATGTGATAATGGAGGAAGAAAGATTTGTAACTCCGACATTTATAAAAAACGATCAGAGTGAATCAGGATTAAGGCCAAAGGTTTTTGAAGAGTATTTTGGACAGGAAAAGATAAAACAGAATCTTAAAATTTTTATTGAAGCTGCAAAGCAGAGAAAAGAACCTATTGACCATGTACTTCTTGCTGGACCTCCAGGTCTAGGTAAGACTACCTTAGCTGGAATAATTGCATCAGAAATGGGTGCAAACATTAGAATAACCAGTGGCCCAGCTATAGAAAAAGCAGGTGATCTTGCAGCAATACTTACTAATATTGATGAAAATGATATCTTATTCATTGATGAGATTCACAGGCTTAACCGTACAGTTGAGGAAATTCTTTACCCTGCAATGGAAGATTTTGCTCTTGATATTATTATTGGAAAGGGGCCAAGTGCAAAAACGATAAGATTGGATTTAAATAGATTCACTCTTATTGGAGCTACAACAAAGACCGGAATGCTTTCATCTCCTCTTAGAGACCGTTTTGGTGTTTCATGTAGACTTGAAATGTATAGTACAGATGAATTAAGTATGATTGTAAAAAGAAGTGCAGGCATTCTTGGTATAAATATTAATGAGTACGGAGCAAATGAGATAGCCAGAAGATCAAGAGGAACTCCTAGGATAGCTAACAGGCTTTTGAGAAGAATAAGAGATTTTGCACAGGTACAGGGAGAGGATGTAATTACAAGTGAAATAGCAGATTTTGGTTTAGGAAAACTTGAAATTGATAAAATTGGACTGGATAATATTGATAGAGCAATTCTAGATACAATAATAACAAAATTTACTGGAGGACCAGTTGGCCTGGATACTCTTTCTGCAAGCATAAATGAAGAAAAAGAAACTATTGAGGATGTATATGAACCTTATCTTCTTCAATTAGGTTTTCTTAAGAAAACACCGAAAGGAAGATGTGTTACCCGATTAGCATATGAGCATCTGAAATTACCATATGAACACGAATAAAATACTTCTTCATACATGTTGTGCTCCTTGTCTTGTGTATGTGCATGACAAATTGAATGAATTATCTGTTGAGTTTGATTCATATTTTTACAATCCGAATATTCATCCGATTTTGGAACATAAAAGAAGACTAAAAACTCTTATTAGTTATACTGACCAGTTTAATGTTAAGCTTATTGTTGATGATGAATTTTTACAGGAAAAATGGGAGCACGGATTTCAATGCTTAGATTGCTATAATATAAGGCTGGAGGAGACAGCTAAATATGCAAAAGAAAACGGATACTCTGGATTTAGTACTACACTTTTAGTTAGTATATATCAGGACCATGAAAAAATAATTGAGATTTGTAATAATCTGACTACTAAATATGATATAGCGTTTTTATATGATGATTTTAGAAAAGGATTCAGACAAGGACAGGATAAAGCAAGACAAATCGGTCTTTATAGGCAGAAGTATTGTGGATGTATTAATTCGTATAACTCATCTAAGTTTAAAGATAAGATAACATGGGAAGAGTAGGTGATATATGAGAATATTCAATAAGAATAAGATATATTTATTTGATGGTTCCAAAGGCTATATGCTTCAAAAATATGGATTAAAGACTGGTGAATTAGCAGAAGAATACAATATATCAAATCCAGATATCGTAAAGAGGATATATAGTGAGTATTGTGATGCAGGTAGTGACATAATACAGACTAATACATTATGTTCAAACAGAGCTGTTCTGGAAAGTCATAATTTATCTGATAAAATTTATGAAATAAATAATACATCAGTTGATTTAGCAAAGCAGGCGATAGGTAGTAGAAAAATATTAGTTGCTGCTTCAATAGGACCTATTGGAGAGCTCCTCGAACCCTTAGGCAATCTTAAATTCAATCAGGCATATGATTTGTTTGTAGAACAGATTGACTCTTGCAAAGAGGCTGATGTTCTTAATTTTGAGACATTTACAGATTTAAGAGAAATGAGAATAGCAATTATCGCTAATCAGAATACAATCAATCTTCCTATTATAAGTAATATGACATATGAGAAGAATAATGTAACTATGATGGGACATACCCCTTTTATCTGCTCAGCAATACTGAAAAAAATGGGAGCAGATGTAGTTGGAGTAAACTGTTCTAACGGACCAGAAAAAATGTCTGAAATACTTAAACAGATAGCATGTTTTGAAGACTTTGTCTGTGTCAAACCAAATGCCGGAGTGCCAAGTTTTGTAGATAATAAAGCACATTACAATCAGACGAAAGAGCAATTCTGCAGTTACAGTGACGATTTATTGCAATATAACATAGGAATAACCGGTGGATGTTGCGGTACTACTCCTGAATATATTAAATCAATGAATTATGTAAAGGAGAGAACTCGGAGCATTACTGTTGAAATTGATAGTCATAAATATATAATGTCACAATATTGTTATATTGACATAGAAAAACCATTTAGTACTTACGAATGGATTATTGATAATGAAAATTTGTTAGAATGCATCGACAAAGCATATGATATATCTGAAAAAAATGTGGATTCATTCGTTTTATCATTTAAATCTGGTAATGCTGATTTTATTTCTCAATTAATTAATCAGATACAAGATATTCTTCGAAAACCATTAATATTCGAATTTGAAAACGAATTGAGTATAAATGCAGCAATAAGATCATATTGTGGTATAGCAGGAGTTTGTAATTATGATCATAAATATTCGGTAAAAATATAATAATTATATTAAATAGTTGCTTAATGTGAATTTGAAAACTGATCCAACAGACTCATCACTTTCGACCCATATTTTTTCATTCATACGTAGAAGAGTTTCTTTTGCTATTGAAAGTCCTAATCCGGAACCGCTTTTTGAACGGGATTTATCAGTTTTGAAAAATCTTTCGAAAATGTATGGAAGATCGTCTTTTGAGATACCTTTTCCGTTATCAGCAACTGATACGATGTATTTGTTATTTTCTTTAGTTAAAGATATTTCTATACAAAGAGTTACATCAACATCATCTTTACCAAATTTTAATGCATTATCAACTAAAATAGTTAGTATTTGATCTATACGATCACCATTACCAAGTATAAATACAGGTTCTTTAGGGATGTTGCATTTTATATTAAAAATCTGATCTTTGTTATAATAGAGATACCTCTCTACAATATCATTTATAATCTCTGTCAAGTTTACTTTTTCCATAGAAAACGCTTCATTCGATGATTGAAGCCTTGATAATACTAATAAATCATTAATCAGTCTGTTGAGCCGTAAAACCTCATTAGATATAAGTTCGTAATATCTGTTAATTTTATCTTTGTCTGTCACTAATCCGTCTTTTAACGGTTCGATAAGTCCCATTACTCCTGTGAGTGGTGTTTTAAGTTCATGCGAAACATTTGCAACATATTCTCGTCTTGTCTGTTCTAGACGAACTTCTTTTGTAATATCACTAAAGATACCCATCGCACCAACAATTTCATTGTTTACTATAACAGGGTTAATGATGCACTGAATCATAATTTCATTAAAGTTATATGTATTATCTACAGACATATTAGTCTCGATGCATTTTTCAAAATCTTTCCATATTTCATCTTTCGGAATTATACTTAACTTATCGCTAGATTTAATATCCGTGTTAAAAAGCTTACCTGTTGCTGGATTTATTATTATTGGATTAAAATACTTATCTATTACTAAAATTCCTTCATTCATAGAATTTAAAACACCTTGAAGAACATTAGTTTCTCTTTTTAAATGATTAATTGTAGAATCTAATTCTGAGGATAAGAGATTCATAGTAGTCGATAACTGTCCTATTTCAGCAGGATAATTTTCATTTGCTCTAACTGAAAAATCACCCTTACCCATTGCAATTGCAACATCTTTAACTTCAAACAAAGGTTTTGTTATACTTTTTGATAGCAGATAAACTGGATATAACATGAGTAAAAAAACAGCCAACATTGCAATAATGAGAGTTTTATTAATTTTTTCCAGTTGAATACTGTAATCTTCAACAAATTTGCAGACAGTCAGAACTGCTTCGACTGAGCCTGTATCAGACAATATAGGTCTCATAAGAATGATCATTTCTTTGTTGAATTCATTATTGTCATTTTCAAGAGATATGTATTGGCCACTTAGAACTCTTTTGAAATATTGAGATAGATTCTGCTTATAAAATCTGTCCATTGCATCTTTATCTATTACAATGCCCGCTCTTTGTGAAGAAGGAACATATGAATACATCTCTACATTAATCTTATCTGATATTACAACATAACTACTTAAAATTGTTGATTCTACCTGAAATACCTTATCAAAAAACTGTTCTAACAAATCCTTTGTTCTCCATTCATTTGGTATCAATGAAGCAAGCATGTCAGTTTCTTCTTTTAGTCTTTCTGTCTGGTAACTGATAAAAATCTCTTCAGAAGCTAAAGTATATATTATTGTGGTGAAAATTAAAGAAATAATTAGTATTGTTAATACTAAAGCAGTAATTCTGAAGAAAAAAGGTTTTCCAATTAACTTATTCATTGGCACATTCGAATTTATATCCTACACCATAAATAGTTTGTATGCATTTTTGAATTTCAAGCGGTAGTTTTGCACGTATTCTCTTAATATGTGTATCAATAGTTCGGGTGTCTACTGAATACTCATACCCCCAAATTAAATTCATAATCTGCTCTCTAGTGTATACTTTTTGAGGATTCGATAAAAGAAGATAAAGTATTTCAACTTCTTTAGGAGTAGCATGAGTGAACTGGTCGTCAATCATAATAGAATATCGTGATATATCAACTGAAAGCTGCTTGTATGTTACTTTAGAAGGCTTTCTATTTAATGATTCTTTTACTCTGCTGAGAACAGCTTTTATTCTTGCAATAACTTCCATTGCACTAAAAGGTTTGACTATGTAATCATCAACTCCAAGTTCAAACCCTAATAGCCTGTCAACTTCTTCTGATTTAGCTGTTAACATGATTATCGGTATGCTGCTTGCAGTTCGTATTTCTTTGCAGACTTCAATACCATCAATCAGAGGCATCATTATGTCAAGAATTATAATGTCATAAAAATTATTATTAAATTTTTCTAGACACTCTTTGCCATCAAAGGCTGAATCATGCTTCATCTCATATTTGTCAAAGTAAATACCTAAAGCCTCATGGACAATTGGGTCGTCATCGCATATCAATATATTAATATCCATATCTTTTCGCCTCTTTTTAATTATATCAAATATATGCGTCTGATACAAACTACTTTAATTGAGTAAATGTAGTAAATACAATTAATTTAATATATAAATAATTACAATTATGTAGATTTAAAATTCTTAAGTGTTATAATATTTTGAAGAAGGAAGGTTAAAGTAAAATTGAAAACATATAATTTTGATAAATTAGTTGATAGAAGAAATACAAATTCATTAAAATATGATTATGCAAAAGATTTTGGTTATACAAAAGACCATATACCTCTTTGGGTTGCAGATATGGATTTTTCTGTAATTGAAGAAATTAAAGATGCAATATACAAAATAAATGCTGTTGGTGTATATGGTTATACAGGAATATCAGAAAATTATTATAAAATCGTTAGAGATTGGATGTTAAAAAGATACAATTTCAAAGTAGACAAACAATGGCATTGTATTACACCAGGTGTCGTATATGCAATGAGCACAGCAATTAATGCCTTTACCCAACCTAATGAAAGTGTAATTATACAAACTCCGGTGTATTCTCCTTTTTATAGGGTAGTAACTAATAATAAGAGAAATCTTATTAAAAACCCTTTGAAATATGAGAATGAAACTTATAGTGTTGATTATACTGACTTTGAACAGAAGATAATTGATAATAATGTGAAACTTTTTCTTTTATGTAATCCACATAACCCTGTCGGGAAAGTTTTTACAAAAGAGGAGTTAATAAGGCTTTGTCATATCTGTTGCAAGCACAAAGTTATAATAGTCAGTGATGAAATACATCAGGATTTTGTATATGAGCCAAATAAACATACTGTTTTAGCTAATTTAAATGCTAATTTCGAACAGTGTTGTGTTGTCTGTACATCACCTAGCAAATCATTTAATATTGCAGGTTTGAAAGTATCTAATATATTTATTCCAAATCCTGAACTTAAGAAAATTTTTGATGAAGAACTTATAAGAAGGGGACCAAGCAGTGTTAACACATTAGGCATTGCTGCGTGTATGGCGGCATACAAGTATGGAAGTGTATGGCTTGATCAGTTAAAGGATTATTTAAAAGGAAATATTGAATTTGTGGAAGATTATATTTCACAGCATATGCCCAGAATAAAAGCGCTTAAACCGCAAGGAACATATCTTATGTGGCTTGATTGTTCAAATATGGGTTTAGATAATGAACAAGTTAATTCATTTTTTAAGGATGAAGCAAAATTATGGCTTAACCCAGGTGATGTATTCGGACCGGAAGGACAATGTTTTCAGCGGATTAACATCGCTACAAGTCGATCGATACTGCAAAAAGCAATGGATAGGATTAAAACAGCTTATGATGTACTATATCATGATAAAAGCGAATTTGATTTAATAAAAGCTGAAAGAGAAATTCTTGACATTGCAAACGAATGATTTTATTATTAACTAAAATATTAAGGGGATGATTAAATGCTGGATATCAATCGTATAAGGAATAATAAAGAAGAAGTAGAAAAAGCTCTTTTAAAGAAGAATTTTTCTGTAGACTTTACCGAGCTTCTTGAATGGGATTCGCTTAGAAGAAAAAGCATATTTGATGTTGAGCAGATGAAAGCAAAGAAGAATACTGTATCTGCTGATATTCCAAAAATGAAAAAACAGGGATTGGATGTTACTGAACTTCTTGTTGAAATGAAAAAAATATCAACAAGTATTGTAGAGTATGAAAAAATAATAAATGAACTTGATAATAATATTAAGCAGTTTCTTGAGGTTATTCCAAATACTCCTGCAAATGATGTTATTGCAGGGGATGAATCAAATAATACTCCAGTAAGATATTATAAGGAAAAACCTAAATTTGATTTCGTTCCAAAAGATCATGTAACGATATGTGAAAACCTGGGGTTGATTGATTATAAAACAGGTGCCAAATTAAGCGGTAACGGGTACTGGCTTTACAGAAATGAAGGCGCTTTGCTTGAATGGGCACTTTTAAACTATTTTATTTCAGAACATATAAAAGATGGTTATGAATTTATTCTTCCACCACATATTTTAAATTATGAATGCGGTTATACTGCAGGTCAGTTCCCGAAATTTACTGATGATGTATACAAAATTGAACAAAGTAATCAGTTTTTATTACCAACAGCTGAAACAGCACTTATAAATGTTCACAGGAATGAGGTTTTAAAAGAAGAAGAACTTCCCAAGAAGTATTTTGCATATACACCTTGTTACAGAAAAGAAGCAGGCAGTTACAGAGCTGAAGAAAGAGGTATGATAAGAGGACATCAATTCAATAAGGTTGAAATGTTTCAATATACTACACCTGAAAAAAGCGAAGATGCTTTAATGGAGATGGTAGAAAAAGCTGAGAATCTGATGAAAGGTCTGCAACTTCATTTCAGGGTCAGCAAACTTGCTGCTGCTGACTGTTCATTTGCAATGGGAAAGACATTTGATATTGAAGTTTGGATACCAAGTATGGGGATTTATAAAGAAGTAAGTTCTGCTTCAAATTCTTATGATTTTCAAGCTATTAGAGGCTCAATGAGATTCAAGAGATCACAAACCGGAAAGAATGAGTATCTCCATACTTTGAATGCATCAGGTTTGGCTACAAGCAGAGTTTTTCCAGCAATAATAGAACAGCATCAGAATAAAGACGGTTCAGTTAACGTACCAGATGTACTAAAAAAATGGATTAATAAGGATAAAATAACAGTTAATGGAATACTTTAGTGAAAATAAAAGTTTTTATAAAACACACAGCCCTTCAGAGCTCTTAAAGAAATATGGATCTCCATTGTATGTATACAATGAAGACATTTTACGTGAACAAGCAAAAAAAATAAAAACCTTAGTCAATTTACCTAATTTTGAAGTATCATATTCAATTAAAGCCAATTCAAATCTTCATATATTGAAAATTTTAAAAGAAGAGAAACTTCATGCAGATGCAATGAGCGATGGAGAAATATATGTACTTGAAAAAGCGGGTTATAAAAGTGATCATATTTTTTATGTTTGCAACAATGTTTCTGTTGAAGAAATGAGATATGCAGTAGATAGAAATATAATGATAAGCCTTGATTCCTTGTCTCAGCTGGAGTTGTACGGAAAGGCTTTTAAAGGTACGAAAGTTGCAATAAGATTAAATCCAGGCATAGGAGCTGGACATCATCAAAAAGTGGTTACAGGCGGTAAGACGACTAAGTTTGGAATAAATCTTGATAAAATACAGGATGTACATAAAATATCAGAAAAATATAACCTTACAATAGTAGGCATAAATCAGCATATAGGATCATTATTCATGTCTTCAACGGAATATATAAGAGGAGTAAAGGAATTACTACAAACAGCACTTGAATTCAAGGACCTCGAATTTATTGATTTTGGAGGAGGTTTTGGTATTCCGTATAGAAAGCAGGAAGGCCAGGAACCATTGGAACTTGAGAAGTTTGGTTTTGAATTGACCGATGTTTTAAAAAACTGGCAAAATAAATACAAAAAGAATATTTTATTTAGATGTGAACCAGGTAGATTTGTAGTAGCGGAATCTGCAATACTTCTTGGGACAGTTCACGCAAAGAAAAATAACTATGAAAAAATATTTGTAGGAACAGATATCGGTTTTTCTGTTCTTATACGACCTGCAATGTATGGTTCATTTCACGATATTGAGATATATAGAAAAGACAAGCTTGTTAAAGGAAAACCTTTCGAAACAGTTAGTATTACAGGAAATATTTGTGAAAGTGGCGATATACTTGTAGAAGAACGAGAACTTCCAAAAATTCAAGAAGGAGATTTAATAGGAGTTATGGATGCTGGAGCATATGGATATTCTATGAGTTCTAATTATAATAACAGATTACGACCAGCTGAAATATTAATAAAATCTGATGACAGTATTCAGCTTATAAGAAAACGTGATTCCTATGAAGATTTGTTAAAAGGTTTCGATTAACTTTTTAACTATATCAGTAATGATTTAAGATTAATGGTAATAAATTCATAAATGGAATATAATATTTATATTCCATTTTTTGCGAGGTGCTAATGAACACAATGATAAAAAATGCAGATATCCTTACTATGGACGATGAATTTACCATACTGAATAATCAGGTTATATGCATACAAGATAATAAAATCGTATATATTGGAGAAGATGAACCATTCTTCTTTTTGCCTAATAGAATAATAAACGCAAAAGGCAAAATAGTTATGCCTGGACTCATAAACTCTCATACTCATTGTGCTATGACTCTTATGAGAAACAGGTCTAATGACCTTCCTTTGGAAAGATGGTTAAGTGAAGGAATATTTCCAGTTGAAGCTAATTTAACCTATAAAGATGTTTACTCTGGTGCTATGCTTGGCATAACTGAGATGATCAAAAATGGAATAACATCATATCTTGATATGTATTACATTCATGAAGCTTCACTAGAAGCGATATCTCAAACAGGAATCAGAGCGAACCTCTCATATGGTGTATCTACATCAAGCAAGGTTAAAGAATTAGGAAAACAAGGAGCAGAAGAATATTGTAAAAATTTCGTAATCAATAACAAGAAGGCTTTTAAAGGTCGAGTTAATACTTCAATAGAAGTTCATTCTGTATATCTTGTCGATGAACCAGAACTGGTATTAAGTGCTCAAATGGCAAAGGAAACTGATACACTTATTCATATTCACCTTCATGAGACTGAAACAGAAGTCGAAAATTGTATAAAGAAATATGGATTAACGCCTATACAGGTTTGTGAAAAAATAGGAATACTAAGCAATAAGGTAACAGCAGCTCACACAGTTCATGTGAATGATGATGATATGGCTTTATTAAGAGATAGAAAAGTTATACCAGTACATAATCCATCATCAAATATGCTGTTAGGTAGTGGATTTGCTGATATATCTAAAATGATAGGAATGGGTATTACACCTGCACTTGGAACGGATGGTGCTGCAAGTAATAATACACTTGATATGTTTAAGGAAATGCATCTTGCAGCGCTTATTCACAAAGGATATAAGCATAACAGTTCTGCAATAAGTGCTAAACAAATATTAAAAATGGCTACAGCATACGGATCAAAAGCTTTAGGATTTGATGATTGTGGTATAATTAAAAAAGACATGTTAGCTGATCTGATAATTGTTAATACTGACAGTGTTAATATGACTCCATATCATGATCCTGTTTCTGCTTTGGTATATAGTGCAAGAGCAACAGATGTTGATACAGTATTAGTAAATGGAGAAATATTGATGCAGAACAGGGAACTAATTTCAATTGATGAACAAAAGGTTAAATTTGAAGCAGCAAAAGCATCAAAAAGACTTTATGGTGAAAAATAAAGTACTTGCATATTTTAATTATTAGAGTTAGAATATCAAAAGTAGTCAAGGCGTAAGCTTTGCAGAAAGAAGATATAATGCAACTTTTAGTTATAATTTTGAATAAAACTGAATTTTTAAGCAAATTACTCAATGAAATGATGGAGAATAGTATCTGTGGAGCAACTGTACTGGAATCTACTGGTATGATACAAGTTATAAGTGAACAATCAATAGAACCACCTTCAATATTCGGTTCATTAAGAGAATTTATTAATCCTTCACGCGAAAGCAGTAAGACAGTATTCATGGTACTTCCTGATGAACAAATAGAAATAGCAAAAAGAATAGTTAATCAGGTTACAGGAGGCCTTGAAAAACCAAATACTGGTATTATGTTTACAATACCGATATCTTTTGCAGAAGGGATAACTATGGTATAAATAAATGAACATATTACTGAGCTTATGTCTTGCCATGCTGGCAGGGTTATTAATGACGCGTTTGGTCAAAATATTTGGATTACCCAATGTTACAGGATATATAATTGCTGGACTTCTTATTGGGCCATTCTGCTTTAAATTTATTCCAACGGAATTGCTTGAAGGCTTTTCTATCATAACAACTGTTGCGCTTGGATTTATTGCTTTTTCAATTGGAGGCGAATTTAAAATTGAGCATTTAAAGCAATTAGGAAAAAAAGTAGTAGTTATTACTGTAGTTCAGGCATTAATGACAGTACTTGTAGTTGATTTACTTCTTTTTGTAGCAAGTTTTTTCATTCCCGGTCTTGATGCACCTATAATTCTGACTTTGGGAGCAATTGCAACTGCTACTGCTCCTGCAGCTACTTTAATGGTAGTAAGGCAGTATAAAGCAAAGGGAATAGTTACTCAAACACTACTTCCTGTTGTTGCTGGAGATGATGCGATTGGTTTAATTATATTTTCAATTTCTTTGTCAATAGCAAAAGCACTTGCAAATAATGAGGCATTAACATTCAAAACAAGTGTGTTGATACCTCTTTATGAAATTTCCATGTCTTTAATAATAGGTGCGGTACTTGGATTTATATTATCATTATCAATGAAATTTTTTAAATCAAGAGCAAACAGAATCAGTCTAATTGTTGCAATAACATTTGGCGGTGTAGCGTTAAGTCAGCTTCTTGAGTTATCAGCACTTCTTACTTGTATGATGATTGGAGCTATGTATGCGAACATCTGCAAGAATAATGATCCTGTAATGGAAGCATATGATAGATGGACTCCGCCTGTTTTCTTGTTATTCTTTGTTATTTCAGGTGCAGAACTCAATGTTGAAATGATAATTTCAGTTGGAGTAATCGGTATACTATATCTAGTTTCTCGTTCGATAGGTAAATATTTTGGTGCCTTTGCAGGTTCGAAGATGGTACATGCTCATCCTAATGTCACAAAATATCTGGGATTAGCATTATTGCCTCAGGCAGGTGTCGCTGTCGGTATGGCTCAGATAGTTATGATACAACTTCCACAATATGGTGATTCCATAAGAACAGTTATACTTTGTGCAACACTTGTTTATGAATTAATTGGTCCTGTTGTTACAAAGATTGCATTAACTAAAGCTGGAGAAATTGAACCTAAGTTAAAAATATCCAAAAAAGGTAATAAGTAGCTTTAGTATTAAATTTAACGTAATCAACAATGTGCTTTGTTATAAGTTAACAATTAATATCGAAAATATAAAAGAAATCGTAAAGGGTTTCTTTTTTATTAATATATGCTAAAATCAAATGTGAAAGGGGATAAATAATGCAACACGAGATAACCGAGAAAAAGCGGCTTTTAAATGAAAATGGTGTTTTGACTGAACCAGGATATGCCAAGAAGTTTCTATTTGATTATTTAAGAAGTGATATAAAAGCTAATTCTTTAAGGATTAAGGAATGGGATTATTATCTTATTAATAATGACAGGTTCGCTTTAGCACTTACAATAGCTGATAACTCATATATGGGGCTTGATTCAGTCTCTTTTCTTGAGTTCGATAAGAAATGGCAACATACAAAATCATATATGTCTTTCATGACAAAAGGAAGAAAGAGTATGCCGAGCAGTTCATTAAACGGTGACACAATCAGTTTTGGTAAAAGTTACAACATTAAGTTTATCAACGATGTAAAAAAAAGAATTTTAATAGCTCATTTTGATGATTTTATGAGGAATATTAAGCTTGAAGCAAATATTGAATTAACAAACGAGCCTAAAGAATCAATGGTTATTGCAACGCCATACAAAGAAGATGAACTTGCATTTTACTACAATCAGAAAATAAACTGCATGAAAGCGGAAGGTTTTGTTAATATCAATGGAAACATTTATGAATTCAATAAAAATGACTCATTTGCTGTACTTGATTGGGGAAGGGGAGTATGGACATATAAAAACACATGGTACTGGGGTTCAGCTTCAGGATATATTGACAATATTCCATTTGGATTTAATATAGGATATGGTTTTGGTGATACATCAGCTGCTTCAGAGAATATGATAATTTACAATGGAAAAGCTCATAAACTTGATAGAGTTGAGTTTGTAATACCAAAAAAAGACGGAAAAGATGATTTTCTTTCACCTTGGAGATTTATTAGCAATGATAACCGTTTCACAATGAGTTTCGAGCCTATACTTGACAGGTCTTCCTGTACATCACTTGGTATAATAAAAAGCGATCAACATCAAGTATTCGGAAGATTTACAGGTGAAGTAGTACTGGATGATAACAAGATAATAAGAGTCAAAGATTTACTTGGATTTGCTGAAAAAGTATTTAATAAATGGTAAAATAGAAGTATTGAGGAGGATGATTATGTACAATACTGAAAAAGCATATAAGCAGGCTAAAGAATATTACAAAAGATATGGTATTGACACCGAAAAAGCAATTAAAATATGTGATTCTATCCCTATATCCATTCATTGCTGGCAAGGGGATGATGTAGGAGGATTTGAAAAATCTTCTAAAGACCTTACCGGAGGAATTCAGGTTACAGGGAATTATTTAGGCAAAGCAAGAAATGCAGAAGAATTACGTAATGATTTGGATTTTGCAATGAAATACATTCCTGGAGTTAAAAAAGTTAATTTACATGCTAATTATCAGGAAGCTGAAGATTTTGTTGACAGAGATGAGATAAAACCTGAGCATTTTAAAAAATGGGCAGATTGGGCTGTAGATAGAAAAATAGGACTGGATTTCAATCCTACATATTTCTCTCATCCAAAAAGTGATAATGGGACATTGTCAGCTGCTGACGATAAAATAAGAGAATTTTGGATCAATCATGGTATTGCATGTAGAAGGATAGGGCAGTATTTTTATGAAAGAACAGGAAAAACATGCGTAATAAATCACTGGACTTCAGATGGTTCAAAAGAAGTCCCTCATGATACGCTTGCACCAAGATTGAGGCTAAAAGACAGCTACGACAGGATATTCAAAGAAACTGCGGATGTTAAAGGTGTTGTAGATGGTCTTGAAAGTAAATTATTTGGTATAGGTCTCGAAAGTTATACTACTGGTAGTTATGAGTTTTGTATGGGATATGTAATGAATAAGAAGAAAAATCATATTATTCTTACTCTTGATACAGGACATTATCATCCGACAGAAGTAGTATCAGCTAAACTTTCTGGAATCTTTACATTTCAGAAGTCTTTGTTACTTCATGTAAGCAGACCTGTAAGATGGGATTCTGATCATGTTGTATCATTTGATGATGAAACTAAAGCGATTTTTGAAGAATTAGTTAAATTGAATAAATTGAAGAGCACTTACGTAGCTACAGATTACTTTGATGCTTCAATAAATAGAGTAATGGCATGGGTAACAGGACTGAGAAATACAAGAAAAGCAATTCTTGCAGCATTACTTCAACCAAATCACATGCTGACAGATGCTGAAAACAGTAATGATTTAAGTTCAAGACTAGCAATTAAAGAAGAATTTAAATCTGCACCATTCGGTTTAGTGTGGGATTATTACTGCGAGAAAACTAATTCGAAGTCTGGTATTGACTGGATTTTAGATATCAAGAATTACGAGAATGATGTTTTAGTAAAAAGGTAATAATCAGAAATATTTTCCATAAAAGTATATTTTAAAAGATACAGAACCGGTTTAACCGGTTCTGTTTTTTTAGCGAAAAATTACTTAAGAGTTTATTTTTAGCTTTAAATCAAATGTCTTATTTAAAGACTAATATCAGTAAATCTTGATAAATACATATTTTTTTCGTCCATTATAGAATCTTGGAAAGGAGAAAATGTAAAACTGAAACTGTTCGAATTTACTTTTAGAATGTATTTATCTTCAGGTATTGGGCCACACGAAGCGCTACCTAGTCCAGATTGTTTAAAATCTATATTTACATTTATTAAACCTTCTCTTTTTAATTGATATAAATGACGACTTTTTTCTAGCTGATCAGCATTATAATAAGAGGCACTGAAATTGAATGTATTCAGTCCACCAAAAAATATTCCCTGGCCTAATGTATTTTTCAAACTAAACCATCTGGAATCCATTCTATTACCATTTTCCTGAGGCTTTTCGTAATTTTCACTTAACTCTTCAACTAAACCTTCATATATACCGACAACAGCGCTGCTTTTCATGTCTTCGTAACTTTGATGAAAACCTCTACCAAACCATTTTACATATTCATATTCATCAGAAATTTGACATGTTATGCCGAATCTGGGCAGATAAAAATTGCTGTTTTGCTCATCAGGATTCATGAATTTGATAAAGTCATTAAGTGGTTCATATGAAGATTTCACGGTTACTTGTCCATTTGTATAAACAGTATAAGTCGTAATTGTTTTTAATACTGGTTTTTTTGTTGATGAGCCAAATACTGATGTTACAGTAAATACAGCTTCCTTTTTATTGCAAATGAACTGGACTTTATCAATTCTCTTTTGTAGATTATCAAGTCCATATTCTTTCCATTTCTTAGCTATTTTAACATCATTATCGGTTGGTGCACGATAAAAGTTCTCGCTTAAGCCTTTACCTGAAATCAGATCATTCCCTTTAAAGTAGTAGGAATATAAGTTGCCATATATTTTAGAAAAAGAAATTTTGAAATCATCACCTAAAACGATATATTCTGTTTTGGTTTCGACTGAGACAAGATCATTTCCAATGTAAGGTTTCATGTATTCGAATTTCTCATCAAGAATAATCTGGCATCTGGTAATTTCAAAACCTTTTTCAGCAAAATCTGTGCTTTCATTGTATTCGAAGAAGAATGTAAGCTGTATATCACCAAAAATATTTGCATCAAAATCAAGAGTATATGATTTTGTTTCTTGTGCAAGTATATTTAAGCTTGAAATATTACCCGTGTAAATTACATCACCATCTTTTGATAATTCGTAATAAACTGCGATATTGGAAGCATCTGCAAAATCTTGCATGTTCTTAATTTTTACTGTATTTGTATGCTTGTTATAATCTATAACTGTTACTGGTTCGTAACACTTCTTTAGTTCAATAAGGCATGCTTTTGGTATTCTATCTGCAGTTGTGTATCCGTCAAGGCAGAAGTTGGAATCGTTTGGGAAATCGTCGAAATCTCCTCCATAAGATATAAATGGAACCATATCATCAGTATATGAAAGTAAACCATGATCGCACCATTCCCATACGCATCCTCCCATTAGTCTTGGATACTTATATATAATGTCCCAATAATCTTTTAATCCTCCTGGGCCGCATCCCATACCGTGTGCATACTCGCAAAGGAAGAAAGGTCTCTTATCAATTTTAGAGCCCTCAATATCAAGGTTTCTATGATTAGTGTACATCTGTGATACAACATCAACAGACTCATCTGATATGGCTCTTTCGAAGTGTATAGGTCTGTCATCAACGCTTCTAATATATTTAATCATCGATAGATGGTTTTTCCCAAATCTTGTTTCATTACCTAAAGACCACATTATAATACAAGGATGGTTCTTGTCTCGCATTACCATTCTTTCAGCTCTACTTATGAAGTGGGGTTCCCATTCAGTTTTATCCGATAAATCATATTCTGGATCATCGTAATAAAAACCATGTGTTTCTATATCAGCTTCATCTATTACATATATCCCATACTCATCACAAAGTTTGTATAAAAAAGGATCATTAGGATAATGAGAAGTTCTTATAGCATTAATGTTATGACGTTTCATCATAATTACATCATTCTTCATAACTTCATTTGATACAGCA
>Ga0123334_1001402_pt1 | contig 30303 bp, 25 predicted proteins | sample BiotimSIPDNA_FD_89706 | JGI IMG/M metagenome (GOLD analysis project Ga0123334, IMG submission 89706) | Anaerobic biogas reactor microbial communites from Washington, USA - Biogas_R1 time_0 SIP DNA | ecosystem: Engineered > Bioreactor > Anaerobic > Unclassified | place: Washington, USA...
AAACCATCAATCATTCCCTGCTGTTGAAAACGAACAACGCCTTCCACACCCAGCGTGAACTTCCTGACCACCATGCTCACCACGTTGTTAGAAATCTGCACGACACCTTTGTCCGTATCGCTGGCAACGTTGATGTCAACGGGAGTCGCCGGTGCTTCCGCCACGGGCTTCACTTCCTTAACTTCTTTTGCCTTCTTCTCTGTCATTGGTCTTAATCTCCAGTTTTAAGTTGCATACACTTAGTAATTAACGCACTATTTGCGTTTACCGACATATTTTAAAAGTATCGTCAACAATCCAATTTGTCAAACGAGACCATAAGAAAAACAATTTAGCCTGAATTTTCGTTTATCGTTCCTTCAATTTCTTACTTGCCCGTTCGAGGATTTCCCGTTCCCGCTGCGTCAAGCTATCGTATCCCTCGAAAGACATTTTTTCCAAAACTCGATCGATTTCGTCGGGTGTCGGTTCTCCCCCATGGTACCCTGATTTAGGCATTGTCCTCATTTCCTTGTCTCCATCGATTTTCCTAATGAAGTCTTTGATCCACTTGAGGTTCGGGAACGGATTTCCTTTCCGCAGGCGCTTCACGTAGATAAACCCGCCCAAAAGACCGCCAACATGAGCCAAATGCGCAACACCTGATGATCCGGGAGCAAATGAATTCAAAACCTCGATAAGACCATAAATGAACACAAATGTACGCATCGGAAGAGCCACTGGAGGAAACAGAAGCGCCAATCTCAAGTCTGGAAACGCCAATGCCGCGACAGCCAAGACGCCGAACAACGAACCGCTAGCGCCAACGCAAAGAGCTTGTTGTCTCCATGTGAACAACAACCACAAGACCCCACCAATCGCCCCACTGTACAAGTACATCTGCAAAAAGCGGCGAGGCCCCAACGCGCGCTCAACAAGACGACCAAAGACCCATACGCCGTACATGTTGAAAAACAAATGCCAAAGCCCGCCGTGCATAAACTGGTACGTCACCAAACGCCATACCTGGAATGGACGAGTCGCATCAAGAGCAAACAAACTCTCAAGCAGACCACGGAACATGATCTGAACGAAAAATACTATTACGTTCGCAATGATGATCGGCTGGATTACGGATTCATCAAAACGAAAAGCATAATTCGATCTGGAGGGGCGTTGCCCGCCACTCCGCATATAATCACGATCATTCAGCATCTTCCCTTCCTAGCTGACTTCCCTCAAACCTTAACTTCGATTCAATAAGGAGGATACCTTCGCCTTCAAATCCTCCAACTCCTTGGTCAATCCCTCGATCTTCGCTATGTACATCTGCTCCTTGGCATACTCGCGACGAGGCTTTGCAGGCGAACCAAACATCAATGATTTCGGACCAACGTCCTTTGACAAGCCAGACTGAGCCATCAATATCGAACCATCACCCACATGAAGGTGACCAGCTATCCCAACCTGACCCGCTACAATCACGCCAGCGCCCAATACCGAACTGCCAGCTATCCCAGTCTGAGAAACTATCAGGCAATGAGGTCCAATCACAACATTATGACCAACCTGAACCATGTTGTCTATCTTCGTACCACGCTGAACCCAAGTGCGACCAAAACGGGCACGGTCAACACAGGCATTCGAACCGATCTCAACGTCGTCGTCAATCTGGACAATCCCTACCTGAGGTACCTTCTTGTGACCCTCAGGACCAGAATCATAACCAAATCCGTCACTCCCCAAGACAACACCGGCGTGCAATACAACGCGATCCCCGACAAGACAACGCTCGCGAATAACGACATGCGGATAAAGCAAGCACTCGCTGCCCACGACCACGTCCTGGCACAATACAACGCCAGCAAGCAGGACAGTCCCGCCGCCAACCTTGACGCGATCGCCAATCACGACATTCTCACCAATGTGAACCCCTTCGCCTATCTCAGCCGTAGGGGAAATCAATGCCGACTTGGCGATCCCAGGACTATATGTCACTGGCGGAGGCGTGAACAGGCACACAATGTCGCTAAATGACTTGGATGGATTTTCACACACGATCCAGGCGCGACCTTCGGGAACCTGCTCCGTGAAATCCTTAGGTACGAGAATAACACCCGCCTTCGAAGGCATGACCTGGGAACGGTACTTCTCGTTTCCTAAAAACGACACGTCAGTGCTCATCGCTTCTTTCAAGGATGAAACCCCGTTCAGCTTCTGCTCGCAATGACCCACAAGACAGCCGCCGACCATCGCCGCCAATTCGTCACAAGTCCGCTCTATCAGCATAGTTTCCTCGTTTCTGGAGGGTTCTGCCCTGCCTGGTTCAAGCCTTTGATTTACCGAAGTTTTCCGGCCTCGGATTCCAGCCTTTCATTTGCCGCCTTTCTGATGCTGTCCAGTTTTTCTTTTGCTGCCTTCAATTCGTCTTCGTGTCCCTGGTTCACAAGCTTCAAGATAATCTCGGTCACATCCTTTTCCTTCGGGTAGCGCAAGTAGACCTGAACACGGTTAAAGGTTTTCCCGGACACTTCGATCACGTGCGTTGCGCCTTGCTCGTCCGCATACTTGTCAATCACGGTAAGAATATCCTTCACCAAATCTTCTTCACGCTTGGTGCGGATCCGCTGAAGATTCTGCAACCCCTCTTGACGGCTCTGTTCCAGCTCGCGGTTCTTCTCGCGAAGACGCTGAATAATCGCCTGAAGCTTCCTCTGGCTTGTTTCGCGGGCTTCGCGAGGCAACAAGTCATTCCGAGACTCCTCGTCCAATTGCTGAGCCTGCGTGTCCAAATTCCTCAATTCGTCACGAATCAGCGACAAACGCGCCTCAAAATCCTTCTTCTGATCCTCAAACGCAATATTCGCGTTGACCGTCTTGTAAAATTCCTCGAATATACGCTCCAAATTCACGTACAATGTCTTGTCCTGAGCCTGCAACAAACCCACTGATACAAAAGCAAACAAAACCAAAAGCTTCATCGTCCGCATCGTCTAATACTCCTTTTTCTGCTCGTAATACTTGTCAACCAGGAAAATACCATGTTTGCGATTGGACAACTCTTTCCCTGCTTGGTTCCGATAATTTCAAGGACGCCTGGCGAAACCACGCTCAGTCCTCATCGTCATCCTCTTCCATCTGCTCTCGACGAGCCAATTCCGCCTTCCCCAACTCGACAAAAGGAATAAACTTCTTGTTTTTCTCGTCCCAATTCACAAGACCTTCGTGAAGCTCAACCACAAGGCGAACGTTCAATTTTCCAGTCAATGCGTCACACAGCGATGACCAATTCGAGCATTCAACCTGACGGTCAACATACTTCCACCCCCGCATCACCCCGATGCCCTCCAGCAACTCGCGATGAGACGAAGACGCATTCGCAATCAACAGCGTACTGCGATGCATCAACAATCTCGCCAACTTCACCAACAAGCCCATGAACGTACTGTCCATATACACGCAAGAAGATAAGTCAACAATCACACAATTGATATCCTCAGAAGCTTCCAAATGGCTGATCCAATTATCAAAACCCTCAGCTAAATTCCTCACTCCGTTGCCTTCGACGCGCATCATCGCCAACGGTCCTTCTTGGGCAATGTACAAGATCCCCTCTGGTACCGCACCTTCATTCATCGTTTTTCTGCTCCTTGATCCTGCTAGCCAAATGAACTTGCACTCAACATCCCGCTTTCCGACGCTGAGCTTTGCTCTTTTTCCCTAAATTTATACGCAATTAAAGTAGCTTGTAATCTACACCTTCTAGGTACATTTGCAAATTTACAACCCAGCCAGCGCCTATATGGAGAACTTATGCTGAACCGCAAAAAAAAGTGGACCGCAAGCTCCATATCGGAACCGCGGCCCACAAGGTTCTGCATAAAAGTGACTTACTGATCCTGGTTCTGACCCTGGTTCTGACGCTGAGCCTCAATCTGCTTTTGCTGTTCCTCAAAACGCTTCATCGCAGCACTCAACGTCTTCAAATCCTGTTCGACGATGTCAAGGCTAAGCGTCACACGGCTCTCTTGTGCAACGCACTTGATCGAATCAAGCAGCGGGAACGGATCGACCAAGGCCTTAAGCATCATCGGCTTCAGCTGCTGCAACATCGGCATCGCCGCACCATCCCAAAATTGCCCCTTCAGCATCGCGGCATCCTCGGGCTTGCCCAGATCAACATTGACGAAAACTGATGCCTTGTCGGACAGCCTAACCACAATGGACATCCCCTGCGCGCCATTGACTAACTCGCTCATCAGCGCAGCCGTCGGATCACCTGAATCCTCGCCGCCCGTCGCCGATGACAAGCCATCCCTCAACTGGGGAAACATGGCTATGGCCAGAAAATCGTTGCCCTCGCCAAGGCATTTCTTGATGTATGGATGAACGGACGAAACCGACTTTGACGCAATCCGATCCAAGGCGCGACCCAAGCTGCTCTCGTTACCAATGACAAACGTCTTTCCACCATCCAAAAACGCAATGCCAAACTTGCGGAAAGGTGAGGTTAGTATCTGCTCCTCCTCGGCAGTCAGATTCTTCAGCGAGAATTCCAAGACATCAACGTCATTTTTCTTGACGATGGAGAGATCGACCTTCTGTGCGTATTCACTTTCGCCATACACCTTCTCCAAGGCAGCCTTCACTTCGGTTGCCGTCAACGCCTTGCCCTTCCCCTCAAATACGAAAATCGCGTCAATCTGGCTGGTATCGGGAGTCGAAGCCTTAAAATCCAACGTCCCGAAGGAGAGGCTGAACAAGGCTCGATTCATCTGGGACTTGGCGGGGTTAACATCGATATTCAATTCCTTCATAAGGGAAAGCCACAAATCAGCAGCCTCGGTCGCTTCCTTGCCTGCGGTTCGACCGGCAATCCCCTTCCAGACCTTCTGTATCTCGGCACCGTAGGTCTCAAAAATCGCCATGATCGGCTTCCCCTCGTCGTCAGTACTGTCACCATATGCGACAATCGGGGCGTCAGGAACAATCGCGTAACCGCAAATTCCACCGAATCCCTGCCCAAGCAACACGGAGCACGACAGCGAAAGCAACAACATCAATCCAAGCATCGTCTTCTTCATCTTTGTTTCCTCTTCTTTAGGTTTTTCCTTACTTGACTATATGCATGCTCCGCTTTCAAACGTCGCTCCAAATCATTTTTGCGAATATGCCCAATTGATGAGTTGCCTCACCAACTTGTCACGGATGGCGCTTTTTTCGCATCCCATCACGACCACGACAATTCTTCTTCCTTCTCGTTCGCATGTTGCCGTGATACAAGATCCCGCCGCTTCCGTCATGCCGGTTTTCATTCCGTTCACTCCTGGGCACGACTTGTCATTCAAGAGCTTGTTCGTCGAATGCAAGTCAAACTTCTTGAATTTAGGATTGTTCTCCCGAATGCAATCGCGTTTTGTGCTTGACCATCTTACGACTTCTGGAATGTCAAGGAGCAGCGATGACAGGTGTGCCAGTTCGAACGCCGACCCCATATTCTCGCGTTTAACAGTCTTTCCGTTCGCCCCAGGCACCATTTCGTACAAGCCATGCGAATTCCTGAAATCAAAGGAGACCATGCCCAGCTGCTTTGCTTCCGCATCCATTTTCTTCACGAACTCGGCCTCGGAACCACCTCCCAGAAACTCTGCAAGCAAATAGGCGCAATCGTTGGCACTGTGGATCAAAATGCACTTCAGCAGCTCGTCAACCGTAAACGTCTCACGCTGGTCAATCCAGATCTGGTGACCGCCAACCTTGCTGGCAGCTACCGTAGCCTTCACTGGCGTCTCAAGGGTCACGTTCCCGCCAGGACGACGCAATTCCTTCGCCACTACGTACACCGTCATCATCTTTGTCATCGAAGCAATGGGATACGCCTGACGACTGTTCTTCTCCCAAAGTATCTTTCGAGCGTTCAAGTCAATGCATATCCCAGCCTTGCACAACTCCGTGTCCGTCGCCAACTTCGCAGGCATCTCCAACAACGACTTCATGTACAATCCTTCAGTCAAGGGAGTTGAGGGCAATCCCTTAATCCCGCCCGTGGAAGCCACAACGGGCTCTTCCGTAGTCGCCGTGGTCGCACCACCCTCAACTGAAGGAGAGGCGACCTCCGTCGATTCACCAGATGTCTCGACTGTCTCGCTCTGCGCATCGCCAGCGACATCGTCATCGCGCATTACGCATGAGAAAAACAGTATGTGAACAAATACGACAATACCTACTATCGTTAGAAAAAAAGACCACTTCATTGCACTTGCCTGTACTCCTAAATCCTTCGCAATCTCCAACAAATAATGAATTCGCAAAATTTAATCTAATTTCACAGTATTGCAAATTAGGTTATTGAGCATTTTTTCTTATGATATCCCCTAGACACAACAACTCGACAATGGTTCCAGTCTGAATGGTCAATTCCTTTGAAAAAAGACTTTGTTGGCTTATGTTTAGAAACTACCCTTTGCACCTAACCATTAGTGAAATTGTAATCAAAACTTGAAAAATATGTGTAAATTCAATTACAAAAACCTAGACGATCTTAAGCAAGACCTAAAGCGTCTCGAGCTTGACGAACAAGTAGGGCTCTCGGATGACTTCTCCGTCTTCTGGAATCCGTTGACACTCGAAAATGGCACCAAGATCAATTCTAGGTTCGCTGTCCATCCGATGGAAGGATTTGATTCCAATCCCGACGGTTCCCCAAGCGAACTGACCTTCAGAAGATACCAGCGCTATGGACCGGGAAGGTACGGGCTCATCTGGTTTGAGGCAACAGCAGTCCTGCCGGAAGCACGATCAAATCCATCACAACTCTGGCTACACGACAAGTCCTGGGAAGCGTTCGCAAAACTCGTCGAAAAAACCAAGAAACTTTGCAAGCAACAATCGGGGTTCGAACCATGCTGCATACTTCAATTGACACACTCGGGAAGATACAGCAGACCCGATGGAAAAATCCCCAAGCCGATTATCGCACACCACTCCCCATACCTTGACAAAACTCACGGACTCCCACAAGACTACCCGGTTGTAACAGACGATTACCTCGATAAACTGCAAGATACATTCCTACATGCAGCGAAGCTGGCACAAAAAGCCGGCTTCGACGGCGTCGACATCAAAAGCTGCCACAGATACCTGATCTCTGAGCTGCTGGCCTCGTCGACGCGTCCAGGAAAATACGGAGGATCCCTCGAAAACAGAACAAGGCTCCTGAGGGAAATCTTTGCGAAAGTCAAACACGAATGCCAGGCACTTATCCCGACAACACGGCTCAATGCCTACGACGCGCTCCCATTCCCGTACGGGTTCGGAATGAACCCCGATGGCTCGCTCGAACAAAATCTCGATGAACCCAACTACGTCATTGACGAATTGAAAAAACTCGGCATGCCGATCATCAACATCACCATTGCAAACCCCTACTACGAACCACATTACGGACGCCCATACGACACTCCAATCATCGGCGCGCCGGATTCTCCGGAACACCCCCTCCACGGCGTCGCCAGATTCGTTTCGTTGACCGCCAAGCTTCAGGCCAAACACCCGCAGCTCCCGATCATCGGCACGGGCTACTCCTGGCTCAGGCAATGGCTGCCCAACGTCGCCGCATGGGCAATCGCCACAAAACGAGTCTCGATGGTCGGCCTGGGACGCATGGCTTTCGCCTACCCCGACGCACCGAAGGATATCGCCACGGAACAAAAGCTCAATCCCTCCAAGGTCTGCATTTCCTGCTCAAGATGCACACAGATCATGCGCGATGGAGAACACACAGGATGCGTCATCAGAGACGCCAAAACATACGCAAAGCCATACCAACTTGCCAAAAAAGCTGCCCAGATAAGGCTGGGCGTCAAAACTAACGAATAAATGAGGAGAAAAACGCAATGAGCTACAAGCAAGACTACAACAGAAACGACTATGTCGATCAGGCACAGGGCGATTCCGCAAGACTTGCGGAGATCAGCTTCATCAACAAAGTTTATGGGATGATGACCATCGGCTTATTGACCACTGCAATCATCGCAAGGTTGCTCTATCTCAACACCACCTTCCAGGAACGCGCAGGAATGATGCTCCCCTGCCTGATCGCGGAATTAGTCCTCGTTCTCGTGCTCTCCTGGGCCGGACTCAAGCTCCCGCCAATCGTCGCCATCTTCGCTTTCTTCGGTTACGCCGCGCTCAATGGAATCACGCTCTCGTGCATCTTCGATGTCTACAAGCTCGGCTCCATACTCCAAATCTTCTGCGCCACAGCGGGAATGTTCGGAGCCATGTGCATCTATGGAGTCACAACCAAGCGTGACTTAACCTCGCTTGGCAATCTCTGCATTATGGCACTGATCGGGATTATCATCGCAAGTCTCATCAATTTCTTCCTCAAATCAACTGGACTTGAATTCGTCATGAGCATCCTTGGCGTACTCGTTTTCACAGGGTTGACTGCCTTCGATGCACAGAAAATCATGAAAATCCAAAAGTCCGGATACAACCACACCGGACTCGCAGTGCTCGGCGCGCTGACACTTTACCTCGACTTCATCAATATGTTCCTCTATTTGCTCAGATTGTTCGGACGACGCAAGTAAATGGATGTTGATGAACATTTCATGAAACTCGCCTTGAAAGAGGCGAAAAAAGGATGGGGACTGACCAGCCCGAACCCAATGGTCGGAGCAGTCCTCATCCGAAACGGCATCGTGCTCGGAAAAGGATACCACCGCGGCGCAGGACTACCACATGCAGAGCCGAATGCAATCGCAGACGCCAACGGAAATACCAGCGATGCCACCCTATACGTCACACTTGAGCCGTGCTCGACTTACGGAAGAACTCCACCTTGCACCAAGGCGATCATCGGCGCCAACATCAAGCGAGTCGTCATAGGATGCCTGGATCCAAATCCAAAGCACGCCGGCCAGGGAATCAGCATCCTCCAAAATAACGGCATCCAAGTCCAAGCAGGCGTCCTAGAAAATGAATGCAGCGCCCTGAACGAGGCATTCTTCCATTGGATTACTACGGGAAGACCATTCGTCAGACTTAAAATGGCCATGACGCTCGATGGCAAGATCGCCACAGAATCCGGTGACTCAAAGTGGATCACCGGCGAAAAGGCAAGACGAGTCGTCCAAAAACTCAGGCAAGCAAGCGATGCAATCATGGTCGGGGGAAATACGGCTGTCATCGACAATCCAACCCTCAATGTCAGAATCCCCAAAAACTGGCCCCGACAACCGAAACGATTCGTCTGGACATCGCAAACTCAACTTCCGAGTCACCTTGACCTCGCATCAAACCAACATGGCGAACCTGCAACACTCGTCAAGCCAGTCACGCAGCCCCAGTGGATCCAATTCCTCGAATCATTGGGATCACAGCAAATCATTTCACTGATGATCGAAGGTGGCGGGGAATTGGCAGGATGCGCAATCCAAGCCAATATCGTCAATCGGATCGACTTTTTCATCGCGCCAAAAATCCTCGGCGGAAAAAACAGCAGACCAGTCGTCGGATGGAACTCGCCTCAATTCCTGGCACAAGCCATCCCCGTCAAAAACTGGTCCGTAGCCAAATGCGGTGACGACATCCATTATTCAGGACTTCTAAACGCCTTCACTCCACGCCATTTTTTACGCTGATCTCGCGTTAGTTTCTTGGGAAAAACCGTTCAAAAGCCTGCATTCAGCAGGGTTTCCATGGTAATTGCGGAATTTTGCCCTGGAAGCTGCAGGCGCCTCAAAACATATTTGCCGATAATATCGGTTTCGATATTGACGATATCTCCTTGTCGAAGTGTGGAGAGATTTGTTTCGTTCCAGGTATGCGGGATGATTCTGACTGCGAAATCGTCATGGGTGAGGTCTGCCACCGTCAATGAAATTCCATTGATTGCGACGCTTCCCTTTTGCACGATTTCGGCTTCGTGCTGCTTCGGGATTTGGCACCTGATTTCGATATCGTCCTGGTTTTTTGCGATTGCGTTTACTTTCGTTGTGCAATCCACGTGTCCTGAGACGATGTGCCCGCCTAATCGGTCTCCAAGCTTGAGCGCCCGTTCCAGGTTCACCTTCTTGTGCAATGCTTCACCAAGATTGGAGCGATGAAGCGTTTCGGCGAGGGCGTGAAATTGAATCATGTTGAGACTCCACCCGGTCAAGGTCAGGCAAACCCCATTGACGGCAATGCTCTCCCCCTTCGTCAAATCCGTCCAAGTCAAGCCTGCTTCGACGGATAATTCGGCGGATTTTCCCTGGTGACGAATTGTCGCCACGGTTCCAACAGTTTCGATCAACCCAGTAAACATGACTATTCCGCCTTCATTCCTTCCAGTGCAAAGCCGCACATTTTGATCAATTGTTCACGGGAAGTCCCTTCTATCAGGGTTATCCTGAGCGTTGCCGTTTCCAGAAGCGCATACAGCATTTCGCTTGCCAGCGTGCAGTCCATCTGCCTCAATTCGCCCTTTGCGATTCCTTCCCGGACCAGGTTTGTCAGCAGGCGATGGAAGCCGATGGTATGTCGTCTGATTTTTCGGTCCACAGGCTCCTCGCGTCGCCTCATCGAGATCAAATACTCCACGATGGTTTGGAGCAACGGCGGATTCTTGTACATGATATCGATCGTTTGGGTGACGATCAAATGGATCTTCTCGACGACGCTCAAGTCGGGATTACTGGACACGGTCTGCTGGAAATCATCGCCGATATTGGAGACCATTCTCATCAATGCCTGGTCGAAGATCTCCCGCTTATTTTTGTAGTATTTGTAAAGGCTTGTTCTTGCGAGTCCGCAGATATCCGCGATCTGCTGGTACGTGACTTGTTCATAGCCGCGTTCGCCGATAAGTCTCAGCGCTTTCGTCAGGATCTCCTTTCGCCGTTCGTCGTGGTCAACTTGAAAAGCCATTGACATTCACCTCAAAATACAGAGTGTTGAAAACACATTGATTGCAGTCCAATACAAATTGTCGGAAGCGTCTCGCAAGGCATCCTCAAGACTGCAGATCCGACCAACCGTAGAAAAACAAGCGTCAAAGCGAGTTGACAAAGCCTCTCGATCCCCCTCAATCGCACCCGATATCAATATGCATGGAACATGATGCTCACGGGCTATGTCAGCCACAACTGCGGGAAGCTTCCCATGAAGTGTCTGACCATCAGTGCGACCTTCACCGGTCACAACAAAATTAGAACGAGATATCGCAGCAGGCAAGCCTGACAACTCGGCTACCAAACGACCGCCTGACGACATCGTCGCACCGCAAAAATGCCTCAGTGCAAATCCCAAGCCGCCAGCGGCTCCGTCCCCGGGAACATTGGCGCTCTCCTCCGCTGGTCGCCCCGTCAAAACCTCACACCAATGACGCATCCCGGATTCCAATTCAACCAGCATCCCTGCATCGGCACCCTTCTGAGGACCAAAAACACGAGTAGCGCCAAAATCGCCGCAAAGGGGATTCACAACATCGCAGGCAACGACGATCTGGCACGACTTCAAGCGTGAATCGAAACCAGACAGGTCAACCCGCGAAACCTTCCCCAAATCGCATCCGCGTCCCTCCAATTCATGCCCGTCAATATCGAAAAGTCGGGCTCCCAACGCACGAACGAATCCCGCACCCCCGTCATTCGTCGCACTCCCTCCAATGCCAATGGTCAGCCGCCTGCATCCACGATCCAGTGCAGCACGAACCAACTCGCCAGTCCCGTACGAAGACGTCAACAGCGGATTACGCTCCGATTGGGCAAGTCCCTGAATCCCGCTGGCGCTCGCCATCTCGACAAAGCAGCTCCCGTCAGGCAGCAACCCATATGAAGCGCGACGGACACGCCCCAGCGCATCGTGAACTTCAACCACGATCCGCTCACCGCCAGTGGCGCTCAATACCGCCTCCAGCGTCCCTTCGCCACCGTCGCCCAATGGAAAACAACCAACCTCAACGCCATCGCCAAAACAGACCCGCAAAGCACGAGATAGCACATCGCATACCTCGATGCTGCTCAAGCTGTCCTTGAATGAATCCGTTGATACAACGATAAACATTAATCCAATACGCTAATAACTGATTCTTTGAAAAAAAATGACTTTTGCAACGAAGCTTTACTTTAGCTTGAAAATATATTTTCGCAAACGTTTTTCACTCCCAATTCCAGGGCGAATCGATGCCAAAATCAGTCGCTGACATCATCAATGCAGCATGAAATAAGAGCAAGAAGGCACTAAAGAACATAGTTGCCAGCTGAAGCGCAATGCAATGTAAATCCACTTCAGGATATCGCCTAGGCAAGAGCCAAGCGACGTTATGCTCGTAAAACCTGTCAATCTACCTTGTCAAAGCATAGACAACGATATTCGTACCCAATTGAGTATAGTACTGATGTGCAAAATCGCTGATTTCCCGGCTACCATAGTACTTGAAGATTCGCCATTTTCCGCCAGGTTCGTTAGCCCATGACGGCATGGCCTCTTCCTGGCAGTAGATGATATCCTTGGCTCCGTCTTCCCGCGCCACCTCGAATTTAGCCCCGCCGTACGCTGCATTTCCCAGATAGGCATCGAGTCCTGTAGTTTCCTCAAGCACGCGAAAACGGATCGTTGTATCCCATTGACCGAGCCGGTTTTTGCCCCATCCCATTGCGACGATTGGCGTTGTCAGGACTGCTACCCGTCCATCGATTCGGAGCACTGCTGCGGCGTACGTTCCATCGGGCCACTTTTCCTTTTCGGTGTACGAACGGACAGTATCCGGGAGGAGTGACGTATCTGGAAGCCCCGAATAGAATGTGCGGTACAATTCATCGGATCGCTTCAGCGTTTCGAATTCTTCATCCGGGAAGACGGTTTTGAAAGCGGCCTTGATTTCCGGTGACGCTTCCCATTCGGCATAGCTGTGATGCTGTCCGTATTCGGGGTGTTCCCTCAGGAAAGCCGCTGTGATGCCAGCGTCGATGTACAGGAAACCGCCGCGTAGCAGATAGCTTTTCAGCGCAGTCTTTTCGGCTTCCGTAAATGTCCAATCAGGGCGATCAGCACAATTTACGTACACAAATGGAAGCTCAAAAAGACGCGCATCCGAAAAGTCAGCCAACAATACAGGCTCTTCCGCGACATTGGCTGTCGTAGTTTCGCGTATATGACGCAACAATGAAGGCAATGCATTCGGATAATACCCGCGATGCAAGCCGCCATCAGCCAAGAGTTGACCGATGCGCAACTCGCCGCAAACCCCAACGCCACAGAAGAAAAAAATCAAAACAAACGGTAGAAAACGCATACAAAGCAACAATCAAAAATGATTCTTCCAGACAAATTCCTTGATGGACTTGCGCTTGTCATGCATCGGCGAAGGCGCCGAGTCGTCAGCGGGATAGCCGATGGGCAAAATCGCCAAGGGCTCGTACTTCGCGGGAATATTCAGTGCCTTGATCAGGGCTTTCTTGTCAAAGCATCCAACCCAGCACGTGCCTAATCCCTGCTCAGCGGCAGCCAATAGGATATGCGTCGCAACGATGGACGCGTCGGTGATCCCGATATATTTGCCTTCCAGGTTCTTCCAGCTTGCTTCGGGTTCGTAGCACACGATAATTGCCGCCGGCGCTCCGAATAGGAATTTCGTGCTTGTCCCAATTGCTTCCAACACCTTGGGATCGTCAACGTAAAGCAAGCGTTGCGGCTGGAAATTGCATCCGGTCGGAGCCAGGCGAGCGGCTTCCAGGACTGCGTCCAGCGCCTTGGGCTCAATCCCGCGAGAACTGTACTTGCGAACTGAATAACGACTCTTCGCCAATTCCAGAAATTTCATGGCTTGCTCCTCTTGTTGAAAAAACCTACTTTAGCCTGCTTCTGACCCGATCAATCTCGGCCTCCATGTCCCTCACCAACTCCTGAATGATCTCCTCGACGCTCTGGCTCGACTTGACCAAGCCAACCGATTGACCGGCCATCATCGAACCATAGTCGACATCGCCTTCCTGGACAGCCCGGCGCAAACCGCCAAGCCAAAATTCCTCCAAGCGCATCTGACCGTCGGTACGAGTAATCTCGCCACGGTTCAATTGACCAATCAACTCCAACTGGAGACGACCGAAATCCGCAGTCCCGCGATTCCGAAGCGTCCGTACGGGAATCACAGGAATGCGAGCGTCAAACTGACTCGTCGAAATGGCGTCACGAGCCTCGGCCTTCAAAAATGCAGCCTTGAAATCAGGATGGGCGCAACTCTCGCGAGATACCGCAAAACGAGTCCCCAACTGAACGCCGGCAGCGCCCATCATCAGCAAATGAGCACAAAATGAACCCAAGGCCAAACCGCCACCGACAAAAATCGGAACAGGATGGTCATCAAACAATATCTCCTGAAGCAAAACAGTCAAGCTCACAGAACCAATGTGACCGCCAGCCTCAGTACCCTCCAATATCAAACCGTCAACCCCAAACCGAACAAGACGACTAGCCATCGCGCGAGTCGGTGCAAAACACATCACCCGTGAACCCGATGACTTGATCCGCTCAACATCCTGCTCCTTGGGTATCGAACCGGCAAAAATCACAACAGGAACAGGATTCTCACATAATACGTCCAAATGAGAACGATAGGCCGGAGATACGGTAATCACATTGACGCCAAATGGATTGGAAGTCAATTCCCGGGTGCGCGCAATCTCGCGAGACAAAATGTCAGCTGGAGCATTCCCGCTGGCCAAACAACCAAACCCGCCGGCGTTGCATACGGAGGAAACCAAAACACTGTCGCTAATCCAAGTCATAGCACCGCAAATGATCGGATAGCGACTACCCAAAAACTCAGTACCACGATCAAATAATTCATGCTTTTTCATAAGTAAATTCCAAAATTAAAAAACCAAAATTACAAAATTCGTCAAAGTGTCATTTTTGGATAATATAGCATCAATTTCCTAAGAAAAAAGTGGCGTTCAGTTGTGTAGGTTAAGTTTTTTTCGTTCAAAATGCACGACATCTTTCAGCACGTCATCGAGGGTCTTCGTCGGCTTGTATCCGATCAGTTTTTCGGCCTTGTTGAGTGCTGGGACCCTCCGGACCATGTCTTCGAATCCGTCTCCGTATGCCTCGCTGTACGGGATGAGTTGAATATCGGATGAGCTTCCCGTGACGCTCTTGACCCGTTGCGCCAATTGCAGGATGGTGACTTCTTCGGAATTTCCGATATTGACGACTTGCCCCCTTGCCTCCTTGCAGTTCATGAGTTTGACGAGCGCTCCGACGATATCTGACACATGCGCGAAGCATCTTGTCTGCGTTCCGTCTCCATACACGGTAATTGGCCTGCTCTGGATGGCTTGCCTCACGAACCTCGGGACGACCATTCCGTACTGCCCTGTTTGTCCTGGTCCCACGGTATTGAAGAGTCTTGCTATCACCACCGGGAGCCTTGCTTCGACCCAATGTGCCAGCGCGAGGAATTCATCCATCGCCTTTGCGCAGGCATAGCTCCATCGGCGGCGAGATGTGGCTCCCATTACGGTATCGTCATCTTCCGAGAAGGGAACCTTGACTCCCTTGCCGTACACTTCCGAGGTCGACGTCAACAGGAACGGACGACGATAGCGGGCGCAGCTCTTCAGCACAGTCTCGGTTCCACCTACGATAGATTCGATCGTACGTACGGGCTGGTCGATGATCAACTGCACGCCAACCGCACTCGCCAAATGGTACACGCAATCGACGTCGCGTACACATTCGTCAACAATCCCAGGATTGTTCACGCTGTCAACGATCAACCGCAAACCGAAATCCTCCTCCAAACCGGCCAAATTGTCGTACGATCCCGTCGACAGATCGTCCAGAACCACAACGGAATTCCCCGATTCAAGCAACTTGCGGCACAAGTGCGATCCGATGAATCCAGCACCGCCAGTAACCAATATCTTCATCTTTTTACCCCTTAAGTAAATGAAAAATTAGGAACTACTGAAACTTATGTTATGTTATATTCTTTTCTGTTTTTTTCAAACTATTCACCCCTAACCCAGTAAATTATCAAGAGGCATCATTATGAGCAATGCACCCGAAACCGATCTGATGAGCAAAATTGTGGCGTTGTGCAAGCGTCGCAGCATCATCTTCCAAAGCTCCGACATGTACGGAGGCATCAACGGATTTTGGGACTACGGTCCATACGGTGTTCCGCTCAGGCGCTCAGTCGAGCAACTCTGGTGGAAATATATGGTCGAGGAAAGGGACAACGTGGTCGGATTGGATTCCACCATCATCTGCCATCCACAAGTCTGGCACGCGTCGGGACATGTCGAGCAATTCTCCGACCTGATGACCGACTGCATGGATTGCAAGAGGCGCCACCGCGTTGACCAACTCCCCGAACAAGGCGTTTGCCCGGCATGCGGTTCGACGAAACTGACCGAGCCCAGGGAATTCAACCTGATGATGAAGACCTTCGTGGGACCTGTTTTTGACGAAGAACATGCTGCATACCTGAGGGCTGAGACATGCCAGCCGATCTTCGTTGACTTCAATATCGTCCGCGTTGCCACCAGGCAGCAGCTTCCCTTCGGCATTGCCCAAACCGGAAAGGCCTTCCGCAACGAAATCAATCCCAGGAACTTCACGTTCCGTTCACGGGAGTTCATGCAGATGGAAATGGAATTCTTCTGCCACGAAGACGATGCGATGGACTGGTTCGACTACTGGCACGAGCAACGCTGGAAGTTCTACACCGATATATTGGGCATCGACGAGAAGAAGCTTCGCATCTACTGGCATGAGAAGCTGGCCCACTACGCCAAGAAGGCCTTGGACATCGAATTCGAGTTCCCCTTTGGCTGGGGCGAGGTCGAAGGCGTCCACCATCGCGGCGACTGGGACATGTCTCGCCATTGCGAATACTCCAAGCAGGAAAAGGATTGCAAGTACTTTGACGCCGAACGGAAGGAATCCTACTTCCCCACCGTCGTCGAAACCTCCTGCGGACTGGACAGGCTCTGCCTGCTCCTCATCTGCAACGGATATGACGAAGATACTGCGGCGACTGCCAAGGAAGGCCAGGACGAAGATGTCAGAATCGTGCTCAGGTTCCCCGCAAAGGTCGCACCGGTGCAATGCGCAGTCCTCCCGCTCTCGAAGAAACTCGAAGAACCGGCAACGAAACTCTTCCATGCGATAAGAAAGAGATTCCGCTCGGAATACGATGTGACCGGCTCAATCGGCAAACGCTATCGCAGACAGGACGAAATCGGTACGCCGTTCTGCATCACCTTCGATTTCGATTCCCTCGAGGACAATGCCGTCACAGTCAGAGAGCGTGACTCCATGGCTCAGGAACGCATTTCACTTGACCAAATCACAACGTATCTTAACGAGAAAATCAATCCGGAACTCTGCTGACCATCACCCCAGGTGACCAAATGACGAGACGATCGCTCCCAGCATACCTGTTTTTAGCACTCCTGATCGTTAACCTAGGAATCGGATACCATGTGTATTCACAGGAGGCAAAACGAACTGAGAGCGATGACGTCTTCAAGCAAATTGACGTGATGATGGAGGTCCTCCAGCAGATCCGCAAATTCTATGTGGATGGAGACAACGTCAGCACCAAGAAACTGATCGAGGGCGCAATGAGGGGAATGACCTCAACCCTCGATCCATACTCGGAATACCTCGGAAACCAGGACTTCGAGAACCTGCAGGAAGAAACTGAAGGCGAATTCGGAGGAATCGGAATCCAGGTCGACTACGACAAGGACCACATCATCGTCATCGCGCCGATTGACAATACCCCCGCATTCAACGCAGGCATTCAACCCGGAGATCAAATCTATCAGGTTGATGGGGAAGACGTGGCAAAGCTCGGAGTCGAAAACACCATCCGAAAAATGCGCGGAAAACCAGGCACCAAGGTGGTCATCACGTACATGAGGGAAGGCTTTGACGAACCCCAGTCCCTCGAATTGACAAGGGCGTTGATCCCAATCGAAAGCGTTACCAAAGCCAAAATCATCCCCGATACGAAAATCGCATACGTCAGAATCACGCAGTTCATGGAGAAAACCCCAAATGAATTGGAAGAGCACCTGACCGAGCTGCTTGACAAGCAAAAGGCAAAGGGACTGATCATCGACTTGAGAAACAACCCGGGAGGACTCGTCAAATCCGTTGTCGAATGCTGTGGATATTTCCTCCCGCCGAAATCCTTCGTCGTCTCCGTCGAAGGGCGCCTTGAATCCTACGAGGAAACAACCAAGGGGAAAAAATACCAGGCTCCAAAGGTCCCCATCGCAATCCTGGTCAACGAAGGCACGGCTTCAGCCGCCGAAATCATGTCCGGATGCCTCAGAGAACACGGACGGGCAAAACTCTTCGGGATCAAGACCTTCGGCAAAGGCTCCGTGCAATCCGTCATAGATATGAGAAATGGAGGAGCGCTGAAACTGACGATCGCACACTACTTCGTGCAGCCAAAAGACGTACCCAATCGGAAAACAATCCACAAAAATGGAATCGAGCCAGACCAGGTCATCACGCTGACACCAGATGAAATCCATGATTTCGAGGTATTCGACCAAGAATGGACCAAGGCAAGAGAAAATAAAGACCTCACCGACGCACAACGCATCAAGCTCGATGAGGAATTCAGAATAAAACGCGAAAAACTAGACAAAACACTCAATTCAGCCATCAAAGAATTGACCGAAAAAACAAAGGAGGACAACTGAAATGATCCGTACAGCCATCATCGGAGCAGCGGGACGAATGGGAAGGATGCTCATTGAACACGTTTTGAACGACCACCAGTTCAAACTCACAGGAGCGCTAGAATATCCAGGATGCCCACTCATCGGACAAGACGCGGGACTGCTCATCGGAAAAAGCGCAGCTGAAGTCGAAATCACGGATGATCTCAGCAAGGTGCTGGAAAAGACAGATGTGATCATCGACTTCTCGTCACCAAAATCAACAATGACAATCGCACCCATATCCGCACAACGGGGCATCGCTTCAGTCATCGGGACTACAGGACTCTATGACGACCAGAAGATGCAACTGCAAACACTCGCGGACAACGGAGCCAAGATTGTCTTCGCCCCCAACATGAGCGTCGGAGTTAACCTGATGTTTGCATTGTGTGACAAGGTCGCCAGATTGTTGGGAAGCGACTACGATATCGAAGTCGTGGAAATGCACCACAACAAGAAGAAGGACGCGCCATCGGGCACAGCCGTCAGGCTGGGTGAAATCCTGGCCTCCGCCGTTGGACTAGACTATGCGACCAACACGAGGCATGGTCGCGAGGGACTCGTCGGAGCACGTACCAAACAGGAAATCGGAATCCACGCCCTGCGTGGTGGCGATGTGGTCGGCGACCATACCGTCATCTTTGCAGCCGAAGGCGAACGCTTCGAACTCGTCCACAAGGCATCCTCACGTGATTGCTTCGCAAACGGAGCACTCAGGGCAGCCAAATTCATCGTCAACGCAAAACCGGGCCTCTATGATATGCAAGATGTGCTTAACCTGAAATAAAGAAATTCAGCATTCGCGACCCGGAAGCCACCATAACAACAGGAGAAGTTACCATGTATAAAAAGTCCTTCCTTTCCATTATAGTGATGACAGCCTTGGTCGCGAATGCCCAATTGCCACCTTGGCCAACCGACCTCTACATTGACGGAGGCGGCACCTGGAAGGCACGCGTCCCGGTCACGTTCAGCAACAATACCGGAAAGGATGTCAAGGGATATCCGACCGAAGTCAAAATCCAAAAGGGAAATCCGCTCGAAGGCTACAAGCCTGGACAATTCAGGGTGGTTGATGACGAAGGGCTGCAACTCAAGTTCACAGCCATCGGAAAATCCGGCGATGTCTTGGATTCGACGCCACTTCAGGCTGGCGATTCACTTCACATCCCTGTCTCCTGCGAAAACAAGTCCAGCGTCACCTATTTTATCTACTATGACAACGACAAGGCTTGGATCTCGCCAGATTCACTTGGACGAGGACTCGCAACGTCCATCAAGAACGGAAACTTCGAAGACGTCCTAGGCACCCTCCCAATAGGCTGGCAACTCATTATGGGCGATTCGGCGCATAGGGGCGAAATCTCGAAGGACAGGCCCTTTGAAGGCAAGTACTGCCTCAAGCTGGAAGCCGACCCCGAAGCCGAACCAACCTGGTTCAAGGTCGCACCGCCTCCAATCTCCTTGATGCCCGGTGCAGAATGCACCATCACCGTGCAAATCCGCGGCGAGAACGTCACAGGGGGTGGCGCTGGCTGGTTCATCCACGTCGGCAACTCCTCAAACTCGCAAATAATCAACAACGTCCACAGCGTCGGCACCGGGACTTTTGATTGGAAAGAACTCAAATTCACCTTCAAGGTCCCGGAAAACGCAGATATCCTGCATACTGGACCAACGCTTTTCGGTACAGGAAAAGCCTGGTTTGACAATTTTACCTTCACGTCAAACCTCAAGGCATCGATGCCAACCGCGACCTTCGGGAAGCCGCAAACCAACAAATTGACGGAAATCGGCAGAACGAAGCATGACGAATGGTACGGCGCCGACAAGCGTGTCTGGTACGCACCCTGGAAAAAAACCGCTCCCAAGTACCTCTATCGCATTCCCATCCGCATCACCAATCCGAGCGACGTCAGGCTGAACAATGTCCTCGCGACCATCGACCTGACCGATGCAGTCCGAAACAAATCCAGGAAAAACGCAATTCTAACCTTTAGGGGCGCTAAGGTTCCCACCACAAAAATCGGCAACAGCATTCTCGTCGAAGTGTCATGCGGACCTCGCACAACTCTTGTCTACTACATGTACACAACTGACATCACGGAAGACGAACTGAAACCTGAAACCGAAGACATCAAGCACGCACTCGGTTCCGATATCCCGTCAGACCAAATCCTCGTTGAAAGCAGCAATCGTGCGGATATCGTCAAGTTCACCGAAATCCTGGAAGGCGCAGGCAATCTGATCAAAAACCCGTCCTTCGAAGATGTCAGGGACGGAAAACCCGACTACTGGGAATTCTCCGGTGAAAAGTTTGAAGCGACGGGAGTCGAATTCGGCGTCGGCAAGCCTGGCGGATTCGGCAACAACCACGCATTCATCAACATCCCGGCGGATGCCCCCAACGATTGGATCGGCTGGAGGCAGTCAGTCAAGGTCAAAACCGGACGCCGATACATCTACGGAGGTTGGCTGGCTAGCGAAAACATCGATTGCTCCGCGATGATCCATGTCCACCACAGGGATGCCAATGGGGCAGTCGCGCCATCCGGATACGGTTCGGCAGGACCGGCAATCCACAAAACCGCATCCTGGACGCCAATCTTCGGAATGGCCGAAATACAACCAGGCACAGAAACGCTCCAAATCCACCTCACGATGAATGGACATGGAAAACTGATGCATGACGGCATATTCATCGCCGAAACCATCGCCGGCAAGACCGAACCCCTGGAAGCATTCCCTGCTGAGGAAAATGATTTCGCAATCTGGCAGGTCAACCCAGTCGTCAAAGTCTTCCGCGAAGACCTCCCGCGCGACAACACAAACTTCGGGCGGATCCAATATGACGGCAAGGACGCAAAACTCAAGTCAACGTTCAGAATCGCACTGGCCCAAAACGAAGAGGAACCGATGCAAATCGCCGTCAGATCGGCAACTGAACACGAAAACGTCTCCATAGCCATCGAAGGACTCGATGAAGCCAATATCAAGGCCACAATCGGAGTCATCGGATACGTCCCAGTTGACCACAAGTCATCGTACTATGGCTCAAAACACGAAGACTGGATCCAACTCGTTCCAGGAAAACAAGGAAATACTGACGGCTGGGCGGGATGGTGGCCTGACCCAATCAAGCCAGTAAACCAATTCTCACTCAAGCCAAACCAAACACAGCCACTCTGGTTCTCGTTCAGAACAACCAAAGACTCCAAGCCAGGCTACTACCCGGCTACTATCCTACTCAAGACCGATGAATATACATGGTCAATCCCAGTCGCAATCTATGTCTGGAACTTCGCGCTCCCAGAAGTCACCACATTCCCGGCACTCTATGACATCAGATGGAACAGTCGGTGGGATCGACCGGGAATGACCACAAGAGAGGCAAGACGCGACATGCTCAGATTCTATCGCGAGAAGAAAATCTGCCCGGATCACATCCTCGTCTCGCCAGAATTCAAGTACGACAAAAACACGGGAAAAGCCACTGCGGACTTTACCGAGTTTGACAAGGAAGCAGCATTCTATTTTGACGAACTCAAGTTCCCAGTCGCCTACATGAGCGGATTCTACATCTTCGGTTGGGCAGCACCACCAAGAGCCACCTTCGGGGAACAACCCTTCGAAGGAGAATACCCATGGGCCAATGACGAACCCAGGCACACCCTCAGGCCGGAATACATCAAAGCATACCAGGCTAAACTCAAGCTCTTTATGGATCACTGCAGGGAAAAAGGGTGGGACAAGAAATTCGTCTTGTATATCTCGGACGAACCACACTACAGCCACCAGTACGTCAAGGACCAAATGAAAGCACTTTGCAAGATGATCAAGGAGGTCGAACCAGACCTTCCCATCTTCTCTTCGACCTGGGGACACTGCAAGGACTGGGACGGCTACATCTCGCTTTGGGGAGCAGGACACTACGGATGCTTCCCGGAAGCAGAAATCATCGAAAGGCAGAAACAAGGTGATAAATTCTGGTTCACCACGGATGGTCAAATGTGCACGGACACCCCGTTCTGCGCCATCGAAAGGCTGCTCCCGCACTATTGCTTCAAGTACAATGTTGACGCATACGAATTCTGGGGCGCCACCTGGCTTACCTATGATCCCTGGAAGTACGGCTGGCATGCCTTCATCAAGCAATCCTCCGCACCGCATATCAAGCCATCCTGGACAAGATATCCCGCAGGAGACGGATACCTCATCTACCCAGGAAAGGATTTCTCGGACTACAAGCCAGTTACGTCAATCAGGCTCGAGGCGGCAAGAGATGGCGTGGACGACCACCAGTACCTCACGATGCTTAAGCAGCGAAGCGATGACAAAAACGCAATGGCGCTCCTCGAGGAGGCGCAAAAACTTGTCTCAATGCCTTCGCCTGGCGGACGATACAGCACGAGAATCCTACCCGACCCAGACCAACTCCATATCATCAGGCTTAGAATCGGCGAGTTCCTCGCTGTAGAACAATAACTCATAACTCAAGAGGCAGTCACAATGAAAACCTATTGTATCGTCGGTACTGGCGGTCGTTCCTGGATGTTTACAAGCGCACTGATGGGCAACTTTAAGGAACACGGAAAATTGCTTGCCTTCTGCGATGTCAATCAGGCTCGCATGGATTACAACAACCAAAAGATCCAGGAACGATTCAACCACGAACCTATTCCAACATACCTCCATGTTGACTTTGACAAGATGATCCTCGAACAAAAGCCCGATCGCGTCATCGTCACCTCCATGGATCGTACGCACCACTACTATATCTGCAAGGCCATGGAACTCGGATGCGATGTCATTACCGAAAAACCAATGACCATAGACGCAGAAAAATGCCAGCAGATCATCGATACGAAAAACAAAACCGGGCGCAACCTGACCGTCTGCTTCAACTATCGCTACGCACCAAGATGCACCAAGGTCAAGGAAGTCCTCGCATCCGGAGCAATCGGCGAAATCATCTCGGTTCATTTCGAGTGGCTGCTCGATACCTCCCATGGCGCAGACTACTTCAGAAGATGGCATCGTGACAAGAGAAACTCGGGCGGATTGCTCGTACACAAGGCAACACACCACTTCGATCTCGTCAACTGGTGGATCGATTCAGCACCGGATACCGTCTTCGCGATGGGCGACCTCAGATTCTATGGACGTGAAAACGCCGAAAAACGCGGAGTCAAGGAATTCTACAACCGAGTCCGCGGATCCGATATTGCAAAGAAAGACCCATTCGCACTCAAAGTCAATGAAAATGACAAGGAAATGATGGGGCTCTACTACAACGCCGAAAAGTGTGACGGATACTTCAGAGACCAATCCGTATTCGGTGACGGAATCTCGATCGAAGATACGATGTCCGTGATGGTCAAGTACAAAAACAAGGTCACAATGACCTACTCGCTCAATGCATTCCTCCCATGGGAAGGGTTCAGGATCGTATTCAACGGAACAAAGGGAAGACTCGAATTCAACGTCGTCGAACGAGAATACCTGACCTCGTCTGACGCATCGGACCTGGTCATCCCAGGCATGAGGGAAATCGGCGACAAGAAAAACCTCGTGCCGGAAATCATCTTCCAGCCGATGTGGGGCAAGCCCCAGGTCATCGAATACGACCAAGGCGAAAAATCCGGACACGGCGGCGGCGACTCCAGAATGCTGCGCGACGTGCTCATCGGCGTCCAGGACGATCCTCTCGGACACGCGGCGGGTTATGTTGACGGTGCCAACTCAATCTTGACCGGCATCGCCGCCAATCAATCGATCAAGACAGGACTCCCCGTAAAGGTCAAAGACCTGGTCAACTTGCACTAATATGCTATGAACAATCCTGCCAGAATAGCCAGCCAGGCAGAACATTGCGCCAAGGCGGTCGCCAACGTTCTCGTCGATACCCTCATCAAGCGGAAACCAGCCGACAGATCGCTGTCATCCCTATACTTCCAGCATCGGGAATTCGGATCCAGAGATCGTAAACTTATCTCAGAAACCCTCTTCTCAACGCTAAGATGGTGGGGATGGCTCAAAAACCTCGCGCCGAAAAAATTTGTCGCGGCAATGGAAAAACAATCCGAAGATCCGGATTTGGATTTCCCACTCTCGCAATTCTTCCTGATTTTCTCGCTGGCTTGGTACCTGGAAGGAAAGAACGAACTCCCCCCAGCTGCAAATCTCTGGTTCGAAGAAGCAGGAGGAAAGCGAGATGATATCAAATTCCTCCAAGATGACGCACAGGCTCTGCTCAGGAAACGCTATCTGAAGCCATTTGACAACACACAGCTCAACGACCTTGACCTGATGCCATCCTGGGCGCTCAAGCATCTCAACCTTGACAATCAGGAACTGGACGTGCTCCTGGATTCCCTGCAAAAACGACCGCCAGTATGGCTCAGATTGCAAACCAACGACCAGGAAAAAGTCCTTCAAGAGCTGAAGCAAAACGACTGCAGAGCACAACTCCACCAGACCCTCGCAAATGCAGTCAGACTCGATTTCGTAGGAGGTAACCTTAAGGCTCTCGATAGCTTCAGAAAAGGACTCTTCGAAATCCAGGACATTGCCTCGCAATGTGTCGCGTACATTTGCAACCCAAAACCTGGACAGCAATGGTGGGACGCATGCGCAGGCGGAGGCGGAAAAACACTCCACCTCGCAACGCTGATGCAAAACAAGGGTTCCGTCCTCGCATCGGATATCAGAACACATAAGCTGCAAGAGCTGAAACTCAGGGCAAGAAGAGCACAATTCCCAAATATCAGGTACAAAGAGTGGAAAGGCAAGGACATGCCAACTTTCAAAAATCTCTTCGATGGCGTGCTCGTCGATACCCCTTGCTCATGCTCAGGCACCTGGAGACGAAATCCAGACCTTAGATGGACCACACTCGAAAACGAGATTCCGGACTACGCCACGCTCCAGGCGCAACTCCTCGCCAACGCAGCCAAGACCGTCAAGCCAAACGGAACGCTCGTCTACTCAACATGCTCCATGTTCGTTGATGAAAATATCAATGTCGTCAACGATTTCCTACAAGCAAACAAAAGCTTCGAACTCCAGCCCTTTACCTGCCCGCTAACACAAAAATCAACGGACGGCACAAATCAAATCTGGTACTGGGACGCCGATTGCGACGCCATGTTCACCGCAAAATTCGTCCGCGTCAACTAGTAAACTCATAATATGCTTGAACAAATCCTTCAAATCGTACAGGAAGCCGGTGACATCGCACGGAAATACTGCGGAAAAATCAACGACAGTCAAGTCGTCTTCAAAGGCGAAACAGATATCGTGACGATCGCAGACCAGGAAATCGAAAACCTACTGAAACACAAACTCGCAAAACTCGACAAGACTATCGATTTCCTAGGCGAAGAAGATGACTACGGAAAACCGGACGACTACGAACGAGTCTTTATCTGCGATCCCCTCGATGGAACAACTTCCTACAGGCACGGCTTCCCTACGCACGCCGTCTCAATAGGACTACGGGAAAATGGATCGACAACCCTCGGTGTCGTACACCTACCGTACCTCAACGAAACTTTCTACGCCATCAAGGGAAAGGGAGCCTTCAAGGACAAAAAGCAGATCCACGTCTCCGCAACACAAAAACTCGTCCACTCACTCTGCGGTACTGGACTCGGTTGCGTCAGAGCAGCCATCAAGCCAGATAACGTCCCTGTCATCGCAAACGCATTCTATAAAACACAAGGAGTTCGTATCTCGGGTTCCGCAGCCTGTGACCTCTGCTTCGTTGCGGAAGGAAAATACGACGCATATTGGGAATTCCTGCTGAAACCATGGGACTACGAGGCAGGGCGACTAATCGCAAGGGAAGCAGGCGCTACAGTGACAGATTTCAATGGCGGCGAAGTCGACGACAACGTAGGACAAATTATCGCCTCAAATGGAATCCTGCACAAGCAAATCCAGCAGCTGATCCTGGATACAATTGGTTAACAACACAAGAGGAGGTCAATCAACATGTCAAATCAAGCACAAGCAAAAGTAGTCTCGCCTTTCCTCAGGGGCTCAGTCATCTACCAGCTCTTCCTCAGGCCCTTTACGCTCGAAGGCACACTCAAGGCGGCAACGAAACTGCTCCCCCATATCGCATCGCTTAAAGTCGATATCATCTACCTCTGTCCAACGATGGTCTCCGACGACGACCCGAATACGCAATTCTGGTCAGATCGCCAAAATGCCTCCAAGCTTGGAAACCCAAAAAATCCCTATCGCATCAAGGATTACTACAATACAGACCCAGAATACGGCACCAACAACGACCTCAGGCAATTCGTCGATACCGCCCATAGGCTCGGCATGCTTGTGATCCTCGACCTCGTTTATTTTCATTGCGGACCAACTGCAGTCTTCATCGAAAGCAATCCTGATTTCGTCAAGCGCAACCCCGATGGTTCCGTCAAAAACGGTCCCTGGCACTTCCCGGAACTCAATTTCGCATCCTCCGAACTTAGGGAATACCTCTGGAAAAACATGGAATACTGGGTTCAGCAATTCGATGTTGACGGCTACCGCACCGACGTCGAAGGCTCAGTGCCAGCAGACTTCTGGGAAGAAGGGCGCAAGCGAATTGAGAAAATCAAGCCGGATGTCATCATGCTTGCCGAAAGCGAAAACCCAAAGGCGGTTCTCAAAGCGCACGATATCAGCTATGGATTCACCTGGTCAACCGCTATCAAAAACGTATTCCTCGACGGCAAGCCAGCATCGCACCTGGTCGAAAAATGGACTGCAATGAGGGACAAAATGCCTGTGGGCACACTATTCCTCAGAAACCTCGAAAATCACGACATCTCAATGGATCTCGGTGAAAACAGATGGAATCGAATCGCTGAACCTGACCTCGTCGAGGCAGCAACACTCCTAAACTTCACCATCGATGGAATCCCGTTCATCTACAATGGCGAAGAAATCGCTGACAATAGCAAGCACTACATCTTCGCAAATCGCGACTTCGGTGGGAAATATGTCATAAATTGGGCACTTGCATGCACCGAAAAAGGTAGTGCCAGACTCAACTTCTTCAAAAACCTCATCGCAATGAGGCATGAAATCGACGCCTTGCAATTCGGCGGCACACGTTGGCTTGCTTCAGACAAGCCCAATGAGCTCCTTGCCTTCACTCGTGAAACCGAGGACCAGACGGTCTTGGTTGCCATCAATACCACCAACTCCGTACTTGAAGCAACTATCCAAGGCTCTCATTCCATCGCTGACATCGCCAAAGTCATCACAAAATATGGCGTCAAGTGGACGCCGGCACAAGATGGCTCCCTGAAACTCCAAATGCTACCATACGCATACCTGGTCTTCAACCAGGAAATCTAAAGCGGCGACATCGCTTGAGTACGAGTACCCAGGGTGCTCGTACTTGAGTCAATCCATCGAGACAGGCTGGTTTTGGCTGCTTTTTGAGTTCATAGACCCCAACCCCAATTTTCACGCCTTCGAGTTGATCGCGATCAATCCGAATTTCCTGAAGAATTCTGCTACCCGTTCCAAGTCCTCAACGGTCGGCGACGCGACATCCGGCATCGTATCCAGTACGCCAAGCGACAGGAATTTCGATCGCGCCATCGAGTGATATGCCAGCAATCTGACTGCAGTGATATTCTCGAGCGAGGCGAGGAATGAAGCCATTTTGTCCAAGGTCGGTTCATCCATATTGAATTCCGGAATCAATGGGATTCGTATTTCGATTGGTTTTCCTGTTTTGGACAATCGAACCAGATTTTCCAGGATCAGTTCATTTGATTCGCCTGTGCCCTGCCGATGGCGTTCCGGGTCGCTATGTTTGAAGTCATATAGGAACATATCGGTTACCGGCAAGACTTTCAGGAAGCTATCCCATTTGACCAATCCGCAGGTATCGATTGCGCAATGGACGCCGCTCTTGTGCAGTTCCTCGAAGAGGTCGTGGCAGAATGTGGGTTGCAGCAAGGGTTCCCCGCCGGACAGGGTCGCTCCCCCGTTGGAATTCTTGTAGAACGGGAGATCCTCCAGGATTGTGGCGGCGGCTTCGTCCACGGAAATGCTTCGTCCATAGAGGATCAGTGCGTCATGAAGGCATTCATCAACGCAGGCACCGCAATGAACGCATGCCTCGCGACGCAATTCGTGGATCCCTTCGGTCGTGAAAACATGCGCTTTCTTGGGACAAACCGCCGCGCAATCGCCGCAATTGGCGCACTTGTGACTCAAAAACGACAACTCAGGAAACCCATTGCGACTCTCAGGATTGTGGCACCAAAGACATCGCAATGGACATCCCTTCAAAAATATAGTCGTACGTATTCCAGGGCCATCGTGAACGGCAAAACGCTTGATGTCAACCAATCTGGCTGTCGCATTTGACATGACGCCTTACTCCTCGAACAAGCCCGCTTCACGAAGCAGATACACTGCGACAAATGCCACACTTGACATTAAATCGTCAAGCTTCAGTTGCTCGGCGTCACCATGCGCGTATTGCAGCTGTCCTGCACCGCTTGTGATCACCGGCATATCGGGGCGGATTTTCGCGAAGAGCCTGGCATCGCAGGAAACAGTCCAGCCCATAATCGGGTGGTCTTTCCAAATTCCTACATCCTTGGCCGCCTGGATCGCACGGCGCATTTGAGGCGAGTCAGGATCGCCGTCAAAAGCGTCGTTGTGCAACTTGTCGTACCCGACTTCAATGGCGGCGGCATCCAAAGGCAAGCCTTGCATGGACAGATAATGCGCAACCCCGGCTGACGCGGCGCCACGAATCCGTTCCATCACCTCGTCGATCTCATGGGTTGGAACAAACCCTTGGCCGCCTTCCAAATTCAAGGTTTTGATCGACTCGTCAACATCGTGCAACCTCAAAATTACTTGCCCGCCAGAAGCTTGCGCAATCTTGTCTTTCGAACGATACAAGCCACGCACAAAGCAAGCCATCTTCGTGATTGCCCCGTCGTTCTCCATGATCGAACCCATGTGCCCCGTGGAGCCATGGACGCGACAAATGTACCCGAACGGAGCCTCCTCCAAATCAAAGTGACGAGCGACCTTCGGCTTGCCGGATGTCCCATCCATTACCTCCGTCTTGTCGCCGTACAGCGCCACGTAGTCAGCCAGCGCGAAAGCAATCGCATCGTCGATCAGCTCGCGAACACGTCCCGATCGAGAACCCGTCAACACGATGTCGAAGGCAACTTCACCGCAGATCCGACTCGGATGCTCACCATAAGGACCGATGATCCCGTGGCAGGTCTGAACAGGACGTTGCGGAAACAGCCCATGGCGGCTCTCAGACTTGATCGATCGACCTTCCTGCTCCAATTGCTCGTACACAAAGGATGCCAACTCAAGCATATTCGCATTCCGATCATGCGCCTCCAAGCGAGCCTGGTACCAGACTGCGCCGCGATTCGCAGGATGTATGTCATTTCCGCAACATTCCAAAACCAACAGCGACGAATACAAGTCGCTCAGCGATTTATCAAGCGCCAACGATAGTGAGCCGTTGCCGCCAGTTTCCTCCTCAACAACAAACATCCCAATCACATCACGAGACAAGGAC